>Ga0316193_10000937_pt1 | contig 18942 bp, 15 predicted proteins | sample MerIslsedime2_MG_FD_207735 | JGI IMG/M metagenome (GOLD analysis project Ga0316193, IMG submission 207735) | Coastal sediment microbial communities from Maine, United States - Merrow Island sediment 2 | ecosystem: Environmental > Aquatic > Marine > Coastal > Sediment | place: USA: Maine... | reverse complement strand
TACATTCCCGCCTATAGTCCCTCTTATTCCTGAAATTGATTTTATTAATGTCACAGTTATTTTTTTAGATCAAAACAAAGATATAGTTATTAATATTTATAATAAAAAAAACCGCTGAAAATTCAGCGGTTTAATTATTTCAATGTTGCAAAGATTTATTTTTTCTTTGCATCCATCTTCGTTTTCAATTCAGCTAAAGCAGAAATATCTCCTAATGTAGATTTTTCTACATTGTCTTCAATTCTCTTTTTAGCTGTTTTGATAGTTTTCTTTTCTTGAGCCTTAAATATAGCAGAATGTGAAACAACCAATCTTCTGTATTCTTTGTTGAACTCTAAAACTTTGAAATCAGCGACATCCCCTTTATCAAGTTTAGTCCCATCTTCTTTTTCCATATGACGCGCTGGAACAAAAGCTTCAACATCATCATCACCAAAAGAAACAAGAGCTCCTTTATCCGTTTTTTGATTTACTGTACCATTATGTACTGAATCAATTGCGAATTTTTCTTCGTATGCATCCCATGGATTTTCTGTAGTTTGTTTGTGACCTAAATTTAATTTACGTCCTTCTACATCTAACTCTAATACCTGAACATCCAAATTATCTCCAACTTTAACAAAATCTGAAGGGTGTTTTACTTTCGTTGTCCAAGAAAGGTCAGAAATATAAACTAATCCATCTATACCTTCTTCCAATTCAACAAATACACCAAAATTTGTATAATTTCTAACGATACCTGTATGTTTAGAACCTACAGGATACTTATTAGCTATATCGGTCCATGGATCAGGATGTAATTGTTTCATGCCTAATGACATTTTTCGGTCTTCGCGATCTAATGTTAAGATCACAGCTTCAACTTCGTCACCTACTTTAACAAAATCTTGTGCAGAGCGTAAATGCGTTGACCAAGACATTTCAGAAACATGAATTAATCCTTCAACACCTTTACTTACTTCGATAAATGCTCCATAATCAGCTATAATGGCTACCTTCCCTTTTACCTTATCTCCTACACTTAAATCAGCATCTAACGCTTCCCAAGGGTGTTTTTCTAATTGTTTTAATCCTAATTGAATTCTAGATTTATTATCATCAAAATCAAGAATTACCACATTTAATTTTTGATCTAGCTCAACTATTTCACTTGGGTGATTAATTCTACTCCAAGATAAATCAGTAATATGAACCAGTCCATCAACACCACCAAGATCAACAAATACACCATACGATGTAATATTTTTTACAACACCTTCTAATACTTGGCCTTTTTCTAACTGACCAATAATTTCTCTTTTTTGTAATTCTATATCTGCTTCGATCAATGCTTTATGAGAAACTACTACGTTTTTAAACTCATGGTTAATCTTAACCACTTTAAATTCCATAGTTTTCTCTACATATTGATCATAATCTCTAATAGGTTTTACATCAATTTGTGAACCTGGTAAGAATGCTTCGATTCCAAATACATCTACAATCATACCACCTTTTGTTCTACATTTTACAAAGCCAGTAACAATTTCTTGGGTCTCATGCGCGTTATTCACTCTTTCCCATGCTTTTATAACTCTGGCTTTTCTGTGAGATAAGACTAATTGACCTGTGCTATCTTCTCGCTTATCTACTAAAACTTCAACAACATCTCCCTCTGCTAAACTAGGATTATATCTGAATTCATTTAATGAAATAACACCTTCAGATTTAGAATTGATATCAATAATAGCTTCACGATCTGTCATTCTTATGACGGTGCCATCAATAACCTGACGTTCATCAACCAACCCAGGTATACCTTCTAAAGCTTTATCGAATGCTGCAAGTTGCTTTTCATCAACTGCTTCGATGCCTTCCTCATATTTATGCCAATCGAAACTATCTAAAAATGCTTGTGTGTTTTGAGGCACATCTTCATCCTCCTCTTCGCTAACAACTTCAACCTTTTCTTCTTTTTTAGACTCTTTTTTAGTAGGTTCAGCAACTTCCTCTTCTACAATTTCTTTCGCCGTAACCTCTTCTTTAACATCCTCGGTAACAACTACTTCCTCTTCTACAATTTCTTTCGCTACAACCTTTTCTTTTACATCCTCGGCAGCAACTACTTCTTCTGCTACAACTTCTTTTTTAACTTCTTTCTTTTTAGTTTCTTTTTTTACTTCAGTCTGGTCAGCATCGTATTTAGATTCTAATCCTAAGTCCTGAACTAATAAAGTATAAAAGAGCGCTCTGTATTTATTTCTGTTAGAAGAACCCAATGTTTCAATTGCTTTCGCCATAGCTTCATCTAATTTCGGAGAATCTTCTAATCCCATTTTTTTGATCAGGAAATTCTTTTTAACTGTTTCTAATTCTTTAGAATCAGAGCTTGAAACTTTTTCAGAATCGGTTTTATAAATTGATGGGCCTAATCCTTTTGCTACACGAGCTAATAAATCAGTATCAATTTTTAATCCTAACTTTTTGACTTCTTCAGTGTATAAATCTATTTTTTCTTGTAATTTAGACATGTGCCTAATAAATTTGTATTTTATTGTTATTCAGATTATTAACGATAATAACAATAAAAGTGTTAAACATAATTAAATATTGCCCTTTTAAATCTGCTCTCGTAAAAGGCGTGCAAATTTAAGGATATTATTTTAATCTAACAATTAGAATATTAATTAATTAATTTGAGGTAAGAAAAGAAAATTATAATAACGATTTAATGATTTGTTCTTCAGTAATTCCTTCGGCTTCAGCCTTATAATTTTTAACTATTCTATGACGTAGGATAGCAAAAGCAACGGCTTGAACATCTTCAATATCAGGTGAAAATTTACCTTTAATTGCGGCATTCCCTTTAGCTGCCAATATTAAGTTCTGTGAAGCTCTTGGTCCAGCACCCCAATCAATATAATCCTTAACAATCTGGGTTGCTCTTGAAGAGTCCGGTCTTGTTTTAGATACTAAAGAAACCGCATACTCTACAACGTTGTCTGCTACAGGAATGCGTCTAATTAAATGCTGTAAATTAAGTATCTCTTCTGCAGAGAAAATTGAATTTATTTTCTTTGTTTCATCCGTAGTAGTACTTTTTACAACTTCTATTTCTTCTTCAAATGAAGGGTAATCAAGATAAATTGAAAACATAAATCTATCTAATTGCGCTTCTGGTAGAGGATAAGTACCTTCCTGTTCAATTGGATTCTGAGTTGCTAAAACAAAAAAAGGTGGTTCTATTATATATGGATGACCCGCGACCGTAACTGATTTTTCTTGCATAGCTTCCAATAAAGCCGCCTGGGTCTTAGGAGGTGTTCTATTAATTTCATCGGCCAGGATAATATTAGAAAAAATAGGGCCTTTTATAAATTTAAAATGCCTGTCTTCATCTAAAATTTCACTTCCGATAATGTCAGACGGCATTAAATCTGGCGTGAATTGAATTCTTTTAAAATTTAACCCTAACGTTTTTGAAATTGTATTAACTAACAATGTTTTGGCCAATCCCGGAACTCCAATAAGTAAGGAATGCCCCCCACATAAGAGAGAAAGTAAAACATGATCAATAGCTTTATTTTGACCAACAATTACTTTACTAACCTCTAACTTAAGGTCTTTGTATTTTTTTACTAAATTTTCTATGGCGATTACATCAGACATATATTCTTAATTTTTTGCCCAATTATTTTGAAACTCACATTTTTTATAATCTTTATTGATTTTTATGTAAGTATCATTAATTTTTTCTTTTGTCCATTTTGAAATGGTCTCTTCTCTTTTCTTTTGAAGCGCTAAACTCTGAATTTTTACATAATCTTTAGACAAATCGACAATATGAGCATCGGTTTTAGATTTCATCAAGATCATTTTAAACATTTTCTCACCTTGGCGTGTTTCATCGTAGAACACTTCAGTAATTTCCCCCGCCTTTAAACCACTTATTCTTGCATATAAGGTTGGATCCATTTTTGTTAGATCAAATTTAGAATCACTTGTTTCAGGATTCATTATTAAACCATTATTTGATTTAGTTACTTTATCTTCAGAATATTTTTGTACGGCCTCTTCAAAAGTTAGTTTTAAAGTTAAGATATCTTTTCTAATTTTTGTTATTGAATCTTTGACACTTTGTTGCTGCTCGTCAGAAATTTCAGGCTGCATCAAAATATGTCTTACATCACGTTGCTTTCCTTTAATTTTTTCTACTATCAATATATGATATCCGAAATCAGACTTAAAGGGTTCAGAAATTTCACCTTCTGTCAAACTAAAAGCTGCTTCTTTAAATTCTTTAACAAAGCCACTTTCTCTTGTAATTGTATAGGCACCACTATTTTGAGTCACTCCCGGATCTTTAGAATACAAAATCGCTTTCATCGTAAAACTTTGACCATCTTCTACTTCTTTTTTAATTTCATTCAGTCTATTAATAATCCTCTCTTCTTCTGCTAATGGTGGATTAACATATAATACTATCTGTGATAATTCAATTTCAGCTCCAATTTCTGGTAAATTATTTTCTTTTTCAAGACTCTTGTAATAACTTCTTACTTCTTCAGGAGTTACATCAACATCTCCAGCCAGTTTTTGTTGCATTTTTTGAACAAGATTGGCTTCTTTTTCAACTTCAATAAATTCTTTACGAAGATCAGCCATATCATTAAATCCATAGAATTTATACAATTTCTCCTCAGACCCTAATTGTTGTAAAAAGTAAGCAATTTTTTGCTCAACGGTAGTATTTACTTCTGCTTCTGTTACAACAATACTATCAACAACTGCATGGTGAGATAATAATTTTCTATTCATAATTTGTTCCAACATTTCGCAATCAGAAATATCCATTTTACCTTCACTTTGCTGCTCTAATTCTAGTTTGAAAGCAGCAATTTCAGAATCAAGAACAATATTTTTACCTACAACTGTTGCAACTCCATCCAATTTTACCCGATTAACATTAATCGTATCAAATTTAATTGTACTCTCTTTAATAGTGTCTTGTGCGTTTATTGTAATTGATAACAAAAAAACTACAAGTATTATAATTTTTTTAAACATTTTAATAAATTTGAAAATTTTTATTTTTAATTGCATCTTCTATTAGTGTTTCTTCAATTTTTCTTATCAATTCTAATTTCTTTTTATGTAATATCATTTGTTTTATTGTTGGTATGGCATAACTAATTGGAGCAATTTCATTCCGCAATAATACATCTTTAACTTTAACTAAATATACTCCGGTTGAATCTTCTGAATGAATAAATTTATTTTTTTTCAAAAAATCACTTCTATCATACTTATTAAGAAATGGCGTTTTAATAATAAAGTCGTCATAAGCAATCCAAATAGAATCATTTAAATAATAAGATTTTAGCTCTAATTCTTGTTCAATAATTTTTGTGTTAGATTTATAATCATCCGATTTAAAAAGCGAAATAAATTCTTCAGGGTTTAAAACATCTTTTCCAAAATAGATATATCTTAACTTAATTAATTCTTCATTTAGCTTAAAAATTTCTTTGTTTTCGGAATAAAAGCTATCTATATCAGATTGTGTAACCAAGGTGTCTAACTCTTGTTTAACAATGGCCTCTTTATATTTATTGATTAAAAGATCTTGTTTATACTGTTGTACTAATTTATCAATACTCTCTTCTTCTTTATCAAGATTAATTTTAGCTTTTTGAAGTAATAATTGTTGCCTTGCCCATTTATTAATATAGCTATTCACAAACATTAGGCTATCATCATTAGTGAGTTGCTCAGGTAAAATAGCTTTAATATCATCTTCAAAAAGTATCTTATTATTTACCTTGGCAACAGGCTTTCTTTCATCTCCATTATTAATACATGAAGCTATTATTAAAATTAATCCTAAAAATAGTAGCTGTTTATACAACTTAGTTTTGGTTTTGCTTTATTAATTTTTTTAATACTCTTTTATCAACTTTGACAGGGTATTGCTGTTTTAATTCCATGATCCACTCTTTATCTAAATATTCCTGAAAATCATTAATTACTCTTCCTTTAGCCTCACTCAGTTTCATTGGTTGTGGAGGAATAATTTTGTTAACCTTTACAACTGTAAAATTTATATTTTCTTCATTATAGATTTCTGAAACTTCTTCTGAATTTAATTCAAATTTCTTCGGTAATTTTTTGTTATCGCTTTCTACTATTCCTTTAGTAAACAAAACATTAATAATAGGGCCTTCATTAACAAGTTCTTTTATTTGGTCTAGATCTTTATCCTGTTCCAAATATTTTTTAACCAATTCAGCTTTATCCTTTCGTGTACAGGATGCAATAACAACATCTCCACGATTTTTCCAATAATAATTATGCTGATTATTGTCAAAAAAAGTTTTTAATGCCACAGTATCACTTTCAGCACGTTTCCATATTTTATTTTGTAGTAAGTCAAATAATAATAAACCGTCTTTATATTCTTGAAATGTAAATGCAAATTCTGGATCTGTCTTTTCAAGATTATCCTTATAATAATCTAATATTTTTGTTTCAAAAAAATCAGAATAAACTTCTTTCAAAGTTTTATTTGATTGCTTAGTATTAAAATCAATTAGTTCACTAAGTGCTGTTTCATTAGCATTAATTGAAAAAATTGTGCTGTTTAAATTTCTTGAAATAGACGCGGTGTCATTATTAACAAAAAATTGAAGAATAGCTTCATCTTTCACAATGTCATATTCATTCATCAATCTTTTGGTAATTGAGGTGCCAGCAATTTTATATCTTTTACTTTTTTCAATCTTTTCAGTCAGTTCGTCCTTCATTGAATCAAAATCCTTAATTGGATGCTTTTGGATCAATTTTACAATATGCCAACCATACGGCGTTTTAAAAGGACTTGATAAATCATTCACTTCTTTTAAAGAAAATGAAACCTCTGCAAATGATTTAATCATTTTCGTTGCATTGAATTTAGCTAGTTTCCCGCCGTTGGGTGCAGAATTTCGATCATCAGAATGGAGTTTCGCCAGCAGCTCAAAATTTTCATTTTGCAATAATTTAGCATATATTTCATTAATTTTTGTGTGAGCATATGATGAATCTTGTGAATTCTCTTTTATCATAATATGTGCTACTTCCACTTCTCCTTTAGAATCCCTAAAATCATTTACTTTTACAAGGTGATAACCGAATTGTGTCCTAAAAGGCTTCGAAACCTCATTAACTTTAGTATTATAAGCAGCGTTTTCGAAAGGATATACCATTGAGAAAGCAGAAAAATATCCCAAATTTCCCCCATTTTGTTTCGCAGAAGGATCTTGAGAATATTTCTTGGCAATAATTTCAAAAGGTGCTCCCTGAATTATTTTATCTCTCGCTTCTAAAATTTTGTGAAATGCTAGTAAAGTGTCTACGGGCGTGGCTTTGGGTTGTACCATAACTAAAATATGACTGGCATTTACTTCGGTCTGTGTCCTATGATAAGCTTCCCGTACCAAAGCATTCGTAATTTCACTATCTTTTAGATAAGGATCAATTAATTGGTCCCTATATTGAGCTAATTCATTTTTATACGCACTTACCGTATCATATTTTAAATCATAAGCTTGTTTTAATTTTAACTTATAATTAATGTAGAGTTCTAAATATTCCTCAATTGATTTTTTATTTTCTTCAACTACTATGTCTCTATTCTTATTAAAGACCTTCATAAATTCATTTACATATACGGGTTGATCAACAACCGTAAATAAAATATTTTTACGTTCTTGGGCGCTGATAGCAATAAAACTTAATAGTAAAATGTATATTATTATGTTCTTAAAATGCATAAAAAAGTATCTATAAAATTTAGTCGAATGAGATGCTAAAATGGGATTTATATTTTTAGAACGCACAAAAATATCTTATATTCTTTTATAAGGTTGTTAAATAAATCACAAAGAAATAACACCTTCTACGGTGGCGACTTCTTTATACTTAATAATTACTTCATCAGCGTCCTTCATTTTAACTAAAATAGTTAAACTTTTGTATTTACCTGTCTTAGAAGGCTTGGTATTAATAACCGCCCCGGTATAATTAAAAATATCATTAATCTTTTTCGATTTAGCCTCATCCGCAGGAATAATAAACTTAAACATATATTTCGAAGGAAACTTGGTAGTTTCTTCTAAGTTAACTTTTAATTTTTTATAAAATTCATCCCGATCTTTCATAAAATCCATTTTCGAATTCAACATTCCATTAGAAACTAAAGTAAATAATAATAAATATTGCACACAAAAATACAGATATTATTTAGGTTATATAAAGTCTAAATAAACAATTATTTATAAACGGCCGTAATCATTTACTTATGAACTAAAGTTTATATAATTGAATTAATTCATTTTCTTTGTAATACAAAATTACAATTATCTAGAATGCAACAAAAGATTGTTATTACTGGTGGTCCCGGAACCGGAAAAACATCGTTGATAAACGAGTTGGGAAGAAGAAATTTTGAATGCACTCACGAAATCTCAAGACAGGTAACTCAATTGGCAAGAAAAAAAGGTATCGACCATTTTTTCTTAGAGAACCCCTTATTATTTAGTAAATTATTGCTAGAAGGAAGAGAACAACAATTTATTGAAGCTCATAAAAGTGATAATGATCTTATTTTCTTTGACAGGGGTATTCCCGATGTACATGCCTATATGAATCATTTTGGTACCAAGTATCCAGAAATGTTTCTTGAAAAAAGTAAAAAATACCGGTACAATACTATTTTTTTGTTACCTCCCTGGAAAGAAATCTATATAACCGATGACGAGAGGTATGAGAGTTATGAACTCTCAATTTCTATTTATAATCAATTAAAAGCTGCTTATACAGCGCTTGATTATGAAATAATTGAAGTGCCTCATTCAAGTATAATGATTAGAGCAGATTTTATTTTAAAACAATTAAACATTCTGTGATGGCTACTACTCATGAGGTTTTACATAAATATTGGAATTATACTTCCTTTAAAGGACCTCAAGAAAATATAATAAGTGTTGTTTTAGCGCATAAAAATGTAATGGCTATTTTGCCAACTGGGGGAGGTAAGTCAATGTGTTATCAAATTCCGGCTTTGTTACAAGATGGTGTTTGCCTGGTTGTCTCACCCTTAATTGCACTGATGAATGACCAAGTGAATTCATTAAAAGAAAAAGGGATTAAAGCCATTGCAATAACCTCGATTTTGAGACAAGAGGAAATCATAACTGCATTTGACAATTTACAATATGGCAATTTTAAATTTTTATATCTCTCACCAGAAAAATTACAATCAGAATTAATTCAACAAAAAATAAAAACACTAAATGTCAATTTAATTGCAATTGATGAAGTCCATTGCATCTCTGAATGGGGCCATGATTTTAGGCCCGCTTATTTAAAAATACCCATTATTAAAGAATTGCATCCTAATACGCCCATTATTGGATTGACTGCAACAGCTACTCCAAGAGTCCTAAAGGACATTATTAAGAACTTAAATATACCCAATGCACAAATATTTCAGCAATCATTGGTTCGAAAAAATTTGGCATTAAAAGTAATTAATAGTGATGATATTTATTACCATATCAAAAGAATAGTAAAAAGTTCTATTTTACCTTCAATATTATATGCCAATAGTAGAAAAAAGGTAAAAGAAATTAGTGATTATTTAAACAAAAACAACCTCAAAAGTTCTTTCTACCATGGAGGGTTATCAAATGAAGAAAAACAGCTTTCTTTTTCTAATTGGATGGAAGAGAAATCTCTCATTATGGTAGCTACAAATGCCTTTGGAATGGGTATTGACAAGGACAACGTGCAAAACATTATACATCTTGATTTGCCGAACAGTCTCGAGAATTACATGCAAGAAGCGGGAAGAGCCGGAAGAAACCAAAAAAAAGCTTATTCATATATTTTTGCTACCGAGCATACTATATTTAATTTAAAAAATAGATTTTCAAAAGGATTGGTATCCGTTGAACTAACAAAACAGATCTATAAAGATCTGAATCGGTATTTTCAAGTGTCGTTTGGTGAATTATCTGAACTTTTTTTCGACTTCAATTTAGCTGATTTTTGTTCTCATTATGAATATAACATTTTACAAGCGTACAACGCAATTAAAATATTAGAAAAAGACGAAATATTAATTCTTGATGAAAATTTCAACCAACAATCAACATTTAAATTTACTGCATCACCTAATGAAATTTTGGAGTATTCTGAAAAAAACAATTCTGAATTGATCAAAACCATATTAAGAAGTTATGGAGGAATTTTTGAATTTAATCTCAAGATCAATGAAACATTCTTAGCTAAAAAAATCGGTTCTTCATTATTATCAGTAAAAAATGAATTAACAGAAATATCACAAGATGGTCTTGCAATTTATAGTTACAAAAAAAATAGTAGTCAAATACATTTTTTGGTGCCAAGGGAGGACGATATTACTATCAATAAAGTTGCTGCAAATATAAATAAACAAAATAAAATAAAATCTGAAAAGATCAATGCCGTAATTAATTATGTTAGGAATAAATCTGTTTGTAGAAGTCGTTATCTGTTAGCCTATTTTGGAGAAAAAAATACAAAAAACTGTGGGATTTGTGATGTTTGTACTAAAACTAATAAAAAATCAAGGAATTATGATCATGAACAATTATCACAAAATATTCTAACATTGTTATCTTCTAAAGATTCATTATCATCTAAAGAAATTATATCGCATTTCAACCTTGATAGCTCAGATATACTTTCAACTTTACAATTATTATTGGATAGCAACAAAATTACCATAACTTCGCAAAATAAATTAGAAATAATTTCAAATGAATGATGTACGTATAGTGTTTATGGGTACACCTGATTTCGCGGTCGGCATTCTTAAAAGCTTACTAGACCATAAATTTAATGTGGTCGGCGTAATTACAGCACCGGATAAACCAAAAGGACGAGGACGAAAATTAAGTCAACCTGCAGTAAAAATATTTGCAGTTGCTCAACAATTACTTGTACTTCAGCCAAAAAATCTAAAAAGTAAGGACTTTATAGAAAAACTAAGTGAACTGAATGCCAACTTACAAATTGTTGTAGCATTTAGGATGTTACCAAAAGTTGTTTGGCAATTACCTTCATTTGGAACTTTTAATTTGCATGCATCTTTATTGCCTGAGTACAGAGGAGCAGCCCCAATCAATTGGGCCATTATTAACGGTGAAACTAAAACAGGAGTTACAACTTTTTTTATTGATGAAAAAATTGATACTGGAGAAATCATATTACAGGATGAAATAGACATTGATATTAATGATACTGCCGGAGATTTGCATGATAAATTGATGAAAATAGGTAGTCAATTAGTAATTAAAACGGTAAATCTGATCCAACAGGGAAATGTAAAAACCATTAAACAACCCATCAAAGAAGAAAAACCAGCACCTAAAATTTATAAAGAAACCTGTAAAATTGATTGGAATGAACCAATTGATACTATCTATAATAAAATTAGGGGCTTAAGTCCCTATCCGACTTCATGGACCATTATAGATAACCAAAATGAAAACATAGAAGCAAAAATTTACAGTGCCTCTAAAATCTTAGAAGAACATCAATATTCGACAGGAAGTATTATAACAACCAAAACAGAATTAAAGATTGCCGTAAAAGACGGCTTTATTTTGATCAATGAAATACAACTTCCCGGAAAGCGTAAAATGAATGTAAAAGATTTACTAAATGGTTACGCATTTAACGCGTATTCAAAAATGTGTTAAAGCCTTTATTTATAGCTCTTAGCGTAATTATTAGGAAATTTATTTTTGGTTATTAACAATTGTATCTTTTTTATTAACAAAAAGGGCATATTTCATGGGCAAATCTTGCGAAAAGCCCTTTAAAATATATATTTGTTACGCTTTAACAAGCGAAAAAAATATTTAACCAATTTTAAATTATTAAATTATGAACAAATCAGAATTAGTAGATGTTATGGCTGCTGACGCAGGAATTTCAAAAGCTGCTGCAAAAAAAGCTTTAGATTCTATGATGAACAATGTAGAAAAGTCTTTGAAGAAAGGTGGACGAGTTTCTTTAGTAGGTTTTGGTTCTTGGTCAGTTTCTAAAAGAGCTGCTAGAGATGGAAGAAACCCTCAGACTGGAAAAACTATTAGAATTGCTGCTAAAAATGTAGTGAAATTTAAACCAGGAGCTGAATTAAAAAATTCAGTAAACTAATTATTTAAGAAGTAATCTTAGTATTATTAAGCTCTCGAAATTTCGGGAGCTTTTTTTATTTCAAAAATTATCCTATATTAGTTGAGTAATCATAATTTATGTTCACCACTAAACCATCAAAAGGAAGATTATTAATTGCAGAACCATCGATATTAAGCGATAGTTCTTTCAATAGATCTGTTATACTTTTATCTGAACATAATGATGAAGGCGCCGTTGGTTTTATTATTAATAAACCATCCAAATATACCATACGGGATTTGATACCTGAAATCGAATCTGATTTAATTATTTATACGGGTGGACCCGTTTCAAACGAAAACCTATATTTTGTACATAGGGTCCCTGATTTAATTCCGGAGAGTATTGAAATTACTAATGGCATTTTTTGGGGTGGAGATTTTGAAAAAGTTCAGGAATTATTGCAAAACAATGATCTCAATAAAAATGATATCCGTTTTTTTCTTGGATATTCAGGATGGAGTAAAGATCAGCTCCAGGACGAGTTGGATACTACCTCATGGATAGTTATTGAAAACAAATTTCAAAACATATTTAATCTCGAAGATAAATCTCTCTGGAAAGATCAGCTGATGAAATTTGGTGGCGAGTATCAAATCTGGGCCAATTCTCCTGAAAACCCTAGCTTAAATTAATAAAATATTTTTCAAGGTTTCCCTTGAAAGCTTCCTTAGAATTATCAGTGAATACATAACATAAATTATTTCTTGCGAATAAGTGAACCTAAGTTAGTTTCTCTAAAATTTTAAGCTTATCAAGTAAATCCGTTGCAACGGAAATCTCATATATTTTTTTTCTGTACTTCGTTACCGGTTGAATACCTACAATTGCGTTGGTTAAAAAAACTTCATCTGCTTTCTGTAGTTCAAATGGTGAAATGGCCGTTTCAAAAATTTCATACTCTGCATCCTTATTTATTAATGAAATAATATTTTTTCTCACTACACCTTTCAAGCATCCTTCTGATATTGAAGGGGTGGTTATTTGATGATTCTTCACTAAAAATATATTTGAATTTATTGCTTCAACAATTTGTTTGTTTTCATTTAACAAAATACAATTGTCTAAGCCATTTTCATCGGCATATACACTGGCAATAACATTTAATATTTTATTATTGGTTTTGAGTGTTGATAACATACCAGAAAACACATAATGATCCTTGAACAAATCAACTTCATAATCCTTTTTTAAGGTACTCGAAAGTTGGTCTGCTTCAATAAGATAACTTGTAGTATTATCTTTCGGCAAATACAGGCCACCATCGTTTCTAAAGACTGAAAATCGAACTCTTGCATTAATCAATTTGTTTACCTCAATTGTTCTTAGAATTTCCTTTTCAAAAAATTCTAAGGCAAATTTCATTGAGATTTCCATCCGTAACATACGCATAGAAGCCATTAATCTAAAATAATGGTCTTCAATAAATACAATCCTGCCATCTTCTACTTTAATCGTCTCAAAAAGGGCGTCTCCAAATTTAAATGCCCTATTTTGGATAGAAAGGGAGAAATCATTTTTAGATTCGAAATTTCCATTAAAATTAATCATTGTAAAAATTAAAGTATAAAAAAAGCCTTGAGATTAATCAAGGCCCATATATTGATTTTTTAAAAATTATGCCCCAATTGTGTGCTTTAATTCAGCTATTTGATTTTCCCAAAACATTTTTGATTCTTCAATATCATCTTCATCCGCAAAATCAGTCACCATTAGAGAGACATCATTTGTTAAGGCATCAACTTGTATTCTAAATTCAAAATAAGTACCTGTTTCATCTTCATCATTCAACCATTTATATCTAATTTTTTCATTGGTCTTATATCCAATTCTTTTAGCTTGTTCTTCACTATCATCCCACATAAAGGTAAAAATGTCACTCCTAGAATTAACATTATCTGCAAACCATTCGCTTAATCCATCAGGAGTTGATAGATATTGATACAAAAATGCAGGAGAAGAATGTATCGGAAATTCTAATTCAAATTTAATTTTGTCGGACATTGATTATTATTTTAATCTTAGGTCGACAATATATAGATTATCTTATTTAAAAAAAACTTTTTAGTTAAAAAAATTGAGCCATAAATCTTGTCTCAACTAAATTTGTTTTTATATTTGCAACCTTAAAAATGGCGAGGTAGCTCAGTTGGTTAGAGCGCAGGATTCATAACCCTGAGGTCACGAGTTCAAATCTCGTTCTCGCTACTAGTAAATACGGATAAAGCTGAGAATTATATCTCAGCTTTTTTATTTCAGGTACAACATCTTCTCTTTAAAAAAGTTTTTTGAATTTTAACATTATTTAGTGATAAAGGGGACTAAATTATATTACTTCACTCCTATTCGAACTTATTAAACCATATTTCTACTAAGTAAGACATTCAATTCTTCTAAAAGAAACCTATCAACATACTTTTTTCGATGATTTGATGACTGATTGGGTTGAAGTCTCCATTTATTGAGGTAAGTATTGTCATCATTATATCATCATTTAGTCATCAAAATATAAAGTGATGACATAAAAAATACTTATAAAAACAAGAATGATTAAACGATCAAAAAATGATGTAATGATAATACCAGTGAATGAGCTTTTAGGTAAGGTTTTATCAAATTATTTAAAAAAAAAGTTTTTATGCTAATGAAAAAGAAAAATTAAACTTTGAGAGCGCTCGCAGTATTATCGTAACAGTAGTGGTTGGAAAATTATCGCAATTTCCCGAAATTACCAAAAGATCATATTCTGTACCCTGAACAAATCCGTTTAATTCAACAATTTAGGATTACTGAGGATCAATTCTATCTTTTTTATAATTACTGTAATCTGATTCATTTGTACTTCTATATTTCTAAAGTAGATGCTAATATCTCTGTTAAACCAACTTTCTGAAATAACCCTTGCTCCCAAACTAATTCTTAAAACAGCGCTTTGAAAATCATTGCCATATTTTACGTTAACTGCTTGCCCAATATGACATTTTTGGGCAGCAAGCCTAATGATTTCTAAAGAAGATTCTTCAAATTGATCGGATATATCAGAATTTAACAATACATAGAGCTTTTTTACATTAGCAATACTTAATACTTTATTATTTTTAAGGATAAAGAAAGGGAAAATTGTACGAATATTTCTAAGCCCGAATTCTTCACTGTTATAAGTGTTAATTTTTGTTTCATCTCCAAAAAGTGGTTCTAAAAAAGTGGCATCTTTAATAGAATCTTCAACAAAATTACAAAACATCTCAATTCCTAAATTTCTATATAAAATAGGTGTTTTGTAATACCTGTCCATTTCAACTATGGCAGCATTCCAACGCATATATGAGCCAAAATTAAATCCATCGGATAAACCTTTTGAACAGAACCAAGATGTTGGCCAATCAGAATGATTGTAATAATTGGTCAAACCATTGGGTAAAGTATTTTTTACAGAATTAATTGATTTACTAACACTTTTAGGCACAATTAAAGCACCTGAATAGGGAGGGCCAGTAAAGTATTTACTTCCGGTAATAGTAACAATATATCCTTTATTTAAATAATTTTGTATGTCATTTGGATCTAACCTAAGTTGTGAACCATCTACAATAATTTGTATAGATAAATTGTCAAGTGTTTTCAAATTTTGCATCATTTCTTCACTAGGTGATTGATAGCCTAATTTTGATTGATCCATGACATGTAACACAATATGTCTTCCTAAGTCATTAGTTTTTGAAATAGCAGTAAAAACTTCTGTATCTAATCGAATTGATGATTTTAATTCACCTTTTTTATCTCTTAAAGGAATTTTAATCAAATCAATATCTCTAAATCCTTCAATTTTATCTCCTTTTTTAACCGGATAATTCAAAGCAGTTGTATTTTCAAAATGCCATCCTTTTAATGCTGCAGGTACACCGCTACCTGTTTCATCAGAAGCCACTAAAACATGTGTAATTTCCTTATCGGAAATAATTTGAGTAATGGCTGCTATTTGAAGAGAAGAATCAGTACCCGATGGTGAAAAAATTATTTGACAAGCATCATTTATTTTAAGGGTTCTTCTAAGGTTGTTTTTTAGCAATTCTGAAAATTCAATAATTGTATTTTTGAAACCTTTTTTTAAGCTGTTTTGAATTAATATAGTTCTAACCTTGTCTGTTTTATCAAAAGCATAATTTGATACACTCGTTGCTGTTGATGAGGCAAAAGTTAATGCTTCTGGTCTTGGAAATGGTCGACATCCATATTTATTTAATAATTCAAATTCGTCAATATTCAATCTAAGATCACCGCCAGACATTAATAAATATTCTGTTGGTTTTGCCAGATTTTCAAGAATTGGTTTCCAAGATTCTTTAAATATTATGTTTGAATTATTTAATCCATGAAAATATTGTAGTTCTTGATATTTTGATAAAGATTCAGTATTTAAATCTTCATTTTTTTTGATCATCTCAATTAAAAAATAATCAAGATTTTTTAATTTTTCTTTATCCTCTTTTGGTAATAATTTATAAAATATTTGCGTAACTTGAAGTGCAGCCAGATCACATAAAACAATATCAGATTTTTCTTTGCCCAAAGCTTTATGCCAAAGTTGCCATTCAATACCATATCTTAAATAAATTAAAGCTAAAACAGGTTTATCTAAAAATGACGAACCAATTTTAATTGATTTGTTGGGAACAATTTTAAATAGATCAGGCTCACGATTAGATGTAATAATATTTATGCTGTTTATCTTGGGTACAGTATTAAATCTTTTTAAAACTCTAACCAGATAATTCACATTTTCTTTTTCAAATAGACTAGTTCTTTTATATTGATCTTCAATGAGTATATTATTTTTCATAGGTATTTTAATTATGATTTACAACATAAAATTGTTAAAACAAATCGTATAGTGTTGAAAATTAGAAAATTATATATTAAATAATAAATAAATAAATCAATTTGTAAAAGTATAGCTTTTTTACACATAATTTAGAAATTGCAATTCGTGTATTGCCCAATTTCCAAAACTTTATGAATTGCTCGCCTTTGGGAATTATTAATTAAGAGTTTCTCTAGTGTCTGATTTTTCATAACCCTGAGGTCACGAGTTTAAATCTCGTTCTCGCTACAAAAAAATCCAAGTCAAAAGCTTGGATTTTAATTTTAATAAATTCTCTAAATAAACACTTATACCAACAAGCTTTTATTAATTCCTAATATATTATCCTTGGTATATTGATCAATAAAGTTATCCGTAAAATAACGTTTCCCAAGTAACTCTTGATATTTTAAGTTATTTTGAATATTTCGTTCTGTATATTCCTTTAGCATTGGTTTCGCCAATTCAGCAAAGCTATAATGCCAAGGTTCATATCTAAATCCTCTTCTGGTATAATCATTAGTGTACACCCTGAAAAAGCCATATTTATGGGCATTATCGTCCATCCACTCTCTAAAACTTTTATACATACCATTACCGTGATAGTGTTTTGTGTTTAATGGGTATTGCGATGTTTTAACAGTACCATCAACTACATCGATCTCTGTGCCCCAATGATGACGTGAACTGCCAGGTATCGCTGTATATCTAATATTGTAATTTACTGCTGTTTGTGAAGATAATTGACGTGATCTGTATCGGTTATACTTACGTGTCCAGATTAAATTTTGATGATTAAAGCTTCTATAACTCGAAACCACTCTAACACTCAAACCGCTTTTACGCGCAGCACTATTCATGTCTAAAAAAGCTTCATTTACCCTTTTAAGAACTTTATAACCGTTACCAAACAATTCAGGGGTACTTCTACCAATTAAATATTTATCTGTATAATTATTCGTTGAATTTGATAATGCAAAACTAGGTGAAGAAATTATTGCAATACTTGCAAAAGCCGAAGTTTTTAAAAATTTTCTTCTCGAATTCATTGTGAGGGGTTACAACTAATTTTAGTTAAACATGCGTCTTCTGTACAATTACTCCTGCTAAATTGTATTATAAATTGAGACTCTATTTAAAAAATAAAATTAAATGAATAATTAGCTTTATTAAAATATGACAAATTTTTGTTATTAACAATTTATATATAGAAGCGTAGGCTGATAATTAGAAATTTAATAGTTATTTTTCTAATTTAAATCTTTGTTTTATAGTGGTCTAAGAAAATAATACTTAAAATTAGCGGTATGAACATTATTAACAAAAATTGTTAATTACTCACTTTTATGAACTTTCCTACAACATAAATAGAATCAAAATTCTTATTTCGATGATAGAAATTTCAAAGCTATTTTAATTTTTAAGCTTTTTACTCCCTTCATACATTTCATATTTTACCAATCTACATTCTAACTTTCCGTTAAAAACTTTTATTTTTTTTGAAGTCCGCAAGCCAACATTTTTTAGACCATTCTCAAAATCTGATGTGATAAGCCATGCATTAGTGTTTGAATAGAAATGTTTTAAAGTATTACCAATTTCTTTATAAAATGCTGGCACATCTATTTCTAAACGTTCACCATAAGGGGGATTAAATAATATAATTGTTTTGCCCTCAACCTCTTTTTCTGTTTCAAAGAAATTAGCTTGTTTTACCTTAATAAAATCTTCTAAATGTGCATTTTCAATGTTATCAGTAGCCTTTCTTATCGCTGATGGTGCCTTATCATAACCCATAATAACGGCATAAGACTCTTTTACTTTTTTTAATAAAG
>Ga0316193_10000936_pt1 | contig 18948 bp, 16 predicted proteins | sample MerIslsedime2_MG_FD_207735 | JGI IMG/M metagenome (GOLD analysis project Ga0316193, IMG submission 207735) | Coastal sediment microbial communities from Maine, United States - Merrow Island sediment 2 | ecosystem: Environmental > Aquatic > Marine > Coastal > Sediment | place: USA: Maine... | reverse complement strand
GGCTCCCGTTTTGCACCGGCCATGGTGGCATCCGGCGTATGGGCCGGCGCTTTGGAGAGAGACTGGGTTTACAATCGTACCGATATTAACGGCAGACGATTTGAAGATGAACTGATCCGGATCGGATACAAGGGAACGGTGCCCTGTAAAAAGCAGCCGGTCCACTGCTATTATGAGTTTCACATCGAACAGGGGCCGATCCTGGAGCGCGAAGGCAAGACCATTGGTGCCCCCAAGGGAATTTTATGCCTGCACTGGTACGATGTTTACCTTGAGGGAGAGGCGAATCAGGTAGGCCCCACCCCCATGGAGGGACGACACGATGCCCTATGTGCGGCCGCCGAAATGATTTTAAAAGTCAATGAACTCCCGGGCCGTATGGGCGGCAATATGGTGGCCACCGTCGGTGAAATTCAAAATTACCCGAATTCCAGAAATATCATCCCGGATAAAGTGCACTTCACCGTGGACATCCGCTCCTGGGATGATGAACATGCAATAAAGGCATGGAAACTAGTCCGCCGGGACTTTGAAGACATTGCAGCCCACAGGGGATGTCCGATCAAAATCGAAGAAACCTGGCGGGTGGAGCACTCCCCCTTTGATGAAAAAAGGGTACAGCTGGTTCTGGATGCCGCCGAGGCCCTGGGATACTCCAGTCTGCACATGGTCAGCGGGGCGGGGCATGATGCCAGCTATATGAACCAGGTGTGTCCGACCGCTATGGTTTTTATTCCCAGCATCGGCGGCCGCAGTCACGTGGAGGTGGAAAAAAGCCGCTGGGAGGACTGTGAAGCCGGGGCAAATGTGCTGCTGCACGCAATTTTACAATCGGCCAATGAAAAATCTAATTGACAAAATTATGATAGACATTATCCTTACCATATGGTAAGGATAATGTCTATCAATTTGATAAGGTAAATGAAATGGAAATCAGTACAATTTCTTCCAAAGGCCAGGTTACGATACCTAAAAAAATTAGAGACTTTCTCAATGTCAGAACCTTCGATAAAATTGCATTTATTCCTCTAGAAGATGGTCAGGTATTAATTACGACTAAACAAAACTCGGCGACTTCACTCTGCGGGATGCTTAAACATAGAAAACTCAAGAAACCCGTAACGATAGATGAAATGGAAGCCATTATTCGAGTCAGGCGAACCAAAAGAGGGATGAAATGATCTCTCTGGATACCAATGCGCTGGTCCGAATGTTGATTGAAGACGACGAAGATCAGTTTCAAGCAGTCCGCAAGGCCATTAGCCTGGTCGAAAAAAATTCCAGACAAATTCTTCTTCTATCAGAAGTCCTTATGGAAACGATCTGGGTACTGGAATCAATCTATCAGTGCACCAGAGAAGATATTTCCGAATTTTTAGAAAGTCTGACTATCACGCCAACCTTTGCCTTTGCCGATCCTGAGGTCATCCGCCGCGCGGTTCACCAATATAAGCAAGGAGGAGATTTTGCAGACTTGATCATCGTAGGTAAAGCTAAAGAAAGCCGTGCAAAAAAATTTTTCAGTTTTGACAAAAAGCTGCAAAAGAAATTCCCGGATTACGTTGTTGGTGAAATTAGCCTTACTGACTTATAAAAAAATTTAGAATCCTTCAAAAGGCTCGCGCTTCACAAACCTTCCGTGGCCGACCTTACCCACAAACTCCATCTGGTCGCCGTTCCACCGGGCCACTTTTGCCCCGCGGGAGTAAACCGCGCTGGGCATGCCGGTAATTTCCACGCCTTCAAACGGGGTGTAGTCTACATTCATGTGCAGCTTGTCCTGGGAAATGGTGAAGGTTTGAGTCGGATCAAAAACGACGATATCTGCATCCTTGCCAACGGCAATTTCGCCCTTGTCTTTCAGACCGAACATGCGCGCCGTACCGGTGGACAATATATCCACCATACGTTCCAGGCTGATGCGGCCCTTGACCACACCCTCGGAATGCAGCAGCATCGCCAGGGTTTCGATGCCGGGTGCGCCGTTGGGAATTTTTTTGTAGTCGTCTTTGCCGAACATGTCCTTTTTACCTTTAAAATCAAAGGGGCAGTGGTCGGTGGCCACCACCTGAATACTGCCGCCTCGTAATCCTTCCCACAGGGCATCGTTGCTTTCTTTGGTTCTCAATGGCGGGGACATGACGTATTTGGCGCCGTTGAAATCCGGCTCCTTGTAGCGTTCATCATCGAGCAGCAGATACTGGGGGCAGGTTTCGGCATACACATTGACACCGTGATCCCGCGCTTCTTTAACCTTCCACAGTCCCTCTTTGGAAGACAGATGCACGATGTAAATGCGCGATTTGGTCAGCTCCACCATTTTAGCGGCCCTGCCGACAGCTTCTTCTTCGGCGATGTTCGGGCGGCTGACGGCGTGATAATAAGGTTCCAGCTTTCCTTCTTTTTCAAGAACCTCATTCATATGCTGGATGATGTAAACATTTTCCGCATGCACCTGGACCAGGCCGCCGTACTTTTTTGTCTCTTCCAGCAGCTTGATCATGGTGGCATCATCCACCCGGAAATCATAGACCATAAATATTTTAAAGCTTGGCGTACCATATTCCAGGCAAGCCTTTTTGACCTCCTCGATCACATCCGGTCTGGGATCCATGATCGCCGGATGCAAAGAATAATCCACACAGACTTTGCCTTCCGCCAGTGCTTTTTTACGTTCCAGGGCCTCGAACAGGGTTTCTCCCTTTTGCTGCAAATCAAAATCAACGACACAGGTGACACCGCCACAGGCCGCTGCGATGGTGCCGGTCTCATAGTCATCCTGGGCATAGGTTCCCATAAAAGGCATGGAAATATGGGTGTGGGGATCAATCGCCCCCGGCAGAATGTATTTCCCTTTAGCATCGACGACTTCATCGGCCGCATTATCCAGATTCGTGCCGATGGCTTTAATGGTGCTGCCCTCGGCAAATACATCGGCCAGGTAGTGACCCGCAGTGTTCACGATGGTGCCGTTTTTAAATAACACACTCATTTGGACCCTCCTTTGTAAATGGCTCAACTTTTACATTTTTTTCCAAACTGCTGTCCATCACTGCCGTCTCGCGACGATGCCAATCCCCGGGCATTTCCTTAAAGGAAATCAATCCGGGAACGGGGCACACAAATTTACACAGCATGCAGCTCAAACATTTGTCCTCAATCACATTCGGCCGGCGGGTTTCAGCATCCCATTCAATCGCCTGACCGGCGGCATCCTGACACACAATGTAACACTGGCCGCAGCCGATGCATTGCTCCAGATCGTACTGGGTGATACCCTGCCGATCAACTTCAAACGCCTCGGTTTCGTGCAGATTGGGCAGTGCTTTACCCACCAGATCGGAGATTTTGTCAACCCCCCGTTCGGCCATAAAATCGCTGAGGCCCTCGATCATGTCCTCAACAATCCGGTATCCGTAATGCATAATGCCGGTGGTGACCTGCAGGGTCGATGCGCCTACCAGAATAAATTCCAGGGCGTCGATCCAGGTCTCGATGCCGCCGATTCCGGACAAGGGCAATCCGAGCGCCTCATTTTTGGCCATGGATGCAATAAAATTCAGGCCGATCGGTTTGACGGCCGGGCCTGAGGTACCGCTGATGGCACCCTTGCCGAAAACGTTCGGTGTCGGAACAAAATCATCCAGACCAACACCTGAAATGCCTCTGACGGTATTGATGGCCGAGATCGCATCGGCGCCGCCGTTTTTGGCATACATGGCCGGTTCATTCATGTCCGTAATGTTCGGTGTCATTTTGGCGATCACCGGAATGGACACCGCTTTTTTTACGGCTTCGGTGAATCCTTCCAGCAGTTGAAATGCCTGGCCCACCTTATGGCCGGCACCTTCGATACACATGTGAGGACAGGAAAAGTTCAGCTCCAGCATGTCGGCTCCATTGTCCTCAGCTGCCTTGGCTAAATAGGCCCATTCCTCGGTAAAAAATCCCATGATGCTGGCAATGATGGGATGGTTCGGATAGTTTTTTTTCAGGTATAGAAAATCTGTCAGATTATCCTTCAGGGGCCGGTCTGAAATCATTTCAACGTTCTGAACGGCAACTCCCTTTTTGGCGCCGTAATCAATGCAAGCCATCCTTGGTGATGGATGTACGATCGGCAGCCGATCGGAATTCAAAGTTTTAAATACCACCCCGCTCCAGCCGGCATCAAACGATCTGGCGACCATCTCGGCACTGTTGGATACCGGAGAAGATGAGAGCAAAAAGGGATTTTTGAATTTCACACCACAAAAGTCTATGGATAAATCAACGTTATTCGCCACAATATAGCCTCCTAATCCGGGTAAACCGGGATTTCAAAACACGAAATTCGAAATCCGAAACAAATCCTAAATTCGAATTTTCTAATGTTTAAAATAATTTCAAGATTCGACAACCCATCAGTTGATAACTTTTTTTGGTCATTTGAATTTTTGTTTTTCGAGTTTGTTTCAAATTTCGAGATTCGATTTTCGGATTTATTATTACTATAAATGCTGAATATCTGTAGAAAAATCATGACCAATCTTTAGCCGGCTATTTAACAAGAAATTCTTTGATGGCCCGCGCAGCCAGTTTACCGTCCTGAACCGCCTGCACCACAAGGGCCGGTCCGCGCACGATATCACCGCCGGCAAAAATGCCGTCAACCGAGGTTTTTCCGGTTTCCGGATCCACCTTGATAAGCTTTTTGTCATCAATATTGATGTTGGGGTACCACTGCGGTGAATCTTCAGGAGCAATGTTGCCAATGGCCTCGATCACCACATCCGCATCCATGATCCATTCGGAACCCTCGATGTTCTCAGGTCGTCTGCGACCGGACGCGTCGGGCTCACCCAAACGGGTGCGGACCAGTTTCAACCCCGTCAGGCGATTTTGGTCATCCGTCACATAATCCAGCGGCTGGTTGAGCAGCAGGAAATGCACCCCGGCTTCCAGGGCCTCGATGCGCTCCTCGGCTTCGGCCGGCATCTGAGAGTAGGAGCGCCGGTAAATCAGATAGACATCCTTGGCATCCAGTTTAACGGCAGACTCAATACAATCCATTGCCACCGACCCGCCGCCGATAACGGCTACGGATTTGCCTTGAATTTTCTTTTCCAATTCTTGAAAACGGCCGTCTCGTAAGGCGGACAGATAATCCACCGATGAAAACAGCCCATCTATATCGCGGCCGGTCGATTTTATGCTGGCGGCTTCCCAAAGCCCGGGGGCCAGAAATACGGCATCAAAACCGTCCTGCAGTAATTTTTCGGCGCCCGCTTTGCCGCTGATGGCAGCGTCGCATTGAAATTTGATCCCTAACGACTGAATATCTTTCATTTCGTGTTCGAGAAAATTCATGTCAAATCGGTATGACACGACACCATATCGAAGCACCCCACCGGGTTCAGGTCTGGCCTCAAAAACCGTCACCTGGTAACCTTCTTTGGCCAGTTCGGCTGCACAGCTCAAGCCGGCCGGCCCGGATCCCACCACGGCTATTTTTTCACCGCGTGCGGCCGGTTTATCAAAGATTTTAATATCTCTACCCCAGGAATGTTCAATCAAAAACCGTTGGATTTTACCGATCTGGATGGGCCTGTCGGCACCCTCGGGACGATTTTGCGACTTGAAGATCGCGCTGCATTTTTCTTCACACAGCTGGGCCGTGGGGCAAAGCACGCCGCACGCTCCGCCCAGGATGTTGTTTTCTTTGATGGTGCGAATGGCACCGGTAATGTTTTTAAAACGCAATTTTCGGATAAATTCAGCCGGCCTTGTGTCAGCTGGGCACCCCTCTGAGCAAGGGGCATCAAAGCAGAGCAGGCAGCGATCGGCTTCGGCAATCGCCTGGGCCAGATCAAGCCCTCTGCTCATTTCTTTAAATTTAGCGGCAGTACTCACAATTATTCCTCCTTTTAACTATCGTTAACCAGTTGATTGGTGAAGTTATAAAAATAAGTTTATCTCCGACATCGTAAAATTGGCAACGGGATCTTTTAAATTCACAACATCTTGAATTAATATCCATAATTCCCTTAGTCTGCCAATCAACCAACCAACCAATCAACTATCCATATAATTTGGAACAGGTGTTGAGTTTAGGCGTTTCAGGTGAAATTGTCAAATATTAACCTCCAAATCCTTAAAAAACAATTCAGCAAATTTTATGGTTTCATAAAAAACTTGACGATCATTCCACATGACAATATAAGGAGGGGCTAATCTGTAAAACTTGATAGATTAATTTAAAAAAAACGGAAGGGAGGATTTATGTCCAGAATCGTAAAATGTGCCCATATTCAGGCCTCCAATGCCAAACATGACGGCACTCCTGCCGAGATCAAAGAGGCCATGATCCAAAAACATATACCACTCATCGAAGAAGCAGGAGAAAAGGGTGTTCAAATCCTCTGTCTCCAGGAAATTTTTCACGGGCCTTATTTCTGCGCCGAACAGGACATCAAGTGGTACGGCACCGCCGAAAAAGTTCCGGGACCGATGGTCGAACGACTGGCCGAATATGCCAAGAAATATCAGATGGTCATGGTTATTCCTGTTTATGAAATGGAGATCGCGGGTGTCTATTATAACACCGCCGCCGTCGTGGATGCCGACGGCACATATCTCGGAAAATTCAGAAAGATTCACATTCCGCATACCTGGCCGGGATTCTGGGAAAAATTTTATTTCAAACCGGGTAACCTGGGGTTTCCGATTTTTGAAACCGCTTACGCAAAAATAGGCATTTATATCTGCTATGATCGGCACTTTCCGGAGTGTGCTCGACTGCTGGCATTGAAAGGCGCTGAGATTTTATTTAATCCTTCGGCTACCACCGCCGGCAAATCCCAATATTTATGGCAATTGGAACAACCGGCCCAGGCCGTGGCCAACGGTGTTTTTATTGGTGCCAACAATCGGGTAGGACTGGAAAAACCATGGGAGTTCGGCCAGTTTTATGGATCCAGCTATTTTGTTAATCCCCGTGGTGAAATTCTAGTCAAAGGCAGCGAGGACAAAGATGAAGTCGTTGTTGCCGATCTGAATTTGGACGAAATCCGGGAAGTGCGTGACGGCTGGCAATTTTTTCGGGATTTGCGCCCCGACATGTACACCGACTTGACCCGCCCGGGTTCTTCTTAGGCCGGGTTCTTCTTAGGCCGGGTTTTTATTTGGATTGATCGGCCCGTATCAGCAGATTGATCGCTGCACCAGCCGAACTCTCATATAGTCTAAGTCGCCACGGTTAAGGTGAGATCCATTATTACCCCAGGGCAGGTAATTTCAGATATTCGGATATTAGAAAAAAATTTTGAAAGGGGGTGAAGGTTTCTAAATTCAGACAATCCGATAAACGCGACAAATAAAAAAATTTAAGGAGAGGATATAATGAGCGAAGAAAAAAAAGACCATTGGATAGTGTATCCGATCGGCAGTAAACCCAAGTGGGGAGTGGCCGTGCTGCTCGGGATTCAGCAGTATTTGACCATGTTCGGTGCCACCGTACTCATTCCCTTTATCGTCGGCGGCGCCATCGGTATGCCGCCGGATCAACTGGCATTGTTGATTTCGACCATATTCTTCACCTCCGGGCTCTGCACCCTGATCCAGCAGTCGCCATTAGGCAACAAACTACCGGTTGTCCAGGGCGGAACCTTTTCCTTCCTGGGGCCAACATTTGCCATTATCGGCATGGTGGCAGCCCAGGGCGCCAGCGGGGACCTGCCGCTTTGGCAACTCCAGATCCAGAATATCGCCGGCGCCATCATGATCGCCTCGGTTGTCGAAATCGCGCTGGGATACACCGGTATTATGGGCCAGGTGCGCAAGATCATCAGCCCGATCGTCATCGGCCCGACCATTGCCATGATCGGTCTGGCACTGTTCGGTATCGGCGCCCCTTGGATGGCCACTAACTGGATCATCTCGCTGATCACCCTGATCGCTTTGATCCTGTATTCACAGGTGTTTTCCCAGAAATCAAAGGTGTTCATGCTCTTCCCGGTTCTGCTGGCCATTGCCACCGGCTGGCTGGCCTCTCTGATCGGCACCGTCCTGGGCCTGATACCGGACGGCAATGCCGCCAACCTGGCCGGTAAACTCGGTCTGGTCACCGCCGCCAAGTGGGTCAGCTTTCAGCCCATGGTCCCGTTCAAGTGGGGTTTCCCCGATCTGGGCAGCTCCGTCCTGTGGGCCGGTGTGTTTGGGATGCTGGCCGGGTACCTGGCCTCGATGATCGAATCCATCGGCGACTACATGGCCTGCGCGCGCATCTCAGAAGCGCCCGTTCCCACCGGCCGGATGATTTCGAGGGGTCTCGGCGCCGAGGGTCTCGGCTGTTTGGTTGCCGGTATACTCCAGACCGGCAACGGTACCACGACCTATTCGGAAAATATCGGGTCCATCGGCCTGACCAAGGTCGCCAGCCGCCGGGTGGTCCGGTGCGGTGCGGCGGTCATGCTGATTATCCCGGTTATCGGTAAGTTCGGGGCCATCCTGGCAACCCTGCCCATGCCGGTGGTCGGTGCCATGTTTGTCGGTCTCTTTGGCATGATCGCCTCCGTCGGTCTATCCAACCTGCAGATCGTCAACCTGAACAACTCGCGCAACCTGTTTATCATTGGCCTGTCATTTTTTGCCGGCCTAAGTGTGCCTTTCTGGTTCACATCCCACGTCGATGCCGGTACCGGTCAGGTCGTCAGCGGCGCCATTGCCTGGGGAACACAGGGCAGCGTGATTAATGTTATCGGTAATATTTTTCAGGCTATCCTGAGCACCGGAATGGCGGTGACCGCCATCGTCGGCATTATCCTCGACAACTTGCTGCCGGGTGCCACCCGGGCCGAAAGAGGTCTGGAAGCCTGGGAACGGGATGCTTCCGAAGAAGCCTGGGAGGAAGCCGAAGCGCAGTGGGCGGCCATGAAAGAAGGCGAAATGCGCCCGGTCTAACTTCGATTAATTATTAGGCTGGGAGGGAAAATTCATATTTTCCTTTCTCTATCCACAAAAACACTACGGCGGGGTCTTTGATGTACTTAAGACCCCCCGTCACTTTTGGCGCGAGATATTCAAAATTTGCCGCGATTTCTGCTATATACGATTTATGTCCTGATAGTTTTGATCGGGTTGGTGGCGATGTATTCGCTGCTGAACACGGGCAATCCGGACAGCCTGCTGCGCGCGATCATCCCGAATCCGGCCCACGATCTTTACGTGGCTGTCATCTCCTCAGTACTGGTATTCATACTGGGGTTTTTTGTGTTCTTCTCCCGGGACCAGGCAGGATTTTTGCAACTGATCGAACTGAACGCCGACAGAATCCGGTCCATGCGCAAAAGAAAAAAGACCGATGTGCAAATAGCCGATTCCATTCTGGCCGCCATGGGCAGCACCGGCGGTTACCGGCACAATATGGCCAAAAAAAAACTCATCGCCTATTTAGCCGGATTTAACTAGACCCCATGTTGCATAAACAACATGGCAAAGGGCCGCTAATGGTTAGTTATTAAGGCCAATATCATAGTAGACGCACCATTTTCCGGATATCTCTTTTGGTGAGTTCTAGGGATGGGGTCGATTTTGCGATGTTGTTTACCCTTCGGGAAAGCCGGAGGACTCCAGATCCTGTGTTGTCAAGGATTTGCGGTAACCGACTACAACTTCACCCTTGACGCCTGGGCTCTGAAGCCCTCCGGCTTTTGCAACGTTGGGGTACCAACGGAAGGTTTGAAAATGCTTGATATCATTAAGCACCAGCAGTGGATCGTCATTGCCCTGGTATTTTTCGGTATTCTTGCTTACATTGTCATCATACGCCGGCGCGACCGCAAGTGGATCGATGACCGCTTCGGCAATCCGAACCTGCAGGCCATGAGCTTCGGTGTCAACTATTTCGGCAGAGCTACCGAACCCGGTAAACCGCGCCGCAGCTCCGGTTTCCTGCTGCTGCTGCCGGACAGCCTGTTTTACCGCAGCCGGGTGAAAAAAATAGAACTGGAGATTCCCGGCAGCCGTATCGCCCGGGTTTACCACGATCGCACCCACAAAGGGGTCGATCTGCATATGTCCCTTGTCAAAGTCGATTTTATCAATTCGCAGAATGAAAAAGACACCGCCGCCTTTAAGGTGCCCTACCCGCCCCAGTGGATGCAGGCTATTGATAACGCCCTGATAAAAAAAAGTAAGGGATCACAGGATCAGCGTTAACCGGCCAAGGTTTCCTCGCCATAAAATCCTGAAACCTTCTATTTCCGTATAGATTCGAATGTTCAAAACATGTTTGAAATTTTAGCCATTTGATATTCGGATTTGTTTCGAATTTCGATATTAGGATTTCGAATTTGTTGGAATCGGCTGACCATAAGACGATAATCATTCTAACCATTACCGCTATATTCAGGGTTTAATCAGCTCAATATAATGCCGTTCCCCAGTCGTACTGCCGCTTAATATAGTTCAGGAACAATGATGTTTCCGTTTTAATAACCCCGTCAATTTTGTTAATTTTTTCGAAAATCAGCTCATTCAGCTCATCCAGCGACTTAGCAACGAACTCCGTATCGATTCCTGTTCCACCGGTCGTTTGAACAACAAACCACAAAGGCTTTAATTTTTTCAATTCTTCTATTATACCATCCATCTTCTTGATTTCGACATGAATTCGAATGTTGCCGACAATTTTAAATCCCAGTTTTATAGGGTTGCTCACCGCCACAATTTGAATAAATTCTTCTTGAATAAGACGGTTCAGACGGGTCCGGACAGTCGCCTCAGACATACCGATTTTTTTTGCGATTTCAATGTTTGAAATGCGCCCATCCTTTTGCAGCAACTCGATCATCTGGCAGTCGAGTTGATCGAGCACCCTCTTTTTGCCCGCTGAGTTATTCCGCTTCATTTTTAATCCTCCCTTTTTGAATGACGATTGACGAATGAAGAATGGAGAACAATGGATGTCGCTTCGCGCCTGTCTTCCGGCCCCAAGGGTCTCGACGGGTAGAATTCTTTAACTATTTCTGCGGTGGACCATTCGTCATTCGAAACATCTCTACCATCTGAAAAGTAATATTTCAATAAATATTTTCCTAATAACGTTATAATATATCGAAAATTTATTTTTTTTCGTATTTTTTTTACATAATTTTTGTATTTTTCGCAGAAAAATACAAAAATTGTCTTGACATTGAAAATATATTTGCCTAAAGTGAATAAAAATTGGTAGGGTGCAACGTTTTAAATTTCCCATTAATATAAATTTACCGAAAATCAAGCAAAGGAGGAAATGCTATGTCACTGCCATTGATGAAAAACTATATCAACGGTGAATGGGTGGAATCCAACTCCACAAATATTGGTGATGTGTGGAATCCGGCCCAGGGAGAAAAGATTGCCCAGGTCGCTTATGGAACCAAAGAGGATGTTGACAAGGCGGTCAAAGCAGCCAAAGACGCCTACTGGGATTGGCGCACCACACCGCCACTCACACGCGCCCGCTACCTGTTTCGGCTCAAAGACGCCTTCGAAGAAAACTTCGAAGATATCGCCCGGGTGTTGACCACCGAGCAAGGCAAATGCATCGACGAGGCCCGGGGCGAAGTCCGGCGCATGATCGAAAACATCGAACATGCCACCGGCGTTACCACGCTCATGTGCGGCTATACGCTGGAAGATATTGCCAAGGACATTGACTGTTTTGGCCATCGTCAACCCCTGGGGGTATTTGCCGCTATCGTTCCTTACAACTTCCCGGGCATGGTGGCATGGTGGTTTTTGCCCTACGCACTTGTCACCGGCAACACCTATATCGTTAAACCTTCCGAACAGGTTCCCATGACCCAGACCAAGATTTTTGAAATTATCGATGAAATTGGTTTTCCTGAAGGTGTTGTCAACATGGTTCACGGTTCCCGGGATGTGGTAAACGGTATATTGGACCATCCCGATATTGAAGGTGTCTCTTTCGTAGGATCATCACCTACGGCAAAATATATTTATGAGCGCTGTGGAGCAACTGGCAAAAGGGTTCAGGCCTTGGGCGGCGCCAAAAATATTGTAGCAGTTATGCCTGATGCCGATCTGGACGCCGGCATGCCGTCTCTGATCACCTCGTTTTATGGCTGCAGCGGACAACGCTGTCTTTCCGGTTCAGTCCTGGTTCCGGTGGGGGACGTGGCCGATGAGCTGTTGGAAAGATTCAGTGCTGCCGCCAAAGACATGAAAGTCGGTAGCGGATTGGACGAAAAAACGGCTATGGGCCCTGTGGTCAGCGCAGCCCATAAAGAGAGAGTTCTGGGCTACATTGAAAAAGGTATTGAAGAAGGTGCCGACCTTGTCATGGATGGGCGAAATTATACATCGACCGAATTTCCAAATGGTTTTTTTGTCGGCCCGACCATTTTTGACAATGTCAAACCCGACATGATCATCGCCAAGGAAGAAATATTCGGACCGGTGGTAAGCGTGGTTCGCGCCAAGGATCTGGATGAGGTTATCGAATTGATCAATACCCGCGGGTTTGCCAATGCAGCTTGTATCTATACAAACAGCGGTGCCGCCGCACGTGAATTTAAATATCGCGTTAAACCCAGCATGGTCGGAATTAATATCGGCATCGCTGCCCCGATGAGTTTCTTTCCCTTCGGCGGTGCCGGCGATTCGATGTTCGGTGACACCAAAGGGCATGGGCAGGAAATTTTTAATTTCTTTACAGATACCAAAGTTGTCATCCAACGCTGGTTTTAAGAACGCGTATCACGCAACACGCAACTCGTAAAAAGGAGAAATCCGATGCCTCTTGAAAATTTTGGAAGCGTACTCAATTTCGCAGAGGAGCTGGAAACCCAGGACCAGGAATTTTATGAAGCCGTGGCCGCCAATCCGGCCTGCAGCGATCATAAGCAACTTTTTGAACAGTTCGCCGCCAATGCTAAAAAAAATGTCAAAACCGCCCAGCGAACCCGCCGGGAAAATGTCACTGAAATGATCCTGGAACCGATTAAAGATTTTGTCCGGGCGCCATATTGCGAAGTGTGCCAGGCTGCTCCAAGCATGACGGTTGAAGACGCATTAGCTTCTGCCATACGGCTGGAGGATCGGGCGGTGCGCTATTACACGGAGGCCGCTGCTAAACTCAAGGCATTGCCGGAAGTGGCCCGCGCTCTAAAATTACTCGGCAAAAAACATAACGGCCATCGCGAAAAGCTTGCCGTCCTTTAAACAGGGGAAATCCGGCAAAATAATAAACCTGTTCAACGCAAATTCTGCTATGCGGTATCATAAATGCGATAAACAGGCGAACCGTATAACCAAATTCATAAAGGAGTTAGGCCAATGGGTGAGATTGAAAATAGAATAAAGGCAATGGCCGAGCACACATATGGAACGTGGAATCGGCAAAAGAACTGGCAATCTCCATTGCTGATCACCGATGCGGAAGGGATTTATTTTTACGACAACACGGGCAAGCGTTATATTGACTTTTCGTCGCAGCTGATGTGTTCCAATCTCGGCCATAAAAATAAAGTGGTCATTGACGCCATCGTCAAGCAGGCTGCAAAGCTTCCCTACGTCGCACCCGGTTTTATCACGGAAATTTTAATAGAGGCAGTTGAAGCCCTACGATCCGTATTTCCGGAAAAACTCAGCAAGTTCTTTTTTTCCACCAGTGGAACCGCGGCCAATGAAGCGGCCATGAAAATGTTGAGACAATCAAAGTTCCCGTCTTACAAGGTGATTTCCCGCTACCACTCTTATCATGGCGCTACCGCAGTTGGGCAGTCCTTTACCGGGGACCCCCGTCGCTGGTATGCGGAACTGGCCCGCACCGTTGTGGATGGGGTCGTCTTTGCACCCGATAATTACTGTTATCGCTGCCCGTTCGGAATCACCTATCCGGAGTGCAATGTGCAGTGTGCCCGCTACATCGACTATATGATCAAGGAAGAAGGCAATGTGGCCGCCATCATTGTGGAACCGATTGTGGGTACCAATGGCAGGATGATACCACCGCCCGAATATTATCCGATCATACGTCAAATTTGCGATGAACACGATGTCCTGTTCGTCTGCGACGAAGTCATGTCCGGCTGGTTTCGCACCGGCAAGACCTTTGCCATTGAGCACTGGGATGTCCTGCCCGACATTCTGACAACGGCCAAGGGGGCCAGTGCGGCCTACACACCGGTGGCCATCACCGCCTCGACGAAAGAGGTTGCGAACTTCTTTGAAGAGGAACTTTTCTGTCATGGTCACACGTTCGCCTATCATGCCCTGGCGGCCTCGGCCATTCCGGCGGCAATTTCTGAACACCTCAGGTTATTTGATTCCGGTCTGCCTCAAAAAGCCAGTGAGCATATCAAAAAAAGGCTTTATGAATTGGCGGACAAGCACATTTGTATCGGCGATGTCAGAGGCGTCGGCCACTTCTGGGCCCTTGAAATCGTGAAAAACCGTAAGACCAGAGAACCCTTTGACACCAAGGAAGACAAGTTCAGCGGCAAGGCCCTCATGACCGGTAAGATTTCCGGGGATGCGATGAAAAATGGGCTCTATATTTCTTCCTGGTATGATACGCTGGTGATCACACCGCCGTTGATCATTACCGAAGCAGAGATCGACGAAGCGATCCATATTCTGGATAAATCTCTGGAGATCGGGGATAAGGAAGCCGTCGAAACGGATACACCGGCTTCCAGGAGTTGTGAATATGCAACCTAACCCGGATCCGCCGGAGGCGGAGAATTGAAAATTGAAGATTGTAGAATGAATATACAATTAACTGGGGGCGGCGGCGGAAGCTGTCCCCCCATTTTTTTACCGATCAACCTCGATGGTTCCGTGCTAACAGGTTATGACAAAACCTGAGTCAATTTCAGTTTCGGTAACCATCATATGGAAGTGGGCAATATTTTCCATTACCCATATACACACTTAAACCCATAAAATTCCCATTGCCATCGTAAAATTCGGCGACATCTCCATGTGTTTTTTTTGGATCATAATTTTCTGGGCAGAAGGTCGAAAGACAATTATTGTAACACCTAATTTTATGTTGTATCACCCCGTTTCTAGTATTCGAGACGACTTCTCTGATTTCACTTTGCCAATAATAAAATTTTTTAAACAGACCGCATTGAGGGAACAAATAATTGCACTTGGCATAAAATTCATTCAAAAAAACATTTTGACCGTCCAAAGTAAGCAGATAGTGCACATCAGGAAATGATCGTATATCATTTATTTTATTAACAGCCTTGGTTAAACAAGCATTAGGTTGTTTATTTTCTTCCGACCATAAAGCGTGAGGTGGGAGAAATAAATAGATGACTATGAAAAACACTCGCAAGCTCTTTGGCCATATTCCTTTACGGCTCATTTTAAACCTCCTTTAATGGGAATGACAATGTAATGCCTCGGGATCATGACTATTTAAGAAATATTCAGAGAAATCAAATGACAAAGATATGTGCCATTTGGAGCCAAGTCAGCCCATTTTGAGAGGTTTCTCCATTGCATATCCTTTTGGAGGTAACTTCAACAAAGTCGTTGACTAATGATTTGGGTATGTTAATTTAACCAGTGGTTCAGTGATGGTTCAAACCTTCACATTTTCTTCATTTGCCTCTTCCTTTAAAAAGGCTCGTGGGGCTAATGCAATGGGCGAAAAAACCACAAAGCTCATAAGAATCGACCTCAATCAATTCAAGCTCCATCTTTATCTTAAACCTGAAGTTGAATTGACCCTCCATTTCGACACTCCATCACGAAGGTTCTACCTGTCGGTTATCGCTCTTGTAGTTCATGAGATGAAAAAACGAGGAAGTATCACATCCATCCCCCTTAGGAAACACATCGACGTGCTCGCATTACTCAATCAAACGATTGGAGCTGCAGCAGGATCATCGCAAAAGGAGCATCTGCTTCCGAGAGTCTATAGAAAGTGGAAAGATGCACTCCCTGACCTTGAAAACGCGCCGCTTTTTAAGGTTGTTGGGAGGAAAAAAAGATACGATGACCTGATGGATAAGGTTTATAAATTTAGTGAGGGGGAAAAGGACAACTGGGCGAATCTATTCGAGTACAAGGGGAGCCATGAACAGGTGAGGTTGAGGTTTTCAATAGACCGACTGAACGCAAGTCTGGAGGACGTAATTTTTATTTATAAGGGATCTCCGGAATTGGAAAATGAGAATGGATGGGAAGTTTTCATCGCGAATCTCAAAGAAAATCTGGAGGACAAATCGATACCCGAGCGTGTCTTTCCCGAAATAAAAGAACCCGAGTCGGCACCACTTCAGGAAAGGGGATGGCTCAGATTAATGCCAAGCCGTTGGCAGTGGACAGCGCTATGCGCTTTGATTGGAATAGCTGGAGGAGCAGCCGCCCTTGTGGTCTGGAAAGATAAGGTATTTGCTCCGCAAGTTGAGGTCGTATCCGTTGAAAAGATGGCGTTTCCGCTGCCTGACAAGCCATCAATAGCTGTTTTACCATTCCGCAACATAAGCGCCGATCCAAAACAGAGTTATTTTAGCGATGGGTTGACAGAAGAAATAATTGCAGGACTTACCAAGTTTCCATCCCTATTTGTTGTAGCCCATAATTCAGCGTATACATATAAGGGCAAAAATGTGAAAGTTCAAACGGTGAGTGAAGAACTCGGTGTACGTTATGTGTTAGAGGGTAGCGTTAGAAAGGTAGAAAATCGAGTAAGAATCACTGTTCAGCTAACAGATGTTATCAGAGGATACCTTTTATGGGCAGAGAGTTATGATCGACAATTGAAAGATATTTTTTCCATTCAGGATGAAATCACGATAAAAATACTGACAGCTCTGCAAGTTCAACTTATGGCGGTGGATGAATCCAGGTTGCTGGAAAAACGGACTGACAACCTCGCAGCTTATCTGAAATTATTAGAAGGCATCGGATACACGTATGAGTTTAGCATTGATGCAAGTTTAAAGTGTTTTGAGGAAGCCCGCACGTTAGATCCGCAGTTTGCAGAGGCATATGCACGTGAGGCCTTGGCGCATTTGTATAATTTTTTGTATGGGCCAAGTTCAAATCGCTGGCTATCGCTTTTAAATGCAACTGAGACTGCAAGGAAATGTGCGGACATTGATGACAAACTTGCTGCCTGCAACATGGTTCTTGGCGTTATCTATCTTGTTAATAGAGAGTTTAGCAATGCTATATCTGAAGAGAAACGCGCTGTAGAACGCTGGCCCAATAGCGCAGAGGCGGCAGCATACCTGGCGCTTGCTTTACAATTCTCGGGTCGATATGAGGAAGCGATTAGAGAAATTGAGCGAGCTTTACGCCTTAATCCACTTAAGCCCGAACTTGCTTTGACGTTTTTAGGTATCACCTATTTTAGGATGGGGCGATATGAGGATGCAATTACGGCATGCAAGAAAGTAGTCGAACTTTCCCCTCGTCAGCTACCGGCGCTGCTGATCTTGGCTTTAGCATATAGTTCAGTGGATCGTAAGGACGAAGCTCGTTCAACAATCTATAAAATCCGAAGGATTCGACCAAACTTTTCAGCACAGGATTTTGTAGTTATAACTCGTGATAAGACTGATGCTGATATAGATTCAATTCTAAATGAGTTGTTAAATCCGAAATCAAAGCGAAAAAAATGAGGGGCTACAAATTATATCCATTCCGGATTGCCTTAGACACGGCGATCAAAGCAAATACGGATACCATCAGGCGTGAATGAAACGAAACAATTAATGAAATTTGATATATGGCCGATAATAAAATATATGAAAAATTACCCAAATGATCTGAACAGGTTTAAACTATCAGTATGTCATGTTGTGCCATAGCCTGGCGCCTTGACAGATGGACAACAGATTTCTGTAATTACCTAATTATTATAATAAATTACTATAAATTTACCCGGGAAATCATCCATTATGGCGCTAATTAATTTGAAAAAAAAAGAAGTCGAGTGCAAGATCGTATATTATGGTCCGGGCAGGTGCGGTAAGACCACCAACCTGGAATATGTTTTCAAAAATAGCAGAAAATTAATGACCAATGAAATGGTATCGATCAAGACCAAAGGCGATATGACCATTTTCTTTGATTTCGTTCCCATGGAGGCCGGCAGAATAAAGGGACTCGATGTGCGCATTCAACTGTATACGGTCCCCGGGCAGGTGAAATACAATTCCACCCGCAGGCTTGTTTTAAAGGGCGTTGACGGGGTGGTCTTTGTGGCCGACTCCCTCAAAATTCGTCACGAAAGAAATATTCTTTCCCTGAAGAATCTGGCGGAAAATTTAAAAAGTTATGATTTAAACATCAGGACAATTCCGCTGGTCCTTCAGTACAATAAAAGAGACCTCGTTAAGGAAGGCCTGCCGCTGTTGTCCATCGAAGAGATGGAAAAAACTTACAATCGACAACTGAAAGCGCCCTCGTTTGAGGCCAGTGCAGTAAACGGCCAGGGGGTCAACGCTACCTTGAAAGCATGCCTCATAATGACATTGAAATCATTACGGGAAATGGCGGGATGGGAGTAAGAGGAAGGCAGAAAAAAGATTAATTTAGATCGGTTAAGATTATTCAGCAGGCCACGCACAACAAGCGCCTCACTCGGACTTTTGCTTTTTCGATGAAGGATTACCAAGATCGCCCATCTCTGGAAAAGTCTTTCCTAATTTTTGAAATTCACGCCGGTAACTCTTTCCGGAGCCCATCATCACGCTGATGGGCTGCAAAGATTCAATATTTTCACACACTATTTTAATGGCGGCTGTGACCGGAACCGAAAGCAGGGCGCCGACAATTCCCCAGAGCCAACCCCAGAATAACAGCGACAATAAAATAACCACCGGGCTGAGATTCAATTGATCTCCCAGAACTTTCGGTGCAATGCCGTTGCCGATGCCCAGTTGAATGGTTAAAAGCGCGATCAGGGTGATGATGCCGGGCCAGAAACTGGGA
>Ga0316193_10000935_pt1 | contig 18957 bp, 17 predicted proteins | sample MerIslsedime2_MG_FD_207735 | JGI IMG/M metagenome (GOLD analysis project Ga0316193, IMG submission 207735) | Coastal sediment microbial communities from Maine, United States - Merrow Island sediment 2 | ecosystem: Environmental > Aquatic > Marine > Coastal > Sediment | place: USA: Maine... | reverse complement strand
TCGAACAACCGGACACGACTTCCTTAAACGTTTCCACAGAGCCGGTATAGGAAACTTTAACAATATCCGCACCCATCTCTTTTCCAACGCGTGCAGCATGTTTTACAGCATTTACATCATACTCGTCCTTAATCTTTTCGCCTCTGGGATAGATCATTGCAAGCAACGGCATCCCCCACATACGGGCATCATTGCTTACCCGGCCGAAATCACGCAACATCTCTTTTTCCTGTCCGTTCCCAAGATTTACGTGTATGGATACAGCATCTGCACCCAATTTGATCGCCTCTTCGACCGTACATACAAGGGTTTTGACATTGGGATACGGCGAAAGACTGGTCGATGCAGACAGGTGGATGATCAGACCAATATCTTTACCCTTCCCTCGATGCCCTTCACCCACAAGGCCCTTGTGTTCCACGATGGCATTTGCGCCCCCTTCCGCCACTTTTTGGATGGCATCCTTCATATCCTTCAGGCCGTCGATCGGGCCCATTGAAATGCCGTGATCCATTGGAACAATAACGGTTCTCCCTGTATTCCGGTTTTTAATCCGCTCAATTCGGATACGTTTGCCTAAATACGTCATCTTACAATCCTCCTTTGAAAGCAAAAAAAGGCCGCAAAGTTTTTTCTCCACGGCCTTAAAAAACAAAAAACCGTGGGGTTTTCTGTCTACCCACGGTTATTTTCGCTTTGCAAGTTGTTCTTGTATCAGCGCACCCCAGGCAGACCAGTATTAAAAAAATACCAATAATAAAAATAATACCTGCCCGATATATTATGCACTATCTATTTTCCTTATTTTAAATGAATTTCTCGCAACCCTTATCTTATCGATTTTTTCGTGTCAAGACTTTTTTGTGTCCTGTTGAGCCAGAATGTGGGTGTCTCGTCTTTATAGTGGAACCGCCGCCTTGTAAAAGGTGGCACTCCCTTCAATACGGTATTTTTCTACAACTGAAGGGATAATAATCGATTTTCCCCGCTCAACGAAAACGTTATCATTCCTTCCAAGATCCGTAATCGTTGCGGCCCCATCTGTGCAGAGGATGATTTCAACGCTCCTGCGGTCAGCGCTGTGATAGCTGATCTCTTCTTTTACAGAAATAACAGACAGAAAAAACTCTTCAGCAAGGCTTTCATAGGCGCATTCACATTCGTCGATTTCAGTGGCTAAAAGGATGTTTATTTCACGTTCTTCAAAATTAAGGACGTTCAACAGCTCCTGCACATCAATATACTTGGGGGTCAGCCCCCCCCTTAATACGTTGTCCGAGTTTGCCATTAACTCTATTCCAACGCCGGCCAGATAAGCATGAAGTTCTCCGGCCGGAAGAAACATGGCTTCACCGGGTTTCAGACAGACCAGGTTCAACATTATAGGGGAAAACACACCGATATCATTCGGATATTCCTTGTGAAGATTAATCATCCATTTATAAGCCGGGTGGCCATCTGTTAAATTTTGTACATTTTTTATGGTATCCGCAATGATTGCCTCCTGGTCCTTTCCATCCATGGTCATTATCGCCTTAAAAAATAATCTTAGCCCCATGGAATTCGGCTGTTCACGAAGAAGATCGAGCGACGTTTTCAAACCCGGGGAGCAAATTTTGCCCATTAGAAAGAGGATGTCGGATATTTTTCGAAACCCATTTAAAGCCCAGAAATCGGTCATTGCGCAGATACACTCGGGTTTGTGGTTGTCATCCTTGTAATTACGGCGAAAGGCATCAAAAGGAATCTTGAGAATGTTTTCCCTTTCAAAACCTTCTTTTGCCTGAATCAGGCTAGGATGGGCTTGAATGGACAGGGGTTTTGCCGCAGCCAGGACCTTAAAAAGATACGGAAGCCTGTTGTCAAATTTCTCAGCAACCTTTTCCCCAAGAATATCTTGGGGATTTTTCGAGATCAATTCCAACAAGGAGCGCCACACACCATCACTTTTAACCATTGAGGGTGCCTTGGGATGAGCGCCCATCCATAGCTCTGCCTGGGGCATGCTTGACGGAGTGTCACGTCCGAGAAGTTCGGGAATGGCAGTGTACGACCCCCATGCATATTCCTGAATAACATTTTTCAGCAAACAGATACGGTCCATTATTCTACCAATTTCAAGTCGTTCGTAAAATCTGTAAATAACTGAGGGGTCGGGGTGTTTTTTTAATTTAACCACTCCATGAATAATCAGCAACAGGTTACAGATACCACACAATGCCATGATAGGGCAAATGTTCGTTTACTTCCAAATTTCAACTTGATATAAATACAGGAATCGATCCAGATTTCCACCAAAAGAGGTTTCCGCATGACAATTTTAGTCAATGAAATATTCTACAGCATACAAGGCGAATCCATTTACAGCGGCCGGCCCTGTACATTCGTCAGGCTCACCGGCTGCAATTTAAGATGCACTTACTGCGACACCCGCTATGCCTATGAAGAAGGGGTAGAGATGGAAATTGCCGAAATCACCCGTCGTGTGGCCGCCTATAATTGCCGTCTAGTTGAAATTACGGGAGGAGAACCCCTCCTTCAGACCGAAACGCCCCTTTTAATTCTCAGGCTCCTTGAAAATGGATATGAAGTCTTGATGGAGACAAACGGAAGTCTTGATATCAGTGAAGTCGACGCAGGGTGTGTAAAAATCGTCGATATTAAATGCCCCTCAAGCGATGCGTCCGAGAAAAATGATCTGGAAAATTTAAAAAGATTAAATCCCAAAGACCAGATTAAATTTGTCATCGGAAACCGCACAGACTACGTGTATGCAAAAAAAACAATCGAGTTGAATCGCCCGGATTTTCCCGAAGATCACATTCTTTTTTCTCCGGTATCAGGAAAAATGCCGCCGGCAGACCTTGCAGAATGGATACTTGAAGACAACCTGAACGTCAGGCTCCATCTCCAAATACAAAAGATTATATGGCCTGACAGGGAAAAAGGCGTATAAACGTTTTGTTTGATCTTGGTAAGCTCACAGAGGTGTGACATCACTGCTATTTCAACATAATTTCAAAGTATCATCGCCTTTAAACAAAACAACAAAGCACATTTAATGGCCACTTTTTTTCAATGCGGTCGATTCTCTTCCCTGGCGATTCTCTTAATCTCTTTTCCACAAAAATAATAATTGAAGTTTTGGTTTCACGCATGCTATTTTAAACGTAATGAAAAAAATTTCGTTTGCGAGACAAATGGAATTATTTCGAACGTGATCTGAATACTGCCAAATTCTGGATAAACCCTTCTTGATGTAAAAGCTCATTATCCAAATTATAAAAGTTTTTTTGTATTAGAGGATGTTCCGATGGCCGACAAATCAACTTATGAAGAGTTGGAACAAAGGATAAAAGCATTAGAAAAAGAACTTTTCTCCCATAAGCAGGCCGAGCAGGAAGTAGAGGATGAACGAGCGCGTATGGAAGTCATTCTATCTGTGCTGAATACCGGTCTGGCACTCATCAATCCGGACATGACCGTCGCCTGGGTGAATGCCCAAACGGAAAAAATACTTCCCTGGGACGAGCTTGTCGGCAGGGTGTGCTATGAAGCGGCTGCCAAACGGAAAGAGCCTTGCGAAGGGTGCGGTGCACTCGAAGCCTTTTCCGACGGTCAAATCCACCAAACAGAGCGACAGAGCCCGGTTGACGGAAAATGGCATCACATCGTTTCAATCCCGATTAAAAATGAAAGCGGTGCCGTCGTCCAAGTGCTGGAGAGCACAACCGACATTACATCTCGGAAAGAGACTGAAGCCGCCCGTGACAGAGCTCTGGAGGAACTCGAAGAGCTGAAGGACAAGTTAGAGCAGGAAAACATCTATCTCAAGGATGAGATCCGGACAGTTCAGGGTTTCAGTGAAATTGTGGGAAAGAGCAACCCGCTTTTGTATGTTCTTTCCAAAGTTGAGCAGGTCGCTGAGACCGACAGCACCGTTCTGATTCAGGGTGAGACCGGTGTGGGCAAGGAACTGATCGCGAGAGCCATCCACCAGGCAAGTCTTCGGTCCGAAAGACCCTTTGTAAAGGTCAATTGCGCTACAATGCCGTCCCAACTCATAGAAAGTGAGATGTTCGGGCACGAACCGGGCGCATTTACCGGTGCAAATCGCCTCCGCCGGGGCCGATTCGAGTTGTCCGAGGGCGGGACTATTTTCCTTGATGAAATCAGCGAAATTCCTTTTGAATTGCAGGCCAAACTCCTTGGGGCGCTTCAGGAAAAAAAGTTCGAAAGGGTCGGCGGCTCCAAAACCCTTTCGGTGGATGTACGCATCATCGTTGCCACAAACCGTCACTTAATAGATGAAATAACTGCCGGCCGGTTCCGTACCGATCTTTTTTACCGGCTGAACGTCTTTCCAATTACGGTGCCGCCTTTACGAGACCGGCGCGACGATATCCCCCTTCTGGTTGAACATTTTGTGCCAATTTTTGCCGAAAGAATCGGCAAAACCATCGACCAGATCCCTCAGCCGGTCATGGAACGTCTCGTGGCATACAACTGGCCGGGAAATGTGCGCGAGCTTCGCAACGTGATCGAACGGGCCAGCATCACATGCCCCGGCCCGGTGCTGCGCCTCCCTAAGAGCATCGGCACCGACCTGCCTGAGCCTCATCAGGCTGCAGAATCCCCGGACGATTTGGTTGCGCTCGAGGAGGTGGAACGGCGTCACATCCTCAAGGTCCTGGAAACCACCGGATGGCGTATCAGCGGTTCTAAAGGCGCTGCCAGAATCTTGGATATCAACCCCTCCACGTTGCGAAGCCGTATGAAAAAGTTGGGATTGAAAAAGACTTGATTCCACCTATCCCCTTTTCCAGAAAACACGCTGCCTGCGCCATTCATAATCCGTAAAGTCGACCTATTAAATTGCGATATTTAGCGAATTCGCTGTATATAACGAAAAAACCTTCCTGGTACACTCGCTCCAATCTGTAAAAAAAAATGTATTATATAGTTTTCAAATAGTTATAACCTTTTTTTGTAAACCTCCGGAGTTGGCACCCTTTTTGAATTAGATTTAATGAAAGGTGTGATAAAAAATAGAAATCGGAGGTGCCTACACATGGTCGGTTTAGAGATCCTGGTTAAAATCCAGCCGGAAAAACGGTTCGAGTTCATTCAAACATTCGAGTTTATGACGCGATCAAACCATAAAGCCCGGGACTGCATTGGACAGACGCTTTTTGAAAAGTCGAATGAACCCAACTCGTTTCTATGGATGGAAGAATGGAAAAACAATGAATCGCTGGGATCCTATCGCCAGACAGAAAGATTCCGATCGTTACTGGGTGCCATTGATGTACTTGGATCCCTTGTAAAAATACGAACCTTTACCTTAATAGAGGAGTAAGCATTTATGTCTAAAAATCTTGCTGTTTTAACTTTAGTTATGCTGCTGGTCCTTGCAAGCCCTTTCCATTGTATCGCTCAGGAGGAGAAAGGCGGCGAGGACCTGGCCGCAAAGACGCAGAACCCTGTGGGGGCCATGTACAGCCTGCCATTCAAGTTTACCTTCGATTATGGCGCAGCCAACGGTGAGGCCACTTTCTTGAACATTCAGCCGGTGATTCCGGTAACTGTTGGCGACTGGAACCTGATCAATCGTTTGATTGTGCCACTTATCGACACGCCCGGTCTTGTAACGGGAACGCCCGAAATTCCGAATCCTGTTCCGGGCGATGGTGCCACCGGTCTTGGGGATATCAACTACTCTGTCTTTGTTTCACCGGCTGAGCCTGGAAAGGTCATCTGGGGTGTCGGACCTTCAATCATGATGGACACCGCCACAGATGACCAGTTGGGCTCTGGCCAATGGAGCGCCGGTCCCACAGCAGTAGTCCTTATCCAACCCAAGCCATGGACACTCGGCCTGCTCGGCCGACAGCTCTGGTCTTTTGCGGGTGATTCCGATCGTGCGAGTGTCAATCAACTGCTCCTTGAACCTTTCATAAATTACAACCTTGATAAAGGCTGGTACCTGATCACGGATATGATCCTTACCGCGAACTGGCAGGCGGATTCCAGTAATCGCTGGACCATACCGCTGGGCGGTGGTGTGGGTAAAATGTTTGCCATCGGCAGTCAGAAAATGAATACAAAGATTGAAGCCTATTATAATGTCGAAAAGCCGGATGGCGCCCCTGACTGGTCCCTGAGCTGGACGCTCCAGTTTTTGTTCCCCAGATAAAATCGCTCTGATATTTTATACTCAGCGGCTGCGCCGCTTGATGAATGCAAACCAACAGAAATTGTAAAAGTGAAATAGTTGCTAACCCAAAGGTATAAGGAGGATGTAAAATGAAAAGAATGATTTCATGGAAAACGTTTACTGTGGCAGTGGTGGCCGTGTTGGGGCTGTTTTTGGCCTGTCCTGCAGTCTATGGGGCAAAACAGCCCAACATCCTGGTGATATGGGGAGATGACGTCGGCTACTGGAACGTCAGCGCCTACAACCAGGGGATGATGGGCTACGAGACGCCCAACATTGACTCCGTAGCAAAGGAGGGGGCGCTTTTTACCGACTGGTACGCCCAGCAGAGCTGTACTGCCGGACGGGCGGCTTTCATCACCGGGCAACACCCTTTCCGCACCGGACTACTCACCATCGGCATGCCCGGCTCGGACCAGGGGATCGGCGACGGGATGGTGACGCTGGCCACACTCCTCAAGCCTCACGGCTACACGAGCGGGCAATTCGGTAAGAACCATTTGGGCGACCAGGACAAACATCTGCCGACGGTTCACGGCTTCGACGAGTTCTTCGGCAACCTCTACCATCTCAACGCCGAGGAGGAGCCGGAGGGCTACTACTATCCGAAAGATCCCGAGTTCCGTAAGCGGTTCGGCCCCCGCGGCGTACTCCACACCTGGGCTGACGGCAAGGGCGGTCAGAAGATCGAGGACACCGGTCCCATGACGAAAAAGCGTATGGAAACAGCGGATGACGAGTTCGCCGACGCAGCCATCGACTTTATCGAGCGGGCCCATAAGAACGGCAAGCCCTTCCTTACATGGGTAACCACCACGCGCATGCACGTCTGGACCCACCTCAGCAAGGAATGGGAGGGCAAGACCGGCATCGGCCTCTATCCCGACGGCATGGCCGAGCACGATGACGACGTGGGTCGTATCCTCGCCAAGATCAAGGAGCTCGGCATCGACGACAACACCATTGTCTTCTACTCCACCGACAACGGCGCCGAGACCTTCACCTGGCCTGACGGCGGCACTATCCCCTTCCACGGTGAGAAGGGAACGACCTGGGAGGGCGGCTTCCGTGTGCCTGCCTTTATCAAGTGGCCCGGTGTCATCAAACCGGGAACGAAGCTCAACGGCATCGCCTCCCACGAGGACATGATACCCACCCTGCTGGCAGCTGTTGGGGACCCGGATATCAAGGAAAAGCTCAAAAAAGGGGTTATAATAGACGGCAAGAAGTACAAGGTCCATCTCGACGGCTACAACCTCCTCCCCTGGTTCAAGGGCGAGGTGAAGGATTCACCCCGGAAAGAGATCATGTACTTTGACCAGGTGGGAAACCTCAACGCCATCCGCTACAACAACTGGAAGGCCCACTTCGCCATTCTCGAGGGGAACATCGCCTCAGCCGAACGTATACAGCCGGCGTGGCCCAAGCTCATCAACTTAAGGGCCGACCCTTTCGAGAGGGGCTGGCACGAGTCGGAGATGTATCTCCGCTGGATGGCCGAGAACATGTGGATCTTTGTGCCTGCTCAAGTCTTTACCAGACAGTGGCTGGAGTCCTTCAAGGAGTTCCCCCCGCGGGGCGGCACCACGCTGGGCATCGACGGCGTCATCAAGCAGCTTGAGAATCCGTCATCAAGGCAGTAGTTTTGATCAGCAGAGGCAGCGGGCGACATGGTCAGCGTGCCGCCCGCCGCCCATTGATTTGGTATGCCGTTACAGTGATGGCAGTGATTATTGGAGGGTAAAAAAACAATTTCGCTGAACACAGGTTTTATGGCGAGTCGTCTGTCCTGTCATAAGGCTTTACGTCACTTGAAAATTAGTAATATCAGTCCTAAATCAAAAGGTAGAATTGCTTTTATTAAAATAAAAGCTTAATATTGTATAAACGGAAAACAAGGTAGAGAAAAATAAATGAAACTGCGAACCACACGATTGATAGGGATGGGGATGCTGATCCTGTTATTAGCGGCGGTACCTGCTATGGTTTTCGCTGCCGATGACTTTCAGGCTCTGATGGGCCGGTGGCAGCGCACCGACGGCAGTTATGTCATCGAGATTCGTAGTATTGTGCCGGACGGTAAAATAGAGGCCGGGTATTTCAACCCGCGCCCCATCAATGTGGAAAAGGCCCAAGCCTCCAAGGACAAGGAGCTTATCAAGGTCGAAATGACGCTACGCGATGTCGGATATCCTGGGTCCACCTATACTCTTGTGTATCTGCCTGAAAAAGATGCGCTTTTGGGGCAGTACTACCATGCGGTCTCAGGGCAGTATTTTGACGTTCTTTTCGTTCGAATGAAGTGAAAAGGGGGTGCGACCTTTTAAAATGAAACAACTATTGGAGTTTTTGAAAACAACCGTGTTGGGCGGCCTCTTCGTACTGCTGCCGCTACTGCTTCTTTATCTACTTCTTTCCGAAGCGGTGGGATTGATCGTGGTATTGGCTGAACCCATCGCAGATCTTTTTCCAAGAGCGACGTTTGACAAGATCAAGCATCCCGTGGCGGTGGGGCTGGGTCTGATTATGGGTGTATCTTTTCTAATCGGACTCGCTCTGCGCTCCGAAAATGGAAGACGGTTGGGCCACTGGATCGAGGGTACCTTGCTGAACCGTATGCCCGTCTATAGTGCTCTTAAAAAATTGACAACCGGCTTTGGGGAAGCAGGAAAGGAGGGGGCGTTCAAGACAGCGGTGTTCAACTCTCAGGGCGGTGAACGTGAAATTGTTTACATCATCGAGGATCATGGAAATGGCTATCTGACCGTGCTTCATCCCTGGGCACCCACAGCTTTTTCCGGGTCTGTCAAGGTCGTCAATCAGGATCGGCTTGAAATTCTGGACGCAAATTTAGGCGATGTATCACGGGTCCTGAGTCATTGGGGTGTGGGGGTCCGGAACCTGTTGGATAAACAAACCGCCGGCACCGAATCGTCAGGTGATCCTTTAGAAGATGTTTCTGGAAAAGGAGTGAGCCAATGACGCCGGGCATAATAACCGAAACGGAACAAGACCAGATGCGTTGGCGCTTGCGCCTGGGTGTTATTGTCTTTGTTATCGGTTTTCTGAGTCCCCTGTTAATCCCCTTGGTTACCGCTTCAGAACTTCCGACAAAATGGAAAGCCGTCATTTCCGGATGTCTTGCCGTCGGCATCCCCGAGCTGTTCAGCATCGCAGCCATTGCCATAATGGGCAAATCCGGCTTTAATTATTTCAAAGAGCGATTTTTCAGCTTCTTAAAGAAATACGGCCCGGCGGACAGGGTGAGCCGAACGCGCTATCGTATCGGGTTGGTTATGTTTTGCCTTCCGATTTTTTTCGGCTGGCTGGCGCCGTATTTCCCGCATATAGTCCCAGGCTACGAGACCCACCGTTTTTGGGTGAACTTGATCGGAGATATGATGTTTGTATCCAGCCTGTTCGTTCTGGGCGGTGATTTTTGGGATAAAATACGAGCGCTGTTTGTTTACGGAGCAACGGCAAAGTTCCCAGAGCCTTTGTCCAATTGAAAGAGAGGGCGATTCCTATGAAATTTTCTCATACTTATGATGCTGTTTTCACTCACTGAAACCGGCGACAAATCAGGTGCACCGATCGTTATGGTTCCAACGAACTGAAAAGGCTTATCGGATGTATGGCATAATTCTTTTTCAAGAGTTTTTTTCAAGCCGAGGAGAATAGAATTTGGAACGCCGAAAGAATCTGACACCCCTGATATTAGCGCCGGTGATCTGGTGAATGTATATGTCGTCGACCATGAGGACAACCGGGTAAAATATTATACTGCCGGTCGATTTGAAGTTTTCAATAAAATTAACATTTAAGGGTGGGTTGATAGCTGAGGAAGTTTTATATAGCCTAACATTCAAATTTATTTCCGTTAAGCTATAAGGTTGTTCCAAATGCCTTCTATGTAAGGGCAAAGCAATCTGCCTATCGGTGTTCATCCGATTATTGGATGGTTTTTTCTTCTAATTCATATCCATATTCTGCAAGCCGGTCTCTGAGAATTTCTTTTAATCTATTGTCTTTATATTCAAAAAATTTCTTTTGTATATCCGGATAATCTGCGAGCGTACTTTTGAAGTTAAAAAAAGGTTTCTTTCGTTCAAGTGCATCAAACATTTGATCTCTTATTTCATCGGATTCCACGGATGCAGCAAAATCTTGCATTATTTCATAGCCCTCATGACTTGGAATGGGTTCAATATAAAAATATCTATCTTCATTCTCCGCATCTTCATCACTGACATCCTCATCAACATCCGGCAATACAACTTCGCCTTTGAGCAAATCGATATAGCATGAACTCGCATACCCGGAACTATCTTCCATGTAATACAAAATAGGATCTAGAAAGAGCTTGATTTTTTTCATCTCTCATTGTCCTTTCAAGGTCCCAAGTGATCTGCCGGTTAGTAGCATCTCAACTTGGCACGACCTTTTACCCTAGCCCCACAGTTTTTCCGGTCCGGTCAACGGGGGAATAGGCAGCCCCGTTTTATCCGGGAATACAGTCCTATTTAGAATCTCTTCATGGCTTCTCGCAATCGTTCACGCACCGCTTCCGAATACCAGCTTTCAATGAAATACCGCTCCTTCTTCGTTTCATGTGACAACACCTCTGCCACGGTTGTTTCGACACGATTCTGTTTGATCATTCCATATGCCGCTCCAGGCAAAGAACCCAACTTCTCGGCGAGTGCCAGGGCTTTATTCACGATCTCCTCAACGGGCAGGACTTCGTCCACCACGCCCATTTCCAGAGCCTCCGAAGGGGCATAAAAATCGCCGCCCTCCATCACCTTGCGGGCGTACCGAACTCCTGCCAAAGCGTGTAGCACCCGATCTGCCAGGTACGGCACCGGAACGCCCAGCTTAACCTCGTTCAGCCCCATCAGTTTCCGCCCTTCCGCAATAAACCGCCAGTCACAACAAAGGGCCAGTATGCACCCGCCGGCCAAGGCATGGCCGGTTATGGCCGCGACGGTCGGTTTGGGAAGCGTGTACAGATCCATACAGACCCGATTGAACACTCGAAAGAAGTCTCTGAAATCTTCTCTGTTCAGTGCATACAGTTCTGGAATATCCAGGCCGATCGAGAAAAACTTCTCATTGGAACTTCCCAGCACAAGACCACGTACTGCGGCGTCGCTTTTTACCCTCTGAAGAACCTCATCCAATGCCTGAACGAACTCCGAGTTCAATGCATTGGTAACGCCACGATTAAACTTAGCGAGCATCACGCTGCCGCGATAATCGACCGAAATCATATCCATTTCGACTCTCTTTCCGGTGTCACAACAACAGTTTTTGCTCGTGACAAATTATGATTTTTTCCCGATTTCAAATGCTTTCCCGATAAATTTGCCAATGGTATGATATTTTCGGACTTCAGGGCTGAAGACAATGGGACGAATTTTTTCGATATCCGGCATGCCTTCATCGGTCAACATACTGTCTTCTATCTTGACATCCAAAATTTCTCCAACAAAATGGGTATGCAAGCCTATTTCGTAATGATGGATCACCGTGCATTCCAAAATCATGGGGAATTCCCCCACATACGGTGCATCGACACGCTCTGATCTCACCGGTGTCAGGCCGGTTTTCTTGAATTTATCTGTGTTTCGCCCGGATACCATGCCAAAGTAATCGGCCTCCTGAACATGATGTTGAGACGGTACACTGAGGGTATACGCCTGCCTTTCCATTATATTGCCATAGGTATAGGTGGCCTTGCGAAGAGAAATGGTCACACAGGGCGGTTTGGAACAGCATATGCCTCCCCAGGCAATGGTCATAACGTTAGGTGCGCCCTTCGTATCATACGAGCCGACACACCAGACCGGTGTAGGAAAGATTAGCGTTTTAGCGCCGAATGATTTTTTCATAATGCAAACTCCTTGTCTATTTACTTTCGAAATCTATTTTTTCTATTCAAATTAAGTAATTGAGGGGTCGGGATGTTTTTATTGTAAATACATCGATCAGCGAAATGGATAATTTTTTTAAAAAGTGTGTACTGTCTGAGTGCAGCAAAGTTCACGACTACTAAAAAAATTAATAACACATATTATTATTAATTTCAAAAAATTATAATAATTGTTCCCAAGCCGCCAAATCTCGACAACCTTAAACATATTGATACTTGCAATCCTGTGGCGTGTCGTTTAAGCTTTATCAATCATGAGCCATGTAAAAAAAGCCGTTGTTCTTACCAGTGGGGGCATCGATTCCACCACAGCTATGGCCATAGCCAAACACGAAGGTTTCGAAATTTTTAGTTTAAGTTTTTTCTATGGGCAGCGTCACGCCTTTGAGCTTGAAGCCGCTCAAAAGGTGGCCGATGCTCTGGGTGTCACCCAACACCTCGTGATTAATATCGATTTAAATAAAATAGGGGGTTCATCTCTTACCGATAATATTGATGTGCCAAAAGAAAGGGACGAACAGGCAATGACCCGGGAAATCCCCGTTACATACGTTCCGGCCAGAAATACCATCTTTCTTTCCTTTGCCCTTGCATGGGCCGAGGTTCTCGAATCATCTGATATTTTCATCGGGGTTAACGCCGTCGACTACAGCGGTTATCCGGACTGCCGGCCTGAATATATCGAGGCATTTGAACGTATGGCAAATCTTGCCACAAAGGCGGGTGTTGAAGGCATAACAAAAATCAGGATAAAGACGCCGCTTATCCATTTGACCAAAGCGCAGATCATCCAAAAAGGTATGGAACTGGGGGTCGATTATGCTTTTACCCACAGCTGCTATGACCCTTCACCCCAAGGCATGGCATGCGGTGAATGTGACAGCTGTTTTTTAAGGAAGAAAGGTTTTAAAGAAGCAGGTGTAAAAGATCCGACAAAATATATTTAGAGATAACCGTTCACAGGGGTCAGGGATCGGAGATCGGTTGTTGTGGCCAGTTACATCTAACGCTTTGATATCCCACCGCACTCATTTTTTTTAGGAAATTCCATTAACCGAGTTGGCTTGCTGAAGAAAAACCGAGATCGAAAGCCTTTAAGTTCAATTCGACAAAGGCTTTTTTTGTTTTTGTTTTAATCGCTTCTTTTACCGTTTCTGAAGACAATGGAATTTTGCCGGTCTGTATCAGGGCACCCAGGAGTACCATATTGACTGACAGAATATTTCCGGCTTCAATGGCGAGCGCCTCGGCATCAAAAGCAATAAGGTTTGCCGTCTTGGCCCGAATTAATGACTGGAGCACATCCAGATCAGGATAAATTCCGCTCCCCACTGCAACCGTAAACGGCGGAAGCGGCGCAAGGTTGGTAATCACTACGGTGTTGGAATTACACTTGTTCAAGGCTCGAAGGGTTTCCGAAGGCTCAAATCCCACCAGTACGTCAGCCTCACCGTCTGAGATAATGGTACTTCGAGCAGTCCCGAACACGATGCTGCTTTCAACCACGCCGCCCCTCTGGGCCATACCGTGTATTTCGCTCATTCGAACCGGGACATCCGCAAGAAGTGCGGATTCTCCGATGACCCGGGAGGCCAGAAGATTTCCCTGCCCTCCCACAGCCACTATGATTAATCTCGTTGGATTCATTGTATTACCGTCCGTTGTGGAAAACTATGATTGTTTATTCATGAGAAATTCAGGCGTTATCCTTTAAGGGTAAAATAGCATGCTCCGGACAGATCTGTGCACAGACCGTACAGCCCGAACAGAGGAGAGGATCGATTTTAACCCGGTTACCCTCAATGATAAAAGCCGGGCATGCCAGATCATTGATGCAGTCCCGATGGTTTTTACATTTTTCACTGACAAAAAAAGATCTTCCGCGTGGTCTCTTGAGAGCCTTTTCAAACAGCGTGCAGCCCTCCTTTGAAATAACCACCGAAACACCTTTAAAATTGAGGGCCTCCTTGATGGAATCAATACTCTTTTTTACCCGGTATGGCCGGATGATGGAAACATGCGGCACCCCCACCGCCCTCACGATTTCTTCGATGGACACGTGGGAATATCCTTCCATGCTAAACGCTTTCATATCCACCCCTGGATGGTGCTGATGCCCGGTCATGGCAGTGATGCCATTGTCTAGAATAACCAGTGTAAAATTGTGATTGTTAAAGACGGCGTTAATCAAGCCGGGTATTCCGGTATGAAAAAAAGTGGAATCTCCGATAAAAGAGATGACCTTTTTGTCTGTTACCTCTGAAAAACCGCATGATGTCCCCACGGAAGCCCCCATACATATCAAAAAATCTCCCGCGGAAAGCGGCGGCATAAATCCGAGGGTATAACAACCGATGTCCGTGGGACAAATGGTTTCCATGCCCTCTGCTGCCTTGTTGACCGCATAAAAAGTGGCCCTGTGGGAACATCCGGCACAGAGACTGGGAGGGCGCTGTGGGATTTCGGGAACATCAGAGAGGTCGACGCCTGCCACCGGGTTGTACGTCACGTCAAAATATGTGGCCAAACATTGTCTAACCAGTGCCGGGCTGTATTCGTAGAGCCGCGAAAAGAGGTCATGCCTCTTTCCATTTATGGGGAGCGTCAAACCTTCTTCCTGGGCAAAGGCCTTGATGGTCTCTTCCATAAAAGGCTCGCCTTCTTCAACAACCAGCACCTTTTCGCACTCTTTTAAAAAATTTTTGATCAAAATCCGGGGCATGGGGTATGAAAATCCGACACGGAATATTTTAACTTTCTGTGCAATTTTCAGATCCTTTACAGCATCGGAAACATAGTTGTAACTCACACCATTGCAGACAATACCCCATGGGCCGTTTCCGGTGATGAAATTGTATTCAGACGTTTCGGAAATCGTTTCAGCTGTTTCTAACTTTTCGAGCAGTTTGACATGGAGATTTCTGGAAACTGCAGGAACCGTCACATAATTGAAAGGATCTTTTGTAAAATCACCTCTTGTAATGGGTGTCTGGATATCGCCCAGCACCACGACCTCGGTGGAATGGTTGATCCGGGTGGTGGTTCTGTAGATAACCGCCTGCTGAAGTTTCTCGGACAAATCGAATGCAAAAGCCACCATATCTTTTGCCTCCTGAGCGGAAGACGGCTCCAGCATGGGGAGGCCGGCAAGCTTGCTGTAATACCGGTTGTCCTGTTCGTTCTGGCTAGAAAACATGAAAGGATCGTCGGCTGAAAGAATCACCAGGCCACCTTTAACACCCAAATATGCCAGTGTCATGAGAGCATCGGCAGCCACATTCAAACCCACATGTTTCATCACGCACATGCTGCGAACTCCGGAATTTGCAGCAGCGGCCGCCACTTCAAGGGCCACTTTTTCGTTGGTGCTGTATTCAAAATAAAGGTCGTCCTCTTGAGATATCTGAAAAAAATTCAGTGAAATCTCCGAAGATGGTGTTCCCGGGTAGGTTGTTGCAACGGCGACTCCGGCCTCAATCGCGCCCCTGGCAATGGCTTCATTGCCTAAAAGGAGCATCTTTTGACCGGAATTCGCGGCAAGTAGTTTGTGCATTGTTTTTTCCTTATGGTTAAATGCGAAATTTATGTTTTTCTATATCAGGTGGTTTTTTAGGAACCAACCCTGGATGTTACAACCGTTGAGCTTCCAAAGTTACAAGACGGATAGGACAAAGCGATCGTAGACGACTTTATGTGTTTGTCGACGTGGCAGACTCTGAAGAATCAGCGCTCGCAAGATTCAAGTACTATACCAGCACAGCCGGTCGTGTAAAGAATTTTCTGCGAGCCAACAAGCAATTGAAAAAACTTTACAATTATCTAACCATGATTTATAGTATTTATTTTGTTAATTATTTTTTCAGGAATCAACAAATGGTACGGAATATATCGTAAAATCGAATTTATTCTGAATCGAGGTTCGCATGCAGCATCAAATTTTACTTGTTATTGCCACACGCAACAAAGGTAAAACAAAAGAAATCAAAGATCTTTTTAAGGATTTTCCGGTTGATATTAAAGATCTTGATGACTTTGGCCCAATTCCCCACCTGGAAGAAGACGGCGACACCTTTGATGAAAATGCATACAAAAAAGCCAGTTTTGCAGCCCGAATCCTCGGGATGCCGGCATTGGCTGACGATTCGGGACTAATGGTGGAAGCCCTGAAAGGTGCCCCCGGAGTTCATTCCGCGCGCTATGCAGGGGAAAACGCAACCGATGAACAAAGATATTTAAAGTTGCTCAGCGAAATGGAAGGGAGGACTAACCGCAAGGCAGCTTTTGAATGCGTCATATCCATCGCCGTTCCAACAGGTCCTGCTCTGACATATGAAGCTCGCTGTGAAGGGCTGATCACTGAAATGCCTGCCGGTTCAAATGGATTCGGATACGATCCCGTTTTCTATTATCCACCGTATCAAAAAACATTTGCTGAATTAACCAGACAAGAAAAAAACCGTGTAAGTCACCGGGGAAAAGCACTTGCCGAACTTAAAGATGAGTTTGACAAGGTCTTAATCTGGATTCGTCAAAATATGCCCATGCAGGAGAAACGACACGGTTAACCCGTTGATGGGTGCAAACAAAATCGATAACATGGGTAAAAAATTATATTTTACCCATATTTTTTGACATCACAGTCATTGAGAAGAATGAGGAGTCAAATTTTATGATCGCAGATTTGATTAGAAAAAACAGAAGTTGCCGCAGATTTTTCCAAGAGCACATCGTGAATCAGAACACCTTAGCAGAACTCGTCGACCTTGCGAGACTCTCGGCATCGGCAGCAAACTTACAGCCACTAAAATATATTCTTTCCGCCAATCCTCAAAAGAATGCTCTCATTTTTTTGTGTCTGGGCTGGGCAGGTTATATTGAGGACTGGCCGGGTCCGGAGGATGGAGAAAGACCTTCGGGATATATCATTATGCTTAGTGATTCCCAAAAAGCCAATGATTATGTTGGATACGACTGCGGTATTGCCGGCCAGAGTATTCTTTTAGGTGCCAGAGAAAAAGGGCTTGCCGGCTGTATGATCGCGTCGATAAAACGTCAAAAGCTCCGGGACATACTCCATATTGATCCCCGGTTAAAAATACCCCTGGTCATTGCAATCGGAAAACCCAAAGAAGAAATCGTCATCGAAGCCGTTGGCAGTGACAACGCGATCCGTTACTGGCGGGACAGCAAGGGGGTCCATCATGTGCCCAAAAGAAAATTAAAAGATATTATCATCGCTTCATATTAGCCGCAAAACCCATGAAACCATCAAACACAACGTTAAAAAAACCGGAAACGGCAACGCATATCAAGGAGAATCTGCATGTTCCAAAAAAAGAAGGGTATAGATATTATTGTCCATATTGGAGGCATCACAACTTTTGAAGAAGCGAATCTATTTTTTGAAAATAGATTAGACGAAAAAAATCTATCGCGGATACAGCAAATAAAAAATCCGGAAATCGCTGTTAAAATAGCAAATTCAATAGCCATGTGTGAACCGGAAACTGTTTTTATCAATACCGGATCTGAGTCGGATAAAGCGTATATCAGGGAAATTGCGGTAAAAAATGGAGAAGAAGCTAAACTCCCAATGGACGGACATACCATCCATTTTGATCTCAAAAATGAACAGGGAAGGATTGTCGATCGTACTTATTATATCTCCAATGAAGGGGAAGATATCAGTTCTCTTGCAAACAAAATGGACAGGGCAAAAGCACTGATAGATATTCGGGATAAGATGACAGGTATTATGCGCGGCAAAACCATGATCGTCGGATTTTACATGCGGGGGCCCGTCGGCTCGCCGGCATCGAACCCGGCACTGGAGATCACCAGTTCAGCCTATGTATCGCACAGTGCTGAAATCCTTTACAGAAATGCTTTTCCTGATTTTGACAAGGAGGTGGACAGATTGGGGCACTTTTACACCAATATCCACAGTGAAGGGCTGAACAGACCCGAAGATCTGCCCAATGCACGGGTATTCATGGATCGAAGCTATCAAACCACATACAGTTTTAATTGTACCTACGCCGGAAATACGTTGCTGCTGAAAAAAGGAAATCACCGGTTTTCCGTGGACAAAGCCGTGTATGAAAACAGAGGCAATGAGCTGTCGGAACATATGTTCATTACCGGCATCGAAGCCCCTGGAGGCCGCATTACCTGGTGCACCGGTGCTGCGCCCAGCGGATGCGGAAAAACGACAACCGCCATGGCAGGCCATCATTTTGTCGGTGACGATCTTGCACAGATGTGGATCGATGAAAACGGCAGCATCCGATCCATTAACCCCGAATGCGGCATCTTCGGAATTGTCGAAGATGTCAACTGGGAAGGGGATCCATATCTTATGAAGCTCCTTCGAGAACCCGGAACAGAAGTTATATGGTCGAATGTTCTCATCGATGAAAACGGCCTTCCCCACTGGACCGGGAATGGAGAAGACCCTCCCCTTCGCGGTAAAAACTTTCAAGGCCACTGGGAAAAAGGGATGACCGATGCAGATGGGAAAGAGATACCCATATCTCACCCCAATTCGAGATGCACCTTAACCTCATCTGCTCTGGCAAATTATTCACCAATGTCGGAGGAGTCCAACGGCGTTGAAACACGAGTGGTGACATACAGCGGCAGAGACAGTAATACCATGCCGCCGGTCTGGGCGGCTCAAAATTCGGATGAAGGGGTCGTCATCGGTGCCTGCATTGTATCTGCGGCAACGGCCACTGAAGTCGGGGCAACCGGAGTCAAACGGGCCCCGTGGGCCAATGCCCCTTTTATCCCCGGATCCCTGGCA
>Ga0316193_10000934_pt1 | contig 18960 bp, 17 predicted proteins | sample MerIslsedime2_MG_FD_207735 | JGI IMG/M metagenome (GOLD analysis project Ga0316193, IMG submission 207735) | Coastal sediment microbial communities from Maine, United States - Merrow Island sediment 2 | ecosystem: Environmental > Aquatic > Marine > Coastal > Sediment | place: USA: Maine... | reverse complement strand
GCCCCATCCGGACCCGGCTCATCCAGTGGCGCCAACTCCACGCAGAACCGGCCGCCCGGCATCCCGAGGTCCGGCAACTGTTCCGTCACCTTCCGCTCGAGCAGCGCCGCGGCCTGCCGGCGAGCCTCGGTCAGCTCGAGCGCGAGGGCCACCAGGGCCTCCTTGAGATGCCGCGTCTCTGACTCCAGACGGTCGATCTCGCCTTCAGAGGTCTCGATGGAATCGAGTTCGGCACGTGCCCGGCTTCCCTCAGCCTTCACATCCTCCAGCGTGCCGCCATACTTCCTGCGCAACCTATACAGCAGGTCCTGGCGCTGGCGCAGCGAGTCCAGCCGGCCCGGATCGTGTTCAATCCGAAAGCGATAATCCCTCAGCCGCCGTCCGAGCTCATCCAGCGTAGCCTGCCCTGCCTCGTACAGCTCTTCGATCCCCGTCGCATCCGGGTCGATCCGCAGCAGCGAGTCCAGCGCCCGTCGCAGACCGCCAAGTCTATCCACGACCGCGCCATCGCCCCCGTACACCACATCGTGCAGTTCTCCGGACAGGGCCAGCAGCTCCTCGGAGTGCTCAAGACGTCGAATCTCGGCTGCCCGTGAGTCTTCTTCGCCGGGCTCGATTCCGGCGGCCTCGATCTCCTTCGCCTTCCGGCGCAAGAACTCCGCGTTCTCTCGCGCCGCTTCCGCCCGGCGCCGCAGTGCGTCCAGCCTGGCACGGGCTGCCTGAAGCGCTTCCCATGCCGCTCTCACATCGGCCGCCAGCGGTCCCGCGCCGGTGAATTCATCGACGATCCGGCGTTGCGGCGCGGGGCGCAGCAGTGCCTGGTGTTCGTGCTGCCCGTGCAGATCCACCAGGGCACCGCCCAGCTCTCCGATCAAGCTTGCCGTGGCCGGCGTACCATTCACCCAGGCGCGATTGCGACCTTCACGCTGCAACTCTCTGCGGAGGATCAGACATTCGTCCGACAGGTCGATCCCCAGCTCATCGCAGCGCGCCCGGAGTACCGGGTCGTCAGGAAGATCGAACACACCCTCGACGATCGTCCGATCCTCTCCAGCTCTGATCACCTCCGCCGCAGCGCGCTCGCCGAGCAACAGGGACAGCGCTCCCACGATAATCGACTTGCCAGCCCCCGTTTCGCCGCTCAGGACGTTCAAACCGGGACCCAGCTCGACGTGGATCTCATCGATCACGGCGTAGTTGCGGATACGGAGTTCGGTCAGCATACCGGACCCTGGGCCCCGGGCCTCACGAATGCGACATCAACGTTCACTCGGGCGGACATCTCCCCAGCGAAGCTTCTGTCGCAGGACCTGGAAGAAGTTGTGATCGGGAAGCCTGATGAGCCTTACCGGGTGCGGGGAACGGGCCACGCGGACGCGGTCTCCCGGTTCCACGCTACCGCCGGGTTGCCCGTCCACGGTGACCAGGATTCCGCCCACGTCGCTGGTCAACTCGATCGTAATGACGGAGTTCGCGGGGACCACTACCGGACGCACCGCGAGCGTGTGCGGACAGATCGGAGTCGCCACGATCGCATCCATCTGGGGAACCAGGATCGGCCCGCCGGCAGACAGGCTGTAAGCCGTGGAACCAGTCGCCGTCGCGATCACGATCCCATCGGCACTGTATTGTCCGATCTCCTCGTCATCCACCCAGACCCGCATACGGATCAGGCGTGCGAATCCGCCCTTGTGGATGACGGCATCATTCAGGGAATAGCCACTCCACATGCGGTGGCGGTCCAAAGAAACCCCTGAAATCTCTTCCGGCGCGGCGGATTTCGCCCGAGTAACCTGAACATCGAGCGCCAGCCTTCGCTCTTCGACCACATCACCGGCCTCCAGCCGCTGCAGCACTTCACCAAGCCTGTCGGCTGGAGCCGCCGTGAGAAATCCCAGGTGCCCGAGATTGCACCCGAGGACGGGCACATCTTGTGGGCCCGCGATCCTCGCACCACGCAGAAGCGTCCCATCGCCGCCCAGCGTGAGCAGGACGTCCAGTCCAGCCAGATCATCCGGTAGCGGCTTCCCCTCGAGCAGGGGTGAGCCATCGTCATCCACTACGGCCGCGAGCTCGTCTGACAGAAAAAGCTCGAGTCCGAGCCCGTCCGCACATTCATCGAGCTTCCGGAGAGCGTCCGGCAGGGTTGCGTGCCCCGTGTGCCCATCAACACCTACTCGCACGTCAGTGGCTCCTGTTGATGATGTACCCGGCCAGGTCTCGCAGCTCGGCCGACTCTTCCAGCTCCGCCAGCTCGGACGCCGCGGCGGACGCGAGCCGGCGGCTCATGGTCTCCGCCTCTTCCATGCCGAACAGTCCCGGATAAGTCGCCTTGCGGAGGACCGTATCGCGCCCGCTCTCCTTGCCCAGGCTCTGCGTGTCTCCCTGCAAGTCCAGAATATCGTCGATCGCTTGAAAGGCCAGCCCGAGGCGTAAGCCGAAGCGCTCGAGGTGCGCCACTTTCTCGTCAGCCGCCCCGGCTGCGACTCCGCCCATCGCGACAGATGCGCTGATCAGTCGAGCCGTCTTCCCCGTATGAATGCTCTCCAGTTCGCCTGGTCCCACCAGACGCCCCTCGGCCCGGAGATCCAGCAGTTGACCTCCCACCATCCCCGTGGCACCCGAAGCCGCTGACAGGCTGGTGACCAGGCGTCGGGTCGTCGAGTCGTCGAGTCCCAAGGGTCCGGCGGAGCGCAGAATGGACTGGACGGCGAGCGGCATGAGCACGGCACCGACGATCACCGCCGGGCCGATTCCATACCGCACATGCACGGTCGGGCGCCCCCGACGAAGCACGTCGTCGTCCATGCACGGCAGATCATCGTGAACCAGCGAATACGCGTGCACGAGCTCGACGCAGCAGGCAAGATCCACGATCCGGTTCGACGTGCCTCCGGCGGCGCGATACGCTGCCATCAGGAGCAGAGGTCGAATGCGCTTCCCCGGGCTCAACACGGCGTATCGCAGCAGGTCGGTCAACTGCTCCGGGACCCCGGCGAGTTCCGTATCGAGGAATTCGAGCAGCGCTGCTTCGATCCGGTCCCTCCACGTGCCGAGATAGTCCGGCTCCACGAACGAAGAGTTCACGCGTCGTCCGTCTCTTCGTCCGCCTCCGGCGCGATGTCGAAACCGATCACCGACAGATCCCCCGCCGTAGACTCTATGAGTTCCTCGACTTTTCCCTGCGCGGAATCCAGCAACTGCCCGGCTTCACGGAGCTTGCTCACTCCCGTCTCGAACAGGACGAGCGCCTCGGCCAGCTCCGCATCACCACTATCCAGCTCTTGGACGATCCGGTCCAGGTCCGCCATGAGCTCCTCGAATCCGCGGCGCTTCCCTTTTCCTTCAGTCCGGGAGGCTTTTCTGTCGGTCACCTCGCGTCATCCTCCGCCCCTCGGGCGTCTTTCGGGTTGTCGGGAAGCTGGCGCTCGTCCAGATCGATCGAGTCGGCCGTCGCGCAGATCGTGCCATCTGCGAGCCTCAGCACGAAGCCCGTGCCAGGTTCGAATTCCCTTGCGGAGCGCAAAACGCGACCACGTGCGTCCAGGGCGACGCCAAAGCCCCTGCGCAGTGCACCGAGCGGACTCAGACCGTCCAGCCGTCCCGTCGTCACGGCGAGCCGCGACCGCCGTGCCGCGATCCCGCGTTGCCATGCGTCGAGGAGTTCCCCGGCCGCTCGTCGAGTCCGCTCCGTCTCCATCCGGGTCCGCCGGCGGAGTCCCTCGACCAGACCGCCCGCGCGGGCACGAAGCTCGGCGGAAAGTGTCGCCTCGGCCTCGGTGACGGCTTCAGCGGCCGCGGAGGGTGTCGGGGCACGAACGTCAGCCACCAGGTCGGATATGGTGACGTCGATCTCGTGGCCCACGGCGGACACCGTCGGTATCGGACACCTCGCGATCGCCCGGGACAGCGATTCGTCGTTGAACTCCCACAGGTCCTCGATCGATCCACCACCTCGCGCGAGTACGATTACATCCGCTGAGCCTTCAGCCACCAGCCGCTCGAGCGCCTGCGTGATCTCCAGCGCGGCCCCTTCGCCCTGGACCCGGCAGTCGGACACGAGCACACGGGTCCACGGGGCCCGGCGACGAATCACCGCGAGTATGTCACGGAGTGCCGCCCCGGAACGAGACGTCACGATTCCGACGGTGGTCGGTACCCGCGGCAGCGATTGCTTCCGCTCGGGATCGAGCAGCCCTTCGGCCTGCAGCTTCTGTCTCAGGCGCTCGAACGCGAGCCGCCACAACCCCTCTCCCTTCGCCTCGAGCCGGCGGACTACGAACTGGTACTGACCGCGCGGCTCGTACAGGCTGAGTGAGCCGAACGCGAACACCTCCATGCCCTCCTCGGGCTCCGTCGGAAGCCGGCCGGCGTCCGAGCGCCACATGACGGCCTGGAGCTGGGATGCGTCGTCCCGCAGGCTGAACCAGCGGTGTCCCGAGCGGTGGGGTCTCCAGTTCGTGATCTCACCGCGAATCCACAGCGGTGCGAAGCTCTGCTCGAGCAGGTGTCGGACGGCGGCGTTGACCTCCGACACTGGAACAGCCGTCTCCGGGGTGGAGCCGGGCCTCGGTATCAGCCCGGGATCCAGCCCTGCGGTCCCGAGCTCCGTCTCACGTCCACCGAACATCGGGATCTGGCTCTCGCTCACGAATTCCGCCCACGCCAGACCATCCCAAAACAGGCGTGGGCGGTCAGTCTGATCCGGCCATCCGACCGGCAGCGGCGACCGTGTTCTTCAGCAGCATCGCGATCGTCATCGGTCCGACACCGCCGGGAACCGGAGTAATCCACGAAGCCTTCTCCTTCGCCTCGTCAAACGCCACGTCGCCGACCAGCCGGTACCCCTTCTCTGTGGTGGGATCGTCCACCCGGTTCACGCCGACATCGATGACGACGGCGCCGTTCCGAACCATGTCGCCGGTCACCGATTCTGGTCTGCCGACAGCTACGATGAGCAGATCGGCGAGTCGGCAGATCCCCGCCAGATCCTCCGAGCGACTGTGCGCAACGGTCACCGTGGCGTTGGCCCATGGCTCCTTCTGCGACAGGATCGTCGCCATCGGCCGGCCAACGATGTTGGACCTGCCCACGATCACGGCGTGTTTTCCGGACGGGTCCCAGCCGATGTGCTTAAGCATGACCTGGACTCCATGCGGCGTGCAGGGGCGGAAAGCGGACGTATCCCCGCCGGACATACGTCCCACGTTGACCGGATGGAAGCCGTCCACGTCCTTCTCCGGCAGGATTCGCTCGGTCACCGTCTTCTCGTCGACGTGATCCGGCAGTGGCAGCTGAACGAGAATTCCGTGGATAGCGGGATCCGCGTTCCACTGGTCCAGGATCGCCAGGATTTCGTCCTGTGAGGTCTCCGCCGGAAGGCGTGCATCGAGATTGCGGATGCCAACCTCGGCGCACCTCTTTTCCTTCATCCCGACGTAAACCCGGGACGCAGGATCCTCGCCGACCAGCATCACAGCCAGGCAGGGCTCGATCCCCTGCTCGCGCAGGGCATCCGCCTCTATCTTCACCTCCGCACGAACGAATGCGGCGATCTCATTGCCATTTATGATCTTTGCGGACATCGATTCCTCCGGGTGGTTCTGGTTCGAACGGCCTGAGTCAGGCTCCGGATCAGCGCGCGAAGTTGACTGCACGTGTCTCGCGTACGACGACCACCTTGATCTGCCCGGGATACTGAAGTTCGTCTTCAATCCGGCGCGCCGTCTTTTCGCTCAGTTCCGCCATCTCCTCATCGGTGATCTTCTCGGGCATGACGAGAATCCGGATCTCTCGCCCCGCCTGGATCGCGTAGACCTTCGATACACCGGCATAGGATCTGGCTATCTCCTCCAGCTTCTCCAGACGCTTCACGTAGTGCTCGAACGACTCCCTTCGGGCGCCCGGCCGGGCGCCCGAGATCGCGTCGGCCGCAGTGACCAGGAAGGTCTCAGGATATCGTGCGGGCTCCTCTCCGTGGTGCGCGATGATCGCGTTCAGCACCTGGTCGGGCTCTTCGTGGCGCTTGCACAGCTCGAAGCCGATCTCGACGTGGCTCCCTTCCTGCGTGTGGGTAAGCCCCTTGCCGATATCGTGCAGCAGGCCCATTCGCTTCGTCATTTCGACGTCCAGGCCCAACTCCGCCGCCATATTGGCCGCGAGCAGCGCAACCTCCTTACCATGCTGCAGCTGGTTCTGCCCGTAAGAAGTGCGATATCTGAGGTTGCCAAGTACTTCGACCAGCTGTGGATGCAGGCCGTGAATTCCGAGTTCGTACAGCACCAGCTCGGCCGCCTCCTGCATCTCGGCCTTCACGTCCTCGGAGGCCTTTTCGATAACCTCTTCGATCCGGCCGGGGTGAATCCGTCCGTCGGACACGAGCCGCTCCATCGCGATACGCGCGACTTCGCGCCGGATCGGATCGAAGCTGGAGAGGATCACGGCTTCGGGCGTGTCGTCCACCACGACGTCGACACCGGTGGCATGCTCGAATGAGCGAATGTTGCGACCCTCACGTCCGATGATCCGGCCCTTCATGTCGTCACTGGGGAGAGGTACGACGGATACCGTGATCTCCGAGGAGTGGTCCACCGCCATCCGCTGAATCGACATGGCGATGATCTTCTTCGCCTCACGCTCCGCCTCGCGTCGGCTCCGTTCGCGGATTTCGCGGACGGTCTGCGCGGCATCGGCCTTGGCCTCTTCCTCGATCCGTTCGATCAATTGGGATCGTGCGTCCTGGGCGGTCATACCGGCAAGAACCTCGAGTCGCTGCTGGAAGCCCGACTTCTCCTGCTCCAGGTCTTTTCGGGCGGTGTCGAGGTCCTTCTCCCGCGTCAGAAGCGACTCCTCGCGAGAAGCGACACGCTCCTGGCGCTGATCCATGGAGTCAAGCTTCTTCTCGAGCGACTCCTCGCGCTCCGCGACTCGTTTCTCGAGCCGTTCCAGCTCTACGCGCCGATCTTCTAAATCACCGAGTTGCTCGTCCCGAAGCCGAAATCCCTCTTCCTTCCCGGCCAGCTCGGCCGAGCGCTTGAGTGTGCCGGCCTCCCGCTCGGCCGCTTCGAGGATTCCCCTGGCTTCGGACTGCGCCGTGCCACGGGTCAGTTCGGCCTGACGCGCCTCGATTCGTCGGCCGGTCAGAATTCCGACCACGGCTCCAACGATCGCTCCCACGGCTGCCGCGATCAGGGCGCTTAAGAGTTCCATTCTATAGGCTCCATCGATCTATCTGCTGAACGGCCGTCAAGCGGCCCGGTATGCGCACAAAAAACGGCCGGCAGTACCCGCGGGTCCGCGCCGGCCTCCGGCTCATCAGGGTCCACAACACTGTAAGTCGCTACGGACCTTTAATCTATGCCGAAACTGGGCCGAACTCGTCGCCGGCACAGGCCGTTGTACGCCCGCTCCGAAACTGTCCGAAATCCGCGCCCGTCGCAAGGAGCCCCGGGAATGCCGGTCGAACACCAGCAGAGCTGTGCTGTCTGCCGATCCTTCAGTCTTCTGGGGTCAGACTTCCCTGTTCGACCGCGACCGCAGCGCTCTGCCCGAGGGCGGCGTCGACCCTGGCTCGCAGACCAGCCAGACGCTCGGAGAGCATCCGTGCCTGCGATTGACTCGCCGCCCTGGTCCTGAACATCTGGTCGGTGATCTGCATGGCGGCCAGAATCGCCGCCTTGTGAGGTTCGGGGACCTTTGCCCGGACGTGCGCCTCCTGGATCAGCTCATCGACGTGCTGCGCACAGGCAACGGTGTATTCCTCGCCCTTGTCGGAACGAATCGAATACTCCTCTCCGAAGATCGTGACGCGGACCGGACCTTTATCTTCCTCCAAATCGCCCTCCGGATCGTGTTCAGTCGGTCGTCTCGTCCTCGATCACCAACAAACGTCCGCGTATGCGGCCTGCCCGCTCCCTGGCCTCTTCGATCACCGCCCTGAGGCGAGCATTCTCGTCACCCAATTCGCGCAGTCGACGCTCGAGGTCTTCCGGTCCGGTACCGTCGACCTTCGCCTTCTTCAGAGTCTCGTCGAGCCGGCGATGACGGGCCTCTGCGCCAAGCGCCCGTTCCCGCAGCGACGCGAGCTCCTCGAGCAATGACCCTACAGCTCTCTCCAGCCCTTCGAGCTCACGCTCGACGGCGGCCCCGTCAGGAGGCGCGGATTCGGACATCGAGATCATCCTCCAATCGGTGCACGACACCGGCAACGGCCTCGTCCACCTCCGGATCGGTGAGCGTTCGATCGGGAGCGCGGAAGACGAGGCGCCAGGCAAGACTGCGCCGGCCCTCCTCAACTTTGTCACCCTCGTACACGTCGAACAAGCGCAGGGACGTGAGCAGCGGTGGCGCTGCCTCTCGAATTGTCTGTTCGACGTCAGCCACTGGAACGGATTTCGCCAGCGCAAACGCGAGATCGCGCGAGACTGCCGGATACTGCGGGAGGCTCTTGTACTGGCGCCAATCCTCCTTCTGGACCGAGGCGAGCCGAAGTTCGCCGGCAAACACCGGCGCAGACCAGCGAGGCGGGTCGATGCTGGTCGCTTTGACCAGGCCGGCGACGCCCGCGAGTCCGTCACGCCCCTCGATGTGAACCGCGGAATCATCGAGCCAAGCTTCGAAGCCGAGCGGGCGATCACTGGCGTCGCCTGACACCGTTCCGGGCTTCACGGTCCCGAGCCCGAATTCCTCCGCCACCTCCTCTACGAGTCCCATGAGATCCCACATGTCGAAATCCGGAGATTCCGCACTCCAGTGGGCCGGCGCCCGTCCCCCCGTGAGTACGAAGGCCAATCTGCGCTCCTCGACGAACGGACTCGCGGCGTCCCGCTGTTCAGGTGTCGCATCCGGCGGCAATTCACCGATCGCGTCGGCCCGCTTTCCGAATACCGTTCCGATCTCGAACAGGCGGACGTTCCGCTGTCCTCTCGACCAGTTGTGCTCCAGGCGGCCGAGCAGCACGGGGACGAGATCGGTGCGCAGGTAGCCCTCGGACGCAGACAACGGCTTGAGCAACGGGATTCGGCTGCTTGCCGAGCGCCCCTCCGGCACGAACGGCAGGCTGCGTGCTTCGTGGAGCCCCCTTCCAACCAGCAGGCGCCGGACATCGTCAGCCTTCCCGCGGTCCACGCAGTCGGGAACGCCACTCGGACGGAAACTCCTCGACTCCCTGGGGAACGTGTCGTATCCGAACCGGCGGGCTACCTCCTCCAGCAGATCCGCCTCGGCGGCGACATCCCCACGCCAACCCGGCACTGACACGAGCAGTGCGTCGGGTTCGCCCGCCTCGAGCCTCGTGTCGAATCCGATTGGACCGATGAGCCGTGTGACCTCCTCCGCCGACAGATCGAGACCCAGCACCCGGAGAATCCTCGACAGCCGCAGTCGGACGACCCTGTCGGGTGGTGGCGGACTTCCGACCCGGATTCCGCTCGGATCCGCTGATCCACCGGCGATCGCCAGGATCAACTCGACGCAGCGGCGAATTGCCGCCTCCTGCCCCGTCTCGTCGATTCCACGCTCGAACCGGTAGGACGCGTCCGTCGCGAGTCCCGTGTGGCGAGCCGTGTGCCTCGTGTGCCGCGGATCGAACGCGGCGCACTCGATCAGCAGATCGGAAGTGCCCAGCGTGACTTCGCTGTCCGCGCCTCCCATGACTCCCGCCAGTGCGATGGCCGTCTCCGCGTCCGCGATGACCGTGTCGACCGGGGTCAATTCGTGGTCCTCGCCGTCCAGCGTCCGGAGTTTTTCGCCGGCAAATGCGGGCCGCACCCGAACCTCGCCCCCCCGGATCTTCTCGAGATCGAAGGCATGCAGCGGTTGGTTCAGTTCCAGGAGCACGTAGTTGGTGGCATCCACGACGTTGTTGATCGGGCGAGCTCCGGCGCCTCGCAGGCGAGCCTGAAGCCACTCGGGTGACGGACCGACGGTAATGCCGCGCACGATCGCTCCGAGATACCGCCGACACCGGTCGGGATCCTCGATGCTGATCGTCACTCCACCTGATTCCGCTGCGCTCTCGCCATCCACCCAGTCGGGTTCCCAGTCGGGGCCGCCGAACGACGGTAGGACTGGATCGGCCCCGTCGTCCGATGCGAGTTCTCGGGCGACCCCCAGATGACAGGCGAGGTCGATTCGATTCGGCGTCAGGTCGAGTTCGAGCCGGGCATCGGGCAGGGCCATCGCGTCGGCGAAGTCCTGTCCGACCGCGAACTCACCCGCCAGACGCAGGATTCCGCCCGAATCTCTCCCGAGTCCTAATTCTTTCTCCGAACATAACATGCCGTGGCTCATCTCGCCTCGAATCTTACGCGATTCGATAACGAAGCCGCCGGGGAGCGATACGCCGGGCGGAACGTATGGATAGAGGGCCCCTCGCTCGACGTTCGGGGCTCCGCACACCACGTCGATCAACGCTTCCCCGCCGGAGTCCACCTTACAAAGCGTGAGCCGATCCGCGTTCGGATGCTTGACCGCTTCCACGACCCGGGCCACCACGATTCCGTCGAGACCGTCCCCCACCGGAACGACGCGATCGACCGGGATCGCCTGCATGCTCAATCGATCGGCCAGTTCACTGGCCGACCCCTGCAGACCTGGCGCCAGAGCTCTGAGCCAGTTGACGGAGACATCCATCAGTCGAACTGCTCCAGAAACGCGACATCCCCCTCGTACAGCAGGCGAATGTCGGGGACCCGGTACCTGAGCATGGCGATCCGTCCCGGTCCCATCCCGAACGCATAACCGGTGTATTTTTCGGCGTCGTAGCCGACCGCCTCGAACACCGCCGGGTTGACCATTCCACTACCCATGATCTCGACCCAACCGGTCCCCTTGCAGGTCGGACAGCCGGAACCCTCGCACAGGAAGCAGGTCACGTCCACTTCGGCTGACGGCTCGGTGAACGGGAAGTAGGACGGCCGGAACCGCGTCCGCGTACCGGCCCCGAAGAACTGGTGAACGAAAAAGTCGATGGCCGACCGGAATTCGATGAAATCGATTCCTTCGTCCACCGCCAGGCCCTCGATCTGCTCGAATGCCGGAGCGTGCGACGCGTCCCACGGATCTCGACGAAAGCACAGACCCGGAGCGAGGACTCGGATCGGCGGATCGTGCTCCAGCATCACGCGCGCCTGGACAGGCGACGTATGAGTCCTCAGGAGCCGGTCATCGGTCAGATAAAACGTGTCGTGCATGTCCGCCGCGGGGTGGTCCAGGGGGATATTCAGCGCAGTGAAGTTATGCCAATCGCTCTCGATCTCGGGCCCGCTGGCGACCGTGAATCCGATCTCGCGGAAGATCTCGCAGATCTCATCGATCACGAGGGTCACGGGATGCACACCACCGCGCCACTGTCGCCGGCCCGGCAGGGTGAGATCGATCGAGGTGGAAGGAGCGGAGGTGGCCGCGGCCGCCTCGATCTCTGACAGGCGGAGCTCGAGGGTACTCTCGAGCTCGCTCTTCACCAGGTTTCCGGTCTGTCCCGTTTCGGGCTTCTCCTCGACCGGAAGGTCTCGGAGTTCAGACATCGCCTGCGAAATCAGGCCGCTTCGCCCCAGGTACTCGACCCTGGCCTGCTCGACCTCATCCCGGTCCGCTGCCGAACGGATGGCAGCGATGCCGCGCTGGCGGATTTTCTCCAGACGTTCGCGCAGTGAGCGGCCGTCGGTCGCCATTCGCCCTCAGGCTCGACTCAGTTCCCGTGCTCCCGGGCGATCCGCGCCAGCTCGGCGAACGCCTCCGGCTCACGGATTGCCAGGTCCGCCAGGACCTTGCGATTCAACTCGACTCCCGCATTGCGAAGACCGCTGATGAACCGGGAATACGACAGGTCGTGCTGCCGTGCACCCGCATTGATCCGCGCAATCCACAGGCGACGGAAATCCCGCTTCCTGACCCGGCGATCACGGTACGAATACGCCCACCCCCGCTCGACGGCATTCTTGGCCGTACGATAGAGCTTGGAGCGCGCTCCGAACTGACCGCGCGCTTCCTTGAGAATCTTCTTCTTTCGCTTATTCCGAGCGACGCTGCTTGTAGCTCGCGGCATCGTTCCACTCTCTTTCCTTCTGCACGCCCTGATCCGGCGGGTTCAGCCCGGCACGGGCGAATCGGTCCTGGACGCCGTCCCCCCCGGGCACGGCGCGCCTGTGGTCTGTTCGGCGATCAACGATCAACCGCCGGCGAGAAGTCGTTTCACCCGCTTCACGTCCGCTTTCGACACCAGCGTCGACTTCCGGAGATTCCGCTTCCGCTTCGGGCTCTTCTTCGTGAGGATGTGGCTGTGGTACGCCTTGTTCCTCTTGTATTTCCCACTCCCCGTCTTCGTGAATCGCTTCGCGGCGGAGCGGTTCGTCTTCATCTTGGGCATTGCTTCCAGTCCTCTCTCTACATACTCCGGGGTGCCATCAGCATTGTGATCTGGCGACCCTCCCGCTTCACGTCCGACTCGATCGTCGCGAGCTCGGCCAACTCTTGCTTGACACGGGTCAGAACTCGCTCACCAAGCTCCGGGTGGGTCATCTCCCGCCCCCGGAAACGGAGCGTGAATTTGACCTTGTCCCCCTCCTCCAGGAATCGCCTGGCGTGTCGAAGCTTGAAGTCGAAGTCATGCGTTTCGATCTTCGGCCGCATCTTGATCTCCTTTACGGTGACCGTATGCTGCTTCTTCTTCGCCTCTCGATTCTTCCTCGCCTGTTCGTACTTGTACTTCCCGTAGTCCATGATCCGGCAGACCGGGGGCCTGGAGTTCGGGGCGACCTCTACGAGGTCAAGTCCCTGCTCCGCCGCCATCGCCCGTGCCTCGTCCGTCGGCACGATCCCGACCTGCTCACCCGTCTCGTCGATGAGTCTGACGGGACTGATCCGAATCCGTTCGTTTACTCGCAGATCTTCCTGGCTCACATCACCTCTTCATAGACCGTTTTCACGTCCCACCAATCGGCACGGCCCGACGCCGATCGACAGGTAACAGAAAAGCCCGGTGCGGCGGAGCCGACCGGGCAAGAAAACACGACGACCCCCGGTCGCCCGGCGGTTCGTCGTCTCGTCTCGAACCCGGCAGCAGCCACCGCGTATTTCGCAGGGCGCCGAAAGGTGGGAGGCCTTCCGCCTCCGCTTTCGTGTTTCAGGGCGCGAACATAGGGGAGAATGCCGTAAGTGTCAACGAACAGGGCGCTGATTGCCCGGTGAGATCATTTTCATGCAAAACTCCGTTGAGGCCACTGGACTCCGGAGTCTGGTGCCAGGCCAGTCCGTGAGACCGAACGCGTCTCGGTTCGTACAGATTACTGTCCGGCAACACGTTACAGTGCCCCGCCTCCGGATTTTTCAGCCTGAGAACAAGTCTTGCAAGCGGGACTGACGAGAACTCGCAACTTCGCGGGACGGTCGCGGCTGACCAGTCGCATCTGCGAGCAAACGGTTGATCATCCACAAACCGGGGGAAATATGATGAGGACGTTACGCTTCTGTCTGGCGCTGGTCCTGGTAGCGGCGATGTTTACGCCTACTGAGACTTCGGCCCAGACCATAATCGGGGCCAAGGCCGGGATCAACATCGCGAATGTGACGTTCAGCGCTGAAGGGGTCAGCGCCAGCGCTGACAGCAAAACGGGATTTGTCGGAGGCGCATTCGCGCAATTCGGTATCGGATCCCCGTTCTTCATCCAGCCGGAGGTGCTGTACTCCCAGAAGGGAACCAAGGAGGACGACGTTAGTCTGGCCGCGGACTACCTCGAGATTCCCGTTCTGTTCGGGGCAGCCTTTCCGCTCTCCAACAGTGCATTGAAACCGATGGTCTTCGCGGGTCCTGCAGTGGGATTCGTTCTGAGCTGTGACGACGACGGGTTTGACTGCAAGGACGAAATCAAGTCGACGGACTTCAGCCTCGTGTTCGGTGCGGGCCTCGAGTACGCACTCAGCAGCGTGGTTCTGTTCTTCGACGGGCGATACAATCTCGGTCTGACCAATGTCTCGGAAGTCGAAGAGGTAATCGAGGAGTTCGATATCAGCGCAAAGAACCGGACGTGGCAGTTCATGGCCGGCGTTGGCTTCCCGGTCGGAGGCTGACCTCGAATCGAATGCCGCTCCCGGCACCTCAGCCGGTTCGGAGAGTTCGACCACTGATCACAGGACGGGGGCTGCCACGGGCGCCCCCCGTTTCTGCGACCCGGACCTGCGGTCCCGCAACCCGACGTGTTAGCTTCAAACTACATTGGATGCCGCCCTCGTTCTCGAGTGGCACAGGGCGGAGCGGTCGGAATCCCCGTCCGGTGAGCTCGACATGGATCCGAGAGTACTCCCACTCGCATCGCAGTTGCGTCTGAACGCGACCATGGTCAGACGGGCGCTGGAAGGTCTCGATGTGGAAACGGCTGCTCGACGACCGGTCGAGAACGTCAACCCGCTGGCCTTCGTGGCGGTTCATGTGGTGGACGCGCGGGCATATCTCCTGGGAATCCTCGGGGGTGATGCGAGCCACGACTGGTCCGAGATATTTGCCGCGGCTCAGAGATTCGAAGACGTCGACCCCATGCCTACCCCCGAACAGCTTCTCGAGACCTTTGACATTCTGTCGGCCAGGCTCGAGGCCCGACTGGTTTCCTTAGACGCAGAGTCGCTGGATCAGCCGTCTGGAGAGTCCTTCCCGACCGGCGACGAGTCCGTGCTGGGAGCGATCTCGTTCCTCGCGTTCCACGAGAGTTACCACGTCGGACAGATTGCCCTGCTCCACCGGGCGGTGGGCCGCGGCAGCCTCTCCGGAGTCTGAATAAGGAAATCCGATATGACCGGCACGCCGCACTTTCGAGCTCCGATGAGCTCCAGGCTCAAGGTATTTACGGCCGTGTTTCTTGCACTGATGGCTGTCGTGCTGGTCAAGGTCCCATCACCGGCAAACCTCGGGGTGCTTGCCATCGTTGGACTCACGGCGGCCTTCTCGGTGCGAGGATACACGGTTCAGCCGGGGCTGTTGCTGATTCACAGGCTCGGATGGGCGACCAGGATCCCGTTGTCCGGGCTGGTCTCGGCCGAGGCAGAACCGAACGCGACGCTCGGGTCGATCCGGGTGTTCGGGATCGGCGGCGCTTTCGCTTTTGTGGGCAAGTTCCGGAACGCCACGCTCGGCAGCTACCGCGCATATGTCACGGATCCCGACTTCAGTGTCGTGCTCGAAATCGGGCCAGAAACGATCGTCGTGACTCCGGATTCTCCGGTACGCTTCGTCGAGGCCGTCAGAATGGCCGCGAATAGCCGAATCTGATCACTCCCGGGCGACCCGAATTCGCTCGGCACGACTGGAGTCGAACATGGCCTCGAGTGTCCTCTCTCGCTCATTCCGGTGCGGTGTGGCTTGCCTGTCAATTGCGGCCGGCCTCCCCCCGTCTGCCACCGCACAGGGCGACCCGCTCGATCCGCCTGCGGGACTCGACGCATACGTGAACCGGGTGATGGGCGCATTCGAGGTGCCCGGGCTCGCACTCGCGATCGTCAGGAACGGTCAGGTCGTTGTCGCTCGTGGCTACGGCTTGCGGCAGATGGATCACTCCGATCCAGTGGATGAACACACGCGATTCGGGATTGCCTCCAACACGAAGGCATTCACGGCCACGGCCCTGGCCCTGCTGGTTGAAGAAGGACGGCTGGAATGGGATGCCCCGGTGATCCGCTACCTCCCCTGGTTCCAGATGTGGGACCCGTGGGTAACCCGTGAAATCACGGTCCGGGACCTGCTGGTGCACAGAAGCGGCCTGGGGCTCGGCCAAGGCGATCTGCTGGGCTGGCCCCCATCCGATCGGACCCGTGAGGAGATCGTCCGCGCGATCCGCTGGCTGGAGCCGGTGACGAGCTTCCGGAGCGCGTACGCCTACGACAACGTCCTGTATCACGTGGCCGCGCTCGTGATCGAATCGGTCAGCGGGCTTACCTGGGAGGCGTTCGTCGCGACACGGATCGTAGAGCCGCTCGGCATGTCGGACACCCGGGTATCACGAGCCTCGACGCGCGAAGGGGGAAATGTCGCCACGCCGCACGCAAAGGTTGAGGGATCCGTGCGTCCGGTCCGTCCGTTCGACGCGACGAACACGAATGCATCAGGCGGAATCAACGCGAGCGCCACGGACATGGCGTCGTGGATGCTCGTGCAGTTGGATTCGGGCCGCGTGGCTGGCGCCGGGCGACTGTTCTCGCCCCGCACGACCTCCGAATTGTGGAGCATCGTGACTCCCGTTCCGTTCGATCCTCCCCCACCGGAGCTCGCACCCTTGGGCCGAAGCTTCAACGGCTATGGACTCGGTTTCGCCGTTCGCGACTATCGTGGACGGCAGATGGTCACCCACACCGGCAGCCTGCCCGGCTACGTATCGCGCCTGACGCTGATCCCGGGTCTGGATCTCGGGGTGGTCGTGCTGACGAATGCGGAGCAGGGCGCGGCGTTCGAGTCGATTACGCACCATGTGCTGGACCACTACCTAGGAGCACCGGAACACGACTGGTTGGGCGCCTATGTCAGCCTCGGCGCCCGGCGTGACTCGGCCCGGGAGCTGCAGCTTCGGACCGCGACCGCGACCCGTGACACGATGTCCAGACCTTCATTGGCGCTGTCGGAATATGCGGGCGTTTACGCCGACCCCTGGTATGGAGACGTCGTCGTGGAGCAGGCGGGGAGCGGCCTCGCGATCCGATTCACCCGCACGCCAGTCCTCGTGGGGGACCTCGAGCACTGGCAGCACGACACCTTCATCGTCCGCTGGCGGGATCGGGAGCTCAGGGCGGACGCCTACATCACGTTCGACCTGGCTCCGGATGGCCAGATCCAGGCGGCTCGCATGGTCCCCGCCTCCCGGGACGTGGACTTCAGCTACGACTTCCAGGACCTCGAACTGACGCCGAGACCGGCCGGATCTGACTCTCCCTGAGTCCGTGCGCAAATCGCGCACGGCAACTCCGCGCAAAGCGCTCAACCGGTCTCGTCGCACCACTCCCGAGCATTCGTGAACATCCGGAACCAGGGAGACGGCGCGGCCTCTCCATGCACGGCCGCGGCCTGCATTTCGGTCTTGAGGTCGGCGGGGAGCCACGGCCACTGCCACAGCCGGAACGCCCTTTCCGGGTGCGGCATGATCGCCAGATGGCGGCCGTCCGGGGAGCAAAGCGCCGCGATTCCCCGCGCCGAGCCGTTCGGGTTGAATGGATATTGCTCGGTCGGTCGGCCTGCATCGTCCACGAAGCGGACAGGAGCGAGGCCCTCTGTCTCGACCCGATCGAGGATCCCGGAGTCCGGGAAGAAGGCCCGGCCCTCGCCGTGCACGCTCCAGATCCCGAGGTTCGAGCCTTCCATCCCGCGGAGCAGAATCGACGGGCTCGCTTCGATCCGGGCAGCCACGAATCGCGACTCGAACCGGCCCGAGGCGTTGCGGATGAACCGGGGCTGGTTCGTCATTCCGATTCCCGACCACGGCACCCAACCGAGCAGCGCCGACAGCTGGCAGCCGTTACACACACCCAGGCTGAACGTGTCAGCCCGAGCGTAAAACTCATCGAATTGCGAGGCGATCTCGTCGTGGAACCGGATCACGCCTGCCCAGCCCTTCGCCGAGTCCAGCACGTCGGCGTACGAAAACCCACCCACGAATACTACGCCCCGAAATGCATCCAGTCGGACACGGCCGGCGAGCAGGTCGGTCATCGTCACGTCCCACGGCTCGAAGCCCGCCGCGAAAAACGCTGACGCCATTTCTCGATCGGAGTTCGAACCTTCCTCGCGCAGAATCGCGACGGGGTGCTTCGACCCGGCGTCAAGCAACTCCGCGGAACACGGTGCGTAGTCGAACGGAACGTTGAAGTTCAGACCCGTTCTCGAGGCGAGGCCATCCCGTTCTTCCGTTACGAGAGCGGGATCGGCCTGGAGTGCGTCGAGCGCGAAGCTGGTAGACTCCCAGACGTCCCGCAGTTCGTGGACGTCGCCGGCAAGGACCGGCTCACCACTCAGCCGGATCTCGATTCTCGGGTCCTGTGTGACTCGGCCGATCTCCATGCATGGGACATCAGCCCCCGCGAAGTCGGCCAGCGCCGCTCCCGCATCGGCCTCGTCAACCTCCATCACGAGTCCGAGCTCCTCGGCGAACAGAGTCCGGACGGCATCAGCGGGAGCGAACGGGAGATCCACCTCGATTCCGCAGTTCCCGGCAAACGCCATCTCCAGCAGCGTCGTCACGAGACCACCATCGCTCCGATCGTGCCCCGCCCGAATGACACCCTCATCCAGCAGCAGCTGGACGACTCCGAAGGCCCGCTCCAGCACACCCGGATCGTCGAGGTCGGGCGACTCTGCACCTACCTGGCCGAAACAATGGGCCAGCGCGGAACCGCCGAGTCGGTGGCGTCCGCCGCCCAGGTCCACGTACAGCAGGCGTCCGCGTCCCGGCAGGGTGAGATCCGGCGTCACGGTCTTCGTGATGTCGGGGCTCGTCACGTAGGCGCTCACCACGAGCGCGCCAGGCGCCTTTACGGTCTCGTCGCCGCCGTCGAGGCCCGGCGCGAGGGCGGCCATCGACAGAGAATCCTTGCCGCCATCGATCGCGATTCCGAGCTCCTCGAGCACTTGCGCCAGGGCCACCGCGGCGTCGGCCAGCGCCGATCCTTCGCCCGGGAGCTTCGCGGCCCACATCCAGTTGCCCGAGCACTTCACGTCCTCCAGGTGGCTCACCCGGGCCCAGACCAGATTCGTCAGCGCCTCACCGACGCTCAGTCGTGCCATCGCGGCCGGGTCCAGCAGGCTCTTGATCGGCTGCTCTCCGATCGCCGTCGCGCCACCCGTAACTCCGAAGTGGCTCTGCGCGATCACCGCGACATCGGCCACGGTCAGCTGCAGTGGACCGGCCGTCTGCTGCCGAGACACGTGAGATGTGAAGATTAGATGTATGTTGTTCTTTATGTTACTGTTATATCGTATGGAGTTTATTT
>Ga0316193_10000933_pt1 | contig 18986 bp, 16 predicted proteins | sample MerIslsedime2_MG_FD_207735 | JGI IMG/M metagenome (GOLD analysis project Ga0316193, IMG submission 207735) | Coastal sediment microbial communities from Maine, United States - Merrow Island sediment 2 | ecosystem: Environmental > Aquatic > Marine > Coastal > Sediment | place: USA: Maine... | reverse complement strand
CGCTGGCCATAAGCCTTCTGTGCGGCCTCGAGGGTGACTTCAACCTCGGCCGGGTGGTGTCCATAGTCGTCGACCACCGTGACTCCCGCCTCTTCGCCAACGATGGAGAATCGCCGCTGCACCCCCTCGAAGCTCCGCAACGCCGAGCGAACCTGATCGTGGTCGACCCGCAGCTCGTCCGCGACCGCAATGGTCGCGAGCGCGTTCAGCACATTGTGAACACCGGGCATTCGAACCTCGAATTGACCCAAGCTTTTGCCGTGATGCTCGACATCGAACCCCACGGACAGGCCCGAGAACACGGGGTTGCGCGCTCGATAGTCCGCCTGTGCCGAGAACCCGTACGTCACGATGCGCTTGTCGAGCCTCGGCAAGATGTCCTGCACATTGGGGTGGTCGAGACAGGCAATGACCAGTCCGTAGAACGGCACGCGATTGGCGAAGTCCACGAAGGCTTCCTTCACCGCGTCGAGGCTTCCGTAGTGGTCGAGGTGCTCAGGATCGATGTTCGTGATGACCGCGACGGAGGGAATCAGATGATGGAAGGAGCCGTCCGATTCGTCCGCCTCCGCCACCAGGAGGTCTCCGGCACCCATGGCAGCGCCCGAACCCAGCGCGTTGAGCTTTCCCCCAATGATGACCGTCGGGTCTAGGCCCGCGCCACGCAGAACCGTCGCTACTAAGGACGTCGTGGTGGTCTTGCCATGGGAGCCGGCGATCGCGATTCCGTCCTTGAGCCTCATCAGCTCACCGAGCATCTCCGCCCGGGGAATGACGGGCACCCCTGCCCTGCGAGCCGCAACCAGCTCTGGATTGGTGGCTGGAACCGCCGAAGAAAAAACGACGACATCGGCCTCGGTGACCTGCTCGGCCCCGTGGCCCACGTAGATCTTGGCCCCCTTTTCAGCGAGGCGCCGCGTGTAGTCGTTGTCGCGCAGATCGGACCCGGTCACTTCGAAGCCCGAGTCGAGGAGCACCTCCGCAATGCCGCTCATCCCGACACCGCCAACGCCTACGAAATGGATGGACCGAATTCTGCCGCGAAACATGGTCGCTTACTCCCACACGGCCCCGTCGACGACAACCGGGCGGCGTGGACGATGGGTCGCGGAGCGCAAGACAACTTCGGGACAGCCCAGGCGAAGCATCGGCGATACCCCGAGGCCGCTGTACTGCACCCCCCGAGGCGGCTCGCTCTCGGGCGACGCCGCGGATTCCCTGAGGGGCTGCGCACCTCCGAGCCAGCCCATCATGTCATCGACGATGGCCGCTGCCGCATCCGGTCTGCCGTGATCACGCGCTGCACCGGCCATCACCTGACGCCTGGCGGGGTCGTCCAGCAAACCTCCGATGAGCTCCGCGAGCGCATCGACCTCGAGCTCCGACTCTCGAATGCAAATCGAGGCGCCCTGTTCTTCGAGCGCCTTCGCGTTCTTGGCTTGGTGGTCATCGGCGGCAAATGGGAACGGAATCAGGATCGAAGGGCGACCGATCGCGCAGAGCTCGGCCAAGGTGGTGGCGCCGGCCCTGGCAACGATCAGAGCGGCGTTCGAATAGGCACGCGCGATATCGTCGATGAAGGTCACGACCCTAGCGCGGATACCGAGATCTCGATACGTCGCCTCGACCTCGTCGCGCATCGACTCGCCGGTTTGGTGCACGACCTCGATGTCGCGATCGACGAGGCCTGCCTGGACGAGCGCGCGCGGCACATCTTCGTTGAGCTTCCGCGCGCCTTGCGATCCACCAAGTATGAGGACCGTGCGCGCGCGAGACTCGAAACCTTCGGGATCCGCAATCGCGAGGCGAGCATGCTCGACGAACTCGCGCCGAACTGGATTTCCAGTGATTCGCGACTTGCTCTTCCCAAATACCTCTTCGGTCTGCTCGAACGTGATGTAGGCGCGGTCGACGAAGCGAGCGAGGATGCGATTGGTCATTCCCACGTGCGCGTTCTGCTCGAGAAGCGCGGTCGGCCTCCCCGAAAGCGAAGCGGAGAGCAGAACGGGACCCGACGCGTAGCCGCCGACACCCAGCACCAGATCCGGCTCGAAGTCTCGCATGAGAGCTGACGCTTCCTTCATCGCCATCGGAATGCGCGCGAAGCTCTTGAACCGAGCGCCGACGCCCTGGCCTTTGAGAGGAGTCACGTTCAGGAGCTCCAAGGCCTCGCCGCGACTCGGGAGAATTCGCGCCTCGATGCCGCGGGCCGTGCCCACGAACTTCACCTCGAGGCCGGGGACTCGACGCCGTAGCTCCTCCACGACAGCAAGCCCCGGGAAGAGATGTCCCCCCGTGCCACCACCGGCAACCATGATGCGTTGGATCATCGTGCACCTCCTGTGGCCGTCGTCAGTCGGGCCTGGGGTCTCTTGGGTTTGGCGGGCTCCGGAGCTTCCGCGGCCCGCGACACCCCGTAGCGCGAAGTGTTGAGGATGATGCCCGCCGCGGCGGCGTTCACGAGCAGTGAGGAACCGCCGTAGCTGACAAAAGGAAGCGCGAGACCTTTGGTGGGGAGGAGCCCCATCGCGACCGCCAGGTTCGTGAATGCCTGAAGGCCAATGAAGAGCGTCATGCCGGTCGCCAGGTAGCCGGCGTACTCGTCTTGGGCGCGCCATGCCGCACGAAGCCCACGAAAGACGATCCAGCCGAAGGCTGCGCAGAGGAGCACGACCCCGATGAAGCCGAGCTCTTCGCCGATGATTGCACTGATGAAGTCCGTGTGTGCTTCTGGCAAGAACAACAATTTCTGACGGCCGTCGCCCAAACCGACGCCGGTCCACCCCCCGGAGCCAAAGCTCATCAGGGACTCGGTGATCTGGTAGCCGGCACCCTGCCTATGCTCGAACGGTTCGAGGAACGCCGTGATGCGGCGCATTCGGTAGGGGGACGATGCAATCGCGGCGTACCCAACTGGAAGCGCGATCAACACGCAACCAAGGAGGTAGCCGGCTTTGGCACCGGCAGCGAAGAGCACGACGAAGGTCAAGAGTGCGATCATCACTGCGCTACCGAAATCGGGCTGCGCCAGGCACAGGAGCATTAGCAGGCCGGCGACGACCACGTGCGGCAAGAATCCGATTGAGAACGTTCGAACTCGCTTCGACTTCTTGGCCAGGGAATGCGCGAGCCACATGATCATGGCGAGCTTGGCAAGCTCAGCGGGCTGCACGTTGACTGGACCCACAGCGAGCCAGCGGGTTGCGCCGCCGGCACTCCGGCCGAATCCGAGAGCGACCGCGATCATCAGTAAGACAGCTATCAACAGGACGGGATAAGTCGAGCGCCGGAGCAACGTGATATCGATCCGGGTGAAGACGATGAGGACGACAAATGCAGCGGCGGTAAAGACCGTTTGCCGGATCAGGAAGTGGAAGCCGTCGCCGAACATGTTGTTCGCGTAGACGGCACTCGCGCTGTAAACCATCACCACGCCGAACGCGATCAATCCAACGAGCGTGGCCGCAAGCGTGACGTCGGGCTGTCCTGGCTCCATCGGCGGTGCGGGTTTGGAGGCGCGTGTCATGGTTGCTCTCCCAGGGTTTCGACGGCTCGTTGGAAGTGGTCGCCGCGCTCGGCGTACGAGCGGAACATGTCGAAGCTCGAGCAGGCCGGCGCAAGGAGCACGGTATCTCCGGGGCGGGCCAGCTCAGCGGCGTGCGTGACGGCATCGCGCATCGAAGTCGCGTGCCGGAACTCGATGGGAGAGTCGGTGAATGCGCGCTCCAAGAGCGATGCTGCTTCTCCGAGGACCACGACCCCCCGGCCATCCTCGGACATACGCTGCCGAAGCGGCTGGTAGCTGCCACCCTTGTCGACACCGCCCGCGATTAGAACAATCTTGCCTGTGGAACCAGTCAGCCCATCGATCGACGCGACCGCAGCGCCCACATTGGTGGCCTTGGAATCGTCGATGTACTCCACGCCATCGACCGAGCGCACGTACTGCATGCGGTGAGCCAGCCCCTTGAACTCACGGAGAACCGAAGCGATGTCGTCGTCCCTCACACGTAGCAAGCGCGCCACAAGCGCGGCCGCACAGGCGTTCGACACGTTGTGCGACCCGCGAAGCGTCAGCTCGCCGACGGGAACCCGGAGGGAGCTTTGGGTATCGGTGAGCACGCCATCGACCACCCGAACGTCGCCGTTCCGACCGTCGAACAGAACCACTGTGCCATCGTCCACGATGAGCTCGCGAAGATCGGGCGCGTCGGCTGGGAGAACCGCGAAGTCCCCGGCGTCCTGCCGCTCGAAGATGCGGGCTTTGGCGGCCGCATAGGCCTCGAACGAACGGTAGCGGTCGAGGTGGTCGGGGGTGATGTTGAGCAAGACCGCGACGTGGGCCTTCATCTGCGACACCCGCTCGAGTTGGAAGCTCGAAAGCTCGACGATGACCAAGCCGCCCTGCGCCCCTGCGTCCGTGCCGGCCGCCTCGATCATGGGACGGCCCAGATTGCCGCCGATGAAGATCGGGCGTCCCAGCCGGCGGCACATCTCACCGATCAAGGTCGTCACTGTGCTCTTGCCATTGGTTCCGGTGATCGCGACCAGCGGCGCCTCTATGAAACGCGCGGCGAGCTCTACCTCGCTCATGACGGGCACTCCGCGCCGCTCTGCTTCGTCGAGCTGCGGCAGGGGTGGCACGCCTGGTGACACCACGATGAGATCCAGGCCCTCGAACGCGCTATCGGGATGCCCACCCAACACGAGCTCCGCGTCCAGCGCCTCCACTTCGGTTGCGGCGGCGCCGAGCGTTTCAGAGTCGCGTCGATCGTTGACGCGAACTCGGGCGCCGCGCGCCGTCAGAAAGCGTACGACGGCCAGCCCGCTCTCACCGAGCCCAACCACCATCGCGTTCTTCCCAGAAAGCTCCACGGTCACCTCAACTTCAACGTGGCTAGGCTGAACACGGCCAGCATGATCGCGATAATCCAGAAGCGAACGATGACCCGCGGTTCCGGCCAGCCCTTCTTCTCGAAATGATGGTGAATGGGCGCCATCAGGAAGATGCGCCTCCCCGTGAGCCGGAAGTAACCGACCTGCAGGATCACGCTCACTGCCTCGACGACGAAGATGCCACCGAGAATCATCGAAAGGAGCTCGTTCTTGGTCAGCACCGCGAGCGCGCCGAGGCCGCCCCCGAGAGCGAGGGAGCCGACGTCACCCATGAAGACCTGGGCGGGATACGTGTTGTACCAAAGGAAGCCGAACCCGACGCCGACCACCGACGCGGCGAAGATGCTGAGCTCGCCGGCACTCTCGATGTGAGGAATGTCGAGATACCCAGCGACCACGTTGCCGAACAACGTCAGGCCGGCGAGGTACGCGAGGATGGCGTACGTGCCTGCCGAGATCATGACGGGTCCGATGGCTAGACCGTCGAGGCCGTCCGTCAGATTCACGGCGTTGGATGTCCCGACGATGACGAACGAGGAGAAGATGACGTAGAGCCACGGCGGCAGCTCGATCGGGTACTTCGAGAACGCGAAGAACGGTGCGGCGAGCCGGTGACGGATCTCGAGCCAATCGCTAGGTAGACCCGCCTCGCCGTAGTAGAGCCAGCTGCACACCAGGATCGCAGTGCTGAACTGGAGGAGGAGCTTGTACCGACCTGACAGACCACCGGTCGAACGAGTCCGGATCTTGGACGTATCGTCGATGTAGCCGACGACGCCGTAAGCCACCGTAATCAACGTCACGACCCAGATCATCGAGTTCGAGGGGTCAGCCCACAACACTGTGGAGAGGACCAGCGCGAGCAACATGAGGGCGCCGCCCATCGTCGGCGTACCGGCCTTGGCGAAGTGCGTCTCGGGACCTTCGGCGCGGATGACCTGCCCGATCTGCCTTCGCTGTAAGCGGCGAATGAACCAGGGGTAGAGCCCAAAGGTCAGCAGGAGCGACGTCATCGTCGCCATCAGGAAACGGAACGGCACGTACCGGAGGACGTTGAGAAACGACAGCGACTCGTGGGTATGCAGCGGATAGAGCAAGTAGTAGATCATCGCTGCTCTCTCCCGACGAGCGGCGCGATCACCCGTTCCATCTCCATCGACCGCGACCCCTTCACCAGAATCACGGCATTCAAGGGAAGCCGTCCGGCAAGCCCTCCGCATTCACCTGCATCCTCGAACCAGAGCGTGTCTGCGCCGCGAGCGTTCGCGGTTGCGACTGCCTCGTGCATCCCCTCGCCGCAGCCGACGAACAAGAACACACCGGCGTCGGAGACGAGCTCGCCCACCTTTCGGTGCGCTTCCTCGCTCTGCGCCCCGAGCTCCTTCATGTCGCCGAGGATTGCGACCAGAGGTGCTTCGCGTTTCTCGGCAATCGCGCGTGCCGCGTTCAACGCGACTTCGACGGACGCGGGGTTGGCGTTGTACGAATCGTCGATGATGAGGCGGTCGCCGCTCCCGGCTAGGGGCTGCATGCGGCCCGGTGAAGGTGCGGCCCCTGCAATGCCGCGAGCCGCATCCTCGAGCGACGCTTCCAAACCGAATGCGATCGCGAGGGCGCCGGCGGCGTTGAGGACCGCCCCCTCCCCCAACAAGCCCATCGCGATCTCGACTTCCTGACCGCGAACCTGGAATCGTGCCTGGGTGCCATCTGCATCGACGTCCCAATCGATGACGCGGACGTCGTTAACTGCAGCGTGGCCATAGAACAGCTTGCGTTTGGCGCCCACGACCGACGCCCGCTTCTTGAGAGGAGCGTCATCGCCGTAGGCAACAGCCACGCCGTCCTGCCCAATGGATCGCAAGAGCGAGACTTTCTCATCCGCCACGGCTGCCACCGAACCGAGCCCTTCGGTGTGAGACAGGCTCGCGCCGGTGACGATGCCGACGTCGGGCGCTGCGATCTCGGCCAAACGCGCGATCTCTCCAGGCTCACTGGTTCCCATCTCGATGACCGCCATGTCGACTGTCGCGTCGAGTTGGAAAAGCGTCATGGGAACGCCGATCCGATTGTTGAGGTTACCCGCCGTTTTGAGCACCCGGTAGCCGGCGGACTGCAATGCAGAGGCCGCGAGGTCTTTCGTGGTCGTTTTGCCAACGGAGCCGGTGATTCCAATCACCTTCCCGTTCCATTTCTCACGGTGGGCTCTCGCGAGGTCACCGAGCGCGAGTAGCGTATCGTCGACCTCCACCGTGCTCACGTGGTCTGGAAGCGGGGTCCCGCGTTCCACGACCACCGCGGTCGCACCCGCATCTACCGCCTGCGCCGCGAACTCGTGTGCATCAAACCGCTCGCCGCGTAGCGCCACGAACAGATTGCCCGGCTCGATCGCGCGGGAATCCGTCACGACGCCAGACGCGCTTTCCCATGTAGGACCTCCGCTCGTGCCGCCGGTCGCGGACACGACCTCATCCCGATGGAACGTCGCTTGGTTGGCGGGGATCGGCGTCGCCATCATGCCCCTCCCGTCACGCCCGCGATTGCCACGCGGGCTTCCTCGCGGTCGTCGAAGTGCGTTCTCTCGGTCCCGATGATCTGATAGGTTTCGTGTCCCTTACCGGCCAGCAGGACGGTGTCTCCGGCAGTCGCCCCACGGATCGCGGTGGTGATCGCCGCTCTGCGATCGATCAGTGTGCAGTACCCTCGGCCGGCATTGGCCAGCTCGCCGGGCTCGATGCGCGTTCCGCCTGCTTGTTTGGCACCGGCTTCGACTTCGTCGAGGATGCGCTGAGGGTCTTCGCTTCGCGGATTGTCGCTCGTTAGCACGCAAATGTCCGCGCTTTCTACGCCCACGCGACCCATCTCCGGCCGCTTCCCCTTGTCGCGATCGCCGCCTGCGCCAAACACCACGATCAGCCGATTTGGTGTCACGGCCCGCATCGTTTCGAGAGCTCGTTGCAGCGCGTCGGGCGTGTGGGCGTAGTCGACGAGCACAGCGACGTCATGAGGGTGTGCGATCCTCTCGAGCCGCCCGGGGCTTCCCCCGGCGGACCGCCAAGCCTTCGCAACGGCGTCTAAATCCAGACCGAGCGCGTGCGCGCAACCGAGCGCGACGAGCAGGTTCTCGAGGTTGTGCTCGCCTAGCATGGGGCTGCGGAGCGTAACCGTGCCCGCCGGTGTTCGGACCTCGGCGCGGATCCCCGCGCGTGTCGCCGAGCACTCGGTAGCCACGATCTCGGCGTCGCTTCCCGGACGGCGCGAGCAGCGGAGGACCGGGACGGAAACACGCGCTGCGAGCTCGGCTCCGAACGGGTCGTCCACATGAATGACGGCGTGCTTGGGTGCGAGCTCGGTGAAGAGGCGCGCCTTGGCTTCGCCGTAGCGTTCCATGCTTTGGTGGAAATCTAGGTGGTCTCGCGAGAGATTCGTGAACGCAGCGACCTCGAAGTCGATCGCGTCGGCCCTATGCATCGAGAGGCCGTGGCTGGACACCTCGAGCACCAGGTGCGTTGCCCCGTCGTCGAGCGCTTGGCTTGCGAAGCGCGAGATGTCGTCGCCTTCCGGCGTGGTGTGAAGCGACGGACGCTCGACACCTGGGCCCACGAGCCCCGTCGTTCCAACGAGCGCAGGCTTGCCCGACGCGCCTTCGATGGCCTTCTTCAAGAGATATGCCGTCGTCGTCTTGCCATTGGTACCGGTAATCCCGACGGTGTGCAGGGCACTGGTAGGCTCGCCGTACACCAGCTCGGCCGCTCGCCCAAGACCCACGCGCGCGTCCGGCACGGTAATCTGCGGAACGTCATGAGGCAGATGATGCTCGGCCATTACGGCAGTGGCACCTTGCGCCAACGCATCGGCGACGAAGCTTATGCCGTCGTGGCTCTCTCCTGGCACCGCCACGAACAGATCTCCGCCGGCCACCTGACGAGAGTCGTGCTGCACACCGGTCACGACCTGTGTCGCCAAACCCGTGATCTGGCCCCCGACACCTCTGCGCTGTAGCTGCTCGAGTGTCATGACCTGGGTCGATTCAGGGCCCATGCGGCCCCCGGGGTACCGCCGCTGCCAGCGTCTTGGAGCGTGCCTGCGGAGCTGCTGCGTCGCCGTCGAAGCGCCGCCGCTCGAGCCGGAGTCGAACCACCGATCCGTGGAAAACCGCTTTGCCCGGGGCAGGTTCTTGCGAGACCACGACGCCTGAGCCTTGAACCTCCGCGACCAACGACTCTGCGTGCAGGGCGATGACAGCCTGCCGCAACGGAAGAGAGCGCACATCCGGCACGGCACTCTCGCCCTTTTCGACGGCCTCCTGCTCGGGAGCGGGCTCCGCCTCGGCCACCGCGGTTCGCTGCTCCTTCTTCTTGGCCAGAACCGCTTGCCTGCCTTCGGGCGCGATCCCCATGTGCCGCAGAGTGACCTCGGCGATGCGCCGGAACACCGGGCCGGCCACCGTCCCACCGTAGTGGGCGATCACCGGCTCATCGATGACAACCGAGATCACCACTGAAGGTCGGTCCGCGGGCGCGAAGCCGATGAAAGACGCCAACCACTTGTCCTTGGCATAGCCGCCGCGGACGTAGTCTGCTTTCTGGGCGGTGCCGGTCTTGCCCGCGACGAGATAGCCGTCGACCGCCGCTTCCATCGCCGTACCGCCCGGCTCGGTCACCGCGGTGAGCATCTGTCCCACGAGCTTGGCAACGCGTCGCGGAACGACCTGCCGGCGCACCCGAGGCTTGTTCTCCTCGATAGTGGCGCCGTGCCCGTCGGACATGCGGCGCACCAGCATCGGCTGCATCAATCGGCCTCCGTTGGCGATCGCACTCATGGCGGTCGCCAGCTGGACGTTCGTCACGCTCATGCCCTGGCCGAAAGACACGGCGGCGGTGTCGATCTCGTACCAGCGCCGGTAGTGGTGCAGGATGCCCGCCGTTTCGCCCGGCACACCGAGACCAGTCGGCTCACCAAACCCGAAACGACGAAACGCGCGGTAGAGATCCTTCTTCCCGAGGTCTTGCGCAATCTTCGCCGTGCCGATGTTGCTGGAGTACGCGAGGATCTGGGTGGGCGTGAGCCACTCGTACGGGTGTGCGTCGTGAAGGAGGCGCCCCCCCATCCGCGTCACGCCGTTCTCGCAGTTGATCGACTGATTGGGTTTGACCGACCCCGCCGCCAGGGCTGCCGCCATGGTGAAGGGCTTGACGGTCGAACCCGGCTCGAAACGGTCGACGACCGCTCGGTTCCGCCGGTGCGCGGTAGGATGTTTTGATGGCTCGTTGGGGTTGAATGGCGGGTAGTTCGCAAGGGCCAGAATCTCGCCGCTCGAAGGGTCCATCACGACGACGCTTCCGCCGCGAGCCTCGAAGGTACGCACGCCCAACGCGAGCTCCCGCTCCGCGATGTGCTGGATCGCCTTGTCGATCGTGAGGACGACGCTTTGCCCCTGGATGGTCCGATCATCTTCCATGTCGTCCGCGAAGACGACGTGGCCACGCCGATCGCGAATGGCCTCCACGCGTCGATCCGAGCCCCGAAGCCGCTCCTCGTAGGCAAGCTCAATCCCCTCGATGCCTCTCCCGTCGATGTCGGCAAAGCCCACGAGGTGAGCTGCGAGATGACGGTTCGGGTAATAACGGCGCGCCTCGGTTGTTAGCTCGATGCCCGGAATGTCGAGCTCACGAATGCGCGTGGCTTCGTTGGGCGTCACCCGGCGCTCGATCCAGACGAAGTAGCGGTCCGCCCCGAGGCGCTTCGCCAACCGCTCCCGATCGACGTCGAGAATCTTCGCAATCCGCCTCGCGACGGCTTGCGGGTCTTGATCCATTGCCTCGAGGCGGCGAGGATTGGCGTAGACGCTATCGACGTCCGCGCTCACCGCGAGCTCAGCCCCGTGCCGATCGTAGATCGCTCCGCGCCGCGGAGAGACTCGAAGGTGCCGAAGGTGCTGGTCTTCGGCCATCTCCCGCAGGCGGTCGCCGGTTGCGATCTGAACGTGAAACGCCCGAACGACGACGAGCACCGCCACACACATCACGCACACGCCAAGCAGCGCGACCCGAGCCCGAAACCATCGCTGGCGCCGGTTCTTCACCGCACCCTCCCCGCGGCCGCGCGGCTCTTCTTTTCCTTCATGGTCACGATACGGGTTGGCTTTGGCATCTCCATGCCAAGAGTTCCGCGCGCGATCGTTTCGACGCGGCCGCTCTGCCGCAGTGTCGCGGCCTCGATCGAAAGCAGGCGGCGATCCTGAAGAAGCTCGCTTTGGCGCCCGCGCTCCTCGCTCACCTCATACCCGAGGCGGACGGTCTCGAACCGGATCGAGAGGTGAACGACGAACGCTGCAGCCGTCGCAAACACCGCGACACACCACAAGGGCAGAAAGCGACCCTTCATGCAGCCACCTCCACGTGGCGAGCAGCGCGGAGCTTCGCGCTACGCGACCTCCGGTTGTTCTCACGCTCTTCATCGGAAGCGATGATCGGTCGCTTCGTCAATGGCGAAAGATGCTCGCTGTCACGGAACGTGTGCTTCACGATTCGGTCCTCGAGAGAGTGAAAACTGATCACCGCAACCACGCCGCCAATTCGCAGCACGCTCGGCAGGATCTCGAGCAACGCCTCGAGCTCGGCAAGCTCTTCATTCACCGCGATGCGAAGCCCTTGGAAAGTCTTGGTTGCAGGGTCGATGCGCCCGCGACGAGCTCCGGTTGCACGATGCACCGCGCGCCGTAGGTCGGCGGTAGTTTCGAGCTCGCCCTTCTCGTACGCCCGTCGTAGCGAGCGCGCGATTTTCCGCGAGCGGTGTTCCTCGCCGTATCGGTAGATCACGTTCGCCAGCTCTTCAGCGTCGCATCGGCCGATCAAATCCAGCGCGCTTTCACCCTCGGTCGGGTCCATGCGCATGTCGATCGGCCCCTCTCTGGCCAATGAAAAACCGCGCTCTTCTCGATCGAGCTGGGCGGAGCTGACCCCGAGATCAGCGATGATGCCGTCGACTTGCTCGATGTCGAGCGAGGTCAGGACCTCCCGAAGATCACTGATGCGCGCCTTGCGTAGCGTCACCCGGTCGCCGAACTCGGCGAGCTCCACGCCTGCCGCTTCGAGGGCGCTCGGGTCGCGGTCCGTTCCGATCAAACGGCCATCCGGAGCACTGCGCTCCAATATCGCCCGCGCGTGCCCTCCGCCGCCGAGCGTCACATCTGCGTAGACGCCACCCGGTACTGGCGCGAGCTGCTCGAGAACTTCGTCGAGCAGAACCGAGGTGTGCTCGAACGCGCTCACAGGCCGAGCTCCGCTAGCCGTCTAGCGATCCCCAAACGGCGATCCTCGTCGCTGAGAACGTCCTTGCGAAGCTCCTCGAAGCCCTCCTTCGCCCAGAGCTCGATGTAGCTCCCCATTCCCGCCCACAGAGCGTCGCGTTTGAGGCCAGCGTGCTTGCGAAGAGCCGCGGGGATCAGAAGCCTGCCGACCTTGTCGACCTCGCATTCGACCGCGCCGGAGACGTAAATGCGCTTGAGCGTGACGACATCGGCGTCGAACTGTGGGAGCTCGGAAAGGCGCTTCTCGAACGCGAGCCACTCGGCCATCGGGTACGCTACGAGGCAGGTGTCCAACCCGGTCGTGAGCACGAGCTTCGAGTCGCCCTGTGCCGTCATCACCTCACGGAAGCGCGACGGAACCGAGGTGCGACCCTTGGTATCGATGCTGTGCTCGTAGCGTCCTCGGAACAACGTAACCCTCTCGTGCTAGTTCGCCGCTAGTTGGCACTTGATCCCACAAGTTCCCACCACGGCTGGAAACTAAGGCCCGAGCTCCTCCCGTGTCAACTTCTTTCTGTAAGCCAAGTGATAGAATTCAAAAGGTTTTTCAGGATGATGTAGGTGCGTATCGGACCGGGGATTGGAGGTGGGAAGTCCACACCCTATCCCCAGGAACGCGCAGGACTGCCTTCGCCCTTCCTCCCCTCGCAGCCTTGAGCGAGATTGGCACTATTAATAGGCATTTTACGCCAATAGAGTCCGATGGGAGCCATGCTACTCTCGTGGTCGGTGGATCCGATCGAGGAAGCATGGGCGCGGGTCGAGGCCGATTGGGGGAGCGAGGACGCACATCGCCGCTTCGTCGGCGTGTGTGTCGCGCTCGATCGGCTGCCTGACGCCGGCAAACGCTATCGCGAGGTCCGCGACACAGACCCGGCCCGCCGCGATGACGCGATCAAGCAAATCGACACATTGATCGCCCTGGCGACTCAGCAGCTCCAAGACACCCAGGTCAGGCCCCCCACCACCCAGCACAAAAGGACGCTGACATGGGCTGCGTTCTTTATCATGTTGGTGTTGATGGGGACGGGGATCTTGTTCTTGATGCGGGGCTAGCCCCGGTCGCGATCGGGTCCGCGACGTGGAATGCAAGTAGATTTCGCCGCGAAAGAACTGACTCTGAAATTGGTCTATTACGGACCGGCGCTCAGCGGAAAGACGACCAACCTGCGGGCGATTCATTGGCTTGGAACGTCGAACGCCTGTGGCGAGCTCATGACGCTCGAGACGCAAAACGACCGCACGCTGTTCTTCGACATGCTCCCGATCACGGTGAGTTCTCAGAGCGGGCTCAAGATCCGATTGAAGCTCTTCACGGTGCCCGGCCAAGTGATGCACAATGCGACGCGGCGGCTGGTCCTCCAAGGTACCGATGGCGTCGCGTTCATCGCGGACTCGCAACGCAGCGAGGCAGACGCGAACCGAGAGTCGTTCCTAAACCTCAAGCAGAATCTCGAGGAGAACGGGATCGACCCAGGGCGCGTGCCGATCATCATCCAGTTCAACAAACGTGACATGGAAGATGTCCGAACCGACGAAGAGCTCGAAGCTATCGCGTACCAAAGCCGAGAGCCGATTTACAAAGCCGTCGCGACGCGGGGCTACGGCGTCATGCAGACGCTCCGCGGATTGATTCGCGAGACCTGGGACAAGCTCGAGGAGGAACACCAACTCGAAAACAAGTTCGGGGTCAGTCCGGTCCGTTTCATGAACGAGGTTGAATTGAAGCTGAAACACGAGCCGGGGCGGCGGGAACGATGATGCAGGACGACACCACCGCCGCCGACATCATGATGGGAGACGTCGTTCGCCTGGAAGACGTGCTGAGCCGCGATTCGGTGACCTCGGTGGCCAAGTCCTTCTATGCGTTGTTTGGGCTTCCCGTTCGCGTGATCTCCCACGAAGGTGACCTTCTCGCGGATGTGCATCGCGACCGGCCGCTCTGCAACTACGTCAACACGCTGGGCAACGGCGAGCGCGAGTGCACGAACACCGTTAGCCTCGTTCGGGACTTGGAGCCGAACGCAGAGACCATCGTGCACCCCTGCTTCACGGGCGCCGTCTATCGAATCGCGCCTCTCGCCTATCAGGGTCGTCCCATCGGCCGCGTCATCGTGGGCCCGTACGTGCCCGCCGAGACCCAGGGCCCGCCTGAATCGCTCACATCCGTCGACGAAGCGGTCGACGTTCCCACCGCCCGTGGTCACTTTCAACAAATGCCGCGCGTACGCGAGGACATCGCCGAAGAGCTTTGCGCTCACCTCAAGGGCGTCGTCGAGCTGCTCGTCTTCTCGGGTCATCGCGCACAGCTCGCCTCGACGATGCAGGTCGCAAGCGTGCGCGAAAACTACCGAGAGCTCGCCGAGAAGAACGAAGCCCTGAAGAGCTCGTACGACGAGCTGAAACAGCTCGATCAACTCAAGTCCACGTTCTTGGCCACCGTGAGCCACGAGCTCCGAACTCCGCTCACATCGATCATCGGCTACACGGAAATGCTCGAAAGCGGCGCCGCAGGCGCGCTCAGCGACGGCCAGTCAGAATTCCTGAAGACGATTCGCGGCAAGGCCGACCAACTCCTTGGCTTGATCAGCAGCCTACTCGACCTCGGCCGTCTCGAAGCCAAGAGCCTCGATCTCCACAACGAGGCGGTCGACCCGCGCGCCCTGCTTGCCGAGGTGGGCTCGACAATCGTTCCCAGTGCCAACCGGCGCAATGTCACACTCGACATCAAAGTCGCCGACGCCACCGCGAAGATCTGGGGAGACCCCGTTCGGCTCCAGCAAATCGTGCTCAACCTCGCCGACAATGCCCTGAAGTTCACCCACGAGGGCGGCGAGGTCGTCCTCAGTGCGGAGCCGGGCGAGATGGACGCGGGCGGTCCGGCCGGCCTGGGAGCCGCGTTGTTCTCGGCAAGCCGGCCCGCCGTGGTTCTAACCGTGCGCGACACGGGCATGGGCATCCCTGAGGACCACCTCTCCAGGATTTTCGATGCGTTCTATCAGATCGACGCAGGGACGACGCGATCCCACGGGGGAGCCGGTCTCGGACTGTCGATCGTCAAGCAGCTCGTCGACGGCCATGGCGGAAAGATCGAGGTGACCAGCGCACTTGACGAGGGCACAATCTTCACCGTGACGCTTCCCGCCGCCGACGCCAATGCATGACGAGTTCGCCAAGATCGAATGGCTGAAAACCCGCTTCGACCTCGGCGGCGACGCGAAGAAGGTCGTCGTCGGCATCGGGGACGATGCGGCGGTGATCGACTTTGGCAACCGGCCAACGATCATCACGGTCGACACCCAGGTCGAAGACGTCCATTTCCAACGTGGCCTAATCTCCTACCGCGACCTCGGGTACCGCTCGATGGTCGCAGCCGTCAGCGACGTTTGGGCGATGGCCGCGATGCCGAGCGCCTCGGTCGTCGCCCTCACCCTCCCCTCGAACTTGCCGGACGAAGAGTTTCGCGAGTTGATCGAAGGCGTTGCCGAAGCCGCGCGCCAGACCGGAGCCCGAGTCGTCGGCGGCAACCTGAGCCGGGGAGCATCATTGTCGGTGACGACCACCGTGTTTGGCTTGCCGATCGCCGAGTCGGTGACCCGCCACGGCGCACTGCCCGGTGACTCCGTCTATGTGACGGGGACGTTAGGCTCGGCAGCGCTCGGACTCGCTGTCCTCCAAACCGGTTCGCTCGATCTCGCTCACGCGGCGAGCTTCGTCGAGCGCTGGAGAAGGCCGCCGACCCATGGGCGCGCTGCAAGGGCACTCGCGGCCCTCGCTACGGCCGCTGTCGATGTTTCCGATGGCTGTCTGCAAGACCTACAGCACGTGTGCACCGCCTCAGGCGTGGGCGCGACACTGCACGCCGATGCAATCCCGACTGCGCCTGGCTACCAGACGACATGTAAAGCGCTCGACATCGACCCGGTCGTGCTCGCGCTCACCGGTGGCGAAGACTACGAGCTGATGTTCACTGCAGCGGAGTCCTCTGAGGCCAGCGCGCTAGGAACGAAGATCGGGGAAATCATCGAAGGTGCCGGGGTTCGAGTCGTCGATGCTACCGGTCAGGCGATCGATCTCGACCAAACCGGTTTCCGTCACTTCTCGTAGAGCCACGCCACACGACGCTCGTCATCGAACTTGGCTGCGCCGCGCGCTTCTTCTGCGAGCACGTCGTCGAGCGACGCGCCCTCGTCCACCGCGGTGCGAAACTCGGGACCGCCCGTGAGGAGATCGATCGCCGGGCGGTCAGACACGAACTCGTACACCTCAGTCCGCCAACGCTCTTCGGCCGGCAGCGACGGCACCACAGCGGCGAGCATTCGAAGATAGGTCTCGTAGGGCCGAAAGACCCAGGCGTCGGTGACGTGCACTTGCACCCCGGCGCAACCTCGGCCGGCGTGCTTCTGAAATGTCGGTGTGAACTCGACGGGCCGCAGCGTGACTCCATGAAGGTCGAGCTCCAATAGCGGGCCAACGTCTAGGCCGGGTGCGCCCCAGAGCTCAAATGGCCTCGTGGTGCCTCGCCCTTCCGAGAGCCTCGTGCCCTCGACCAGGCATCCGCCCGGATACACCGACGCGGTCTCGAGGGTCGGCATGTTGGGCGATGGCATCACCCAGGGAAGACCGGTGTCGTTCCACTCCATCGATCGCGTCCACCCATCCATCGACACGAGGTGCAGAGCGCCACGGTCGATGTGCTCGTGGTCGCAGACCCAGCACATGAGCTCCGCGATGGTCAGCCCGTGCCGCACGGCGACGGGGTACAGCCCCACAAACGACAGATGCCCCTGCCGCTGCGGAGCGCCCTCGACGCGCGCGCCACCAAGGGGATTGGGTCGATCGAGGATCACCACGTCAGTCCCAACTGCCGCAGCGACTTTCATCGTGAGTGCGGCGGTCCACACGTAAGTATAGTAGCGCGACCCCACGTCCTGCAGATCGATGACGATCGCATCCAAGCCCCGCAACCACTCCGGCTTCGGGCTCAAGTCCTCCGCGTCGTCTCCGTAAAGCGAATAGACGGGAACCTCGGCGGTGGAATGCGTCCCGACGCCAACCATGTCTTGCGCAGCGCCCGCAAACCCGTGCTCGGGACCGAACAGCGTGGAGACCTGAGCCCCAGCTTGCCGCAAGACCGAAACCGCGGGCCGGAGTGACCGATCGACGCTGGCCGCGTGCGCCAGCAGCCCCACGTTTCGTCCTGCAACCAGGCGGACCGCATCCGAATCACCGTCGGCGATGCGGTCGAGGCCTGTCCGAACGCCCGTCAATCGGCCTCGCCCACGGCAGGCGTCTCGGTCGCTTCGCCGGCAAAGAGGTAGAGCAGCGCCATTCGGACCGCGACCCCGGCTTCGACTTGCTCGAGAATGACGCTGCGTTCGCCATCGGCGATGATGCTTTCGATCTCGATGCCGCGGTTCATCGGCCCAGGATGCATGACGATTGCATCTGGCTTTGCGTGCGCGATGGCGGCCGGGCCGATCCCGAACGTGCGTGCGTACTCACGGAGGCTCGGCAAGAGCGCGCCCGCAAGGCGCTCTCGCTGGATGCGAAGAACCATCACGACGTCGGCGCCCTCGAGCGCGTCCGCGAGCCGGTCGAACACTCGGACGCCGAGAGAGTCGACCGCTGGCGGAAGCAACGTGCGCGGGCCGACGACCCGGACCTCGCATCCAAACATCTTCAACAGATGGGCGTTGGACCGCGCGACACGCGAGTGGGCGATGTCGCCAACGATGGTGACGACGAGATTGTCGAGCGTCCCCTTTTCGCGCCGGATGGTGAACGCGTCGAGCAGCGCCTGCGTTGGATGCGCGTGCATGCCGTCGCCCGCGTTGATGACACTACACCCGACTTTGGAGGCGACGTAGTTCGGCGCACCCGATGCGTTGTGTCGAATGACGATCACATCGGGATGCATCGCCTCGAGCGTCCGGCAGGTATCCTGGAGGGTCTCGCCCTTCTTTACGCTCGACGCGGACACGCTCATGTTGATGACGTCTGCGCTGAGGCGCTTGCCTGCGAGCTCGAACGATGTTCGGGTTCGTGTCGATGCCTCGTAGAAGAGGTTGATGACCGTTTTGCCACGCAGCGTCGGCACCTTGCGCACCGGCCGGCGCGACACTTGGAGGAACGCCTCAGCCGTATCGAGGATGCGCTCGACGTCAATGCGCGTAAGGCCTTCGATGTCGAGGAGACTCCGGTGAGGGAACGCTTCCATCACTCCCCCTCCGTGAGGACCGCGCGATCCGGGCCGGCCGCGTCGACCCAGACGTCGAGGCGCGCGCCTGGGTCCATTTCGATGGCACGGCCCACGAAATCGGGTGCGATGGGAAGCTCACGGCCTCCGCGATCGCAAAGCGCCGCAAGCCAAATCCGTGCGGGACGTCCGTGATCTTGGAGGCACTCGATGGCGGCGCGCACGGTGCGCCCCGTATGAAGGACATCGTCGATGAGCACGACGTGGCGGCCGCTCACATCGAACGGGATGTCACTCGGTCCGATTTTGGGATTGGGGAGCGCCGTGGCCGCGTCGTCGCGGTAGAGGGAGATGTCGACCGTCCCCACCGGAGGAGGCCTGCCCTCGACCTTCGCAATCTCGTCTGCAATGCGCTTCGATAGCGATACGCCGCCACGGCGAATGCCGACCAGCGTCAGGTCTTCGATGCCCGAGGTCGCTTCCAGGATCGCAACAGCAATGCGTCGAATGCTCCGTTGGATAGCGTCCGCATCGAGTACGACCTTCTGGGTTCGAGCCACGTTCGGCGGAGTGTGTGTGAAA
>Ga0316193_10000931_pt1 | contig 18991 bp, 16 predicted proteins | sample MerIslsedime2_MG_FD_207735 | JGI IMG/M metagenome (GOLD analysis project Ga0316193, IMG submission 207735) | Coastal sediment microbial communities from Maine, United States - Merrow Island sediment 2 | ecosystem: Environmental > Aquatic > Marine > Coastal > Sediment | place: USA: Maine... | reverse complement strand
GCGCCCCCGGACCGACCGCCGGATTCGGATCTGGGCGGAACTCACCGGTGAGTGGGCAGAGATCGACCTCGATCGACTAGAAGAGCACGAAGGCTGGACCGCCTATGTCGAGGGCATGGCTCACGAGCTCACCGAAGAAGGCGAGGTCCTCGTTGGATTCGACGGTGTCCTCACCTCCGATCTGCCTCCGGGTGCGGGACTCTCATCCTCAGCAGCGCTCGAAATGGCGACGGCACGGGCGCTATCGGTCACGAGCGGGTTCGACTGGGATCCTCGTCGCGCCGCGTTGGCCGGTTGGCGGGTTGAGAACGGATGGCTCGGCCTGAGCAGCGGAGTGATGGATCAGTTGGTGTGCGGAACCGGGATGGAAGGCCACGCTGTCCTCATCGATTGCCGCGACCTCAGCACACGCGCCGTCGCAATCCCGGATGGGACCGACGTCGTCATCCTCGACACCGCCACCAGACGGAGATTGACCGAGAGCCGGTACAACGAACGGCGCGAGGAGTGCGAAGCCGCCACGGTGGCCTACGGGAAGGCCTACCTTCGAGATCTCTCCGCCGTCGAACTCGAGCGCAACCGCCTGGACGATCCGCTGCTCTACCGGAGAGCCCGTCACGTCGTTTCGGAGAATCAGCGTACGCTCGACGCTGCCGAGGCACTCGCAGACGGCGACGTGACCGAAGTCGGCCGATTGATGGTTGCTTCTCACGAGAGTCTTCGCGACGACTACGAAGTCTCCGGTAGCGAACTCGATGCCATGGTTGACGCGGCACTGGCCGCTCCCGGATGTCTCGGAGCTCGAATGACCGGAGGAGGGTTCGCCGGAAGCGCCGTCGCCTTGGTGGAGAGCGAGCGCCTCGATGAGTTCCTTGCCGAGACGGCGCGCATCTACCGCGAGTGGACGGAGCTCGAACCGTCGCTCTTCGTATGCAAACCGTCCGACGGCACCAGCGTCACAACAGAGGAGAACACGACATGAGTGTGCTCGTAACCGGGGGGGCCGGGTTCATCGGCAGCGTCGTCGCCGATCAACTACGCGCCCACGGCGAGCAGGTAGTCATCATCGACGACCTCAGCCGGGGCCATCGCGAGGTTGTCGATAGCGACGTCCCGTTCTACCAGGCAGCCGTAGGCGACACGGAAGCCGTCGCGCGGATCGTTGAAGAGCAAGAGGTGGACTCCTGTGTCCACTTCGCCGGGTTGATTGCCGTCGGCGAGTCCGTCGCCAAGCCGGCGCTCTACTGGCAGCGCAACGTCGCAGAGAGCATCAGCCTCTTCGAGACGCTGTCAAATCTCGGTGTCGAGAACGCCGTGTTCTCGTCGTCGGCCGCCGTGTATGGCGACCCGATCGAGGTCCCGATTCCCGAGAATCATCCGAAGGCTCCGACGAGCCCGTACGGCAACACCAAGCTGGTCGTCGAGATGGTCCTCGAGGATCTCTCGGCCGCCGGACGCCTACAGGCCGTATCTCTGCGCTACTTCAACGCGGCGGGCGCCACCAACCTGCGGCGAGAGCGCCACGATCCCGAGACCCATCTGATCCCTCTCGCCCTCAGAGCGGCACGCCAGGGAACACCGATGATGGTGTTTGGAAGCGACTGGCCTACCCCGGATGGCACCGCCGTTCGCGACTACATCCACGTCAGCGACCTTGCCTCCGCCCATGTGCGTGCCATCGACTACCTGCGCGGTGGCGGCGCGACCACCGCCCTGAATCTCGGGGTTGGCCACGGGGCGAGCGTTCGCGAGGTTCTCACGACTGCCGAAGCGGTGACCGGCATGCCGATCGATGCCGTCGATTCGCCACGCCGGTCCGGCGATCCCGCCATCCTGGTGGCAACCTGCGACCGAGCGGGCAGCGTGCTGGATTGGTCACCACAGACGACCGACCTCGGGGACATCATCGAATCCGCCTGGCGCTGGGAGTCGTCGGGACCGCCGTCCCCGGAGGGCTGACAATCGCCAGCTGGCGGATCCCATTCCGCGGGCTGACGCCGCCATATACAAGGCTGCGAACCCAGGGTTCTCCGCTTTCTATTTGACGCCGTGGGCCCAGAGAATGACGAGAGGCTCCGCCCGCGGCTGTACCGCGGGCTGACGGCGTCATATACGAGGTGGAGAACCCTGGGTTCGTGGCGTTAGACGGCGGTGAGGGCCTGGTCCAACACCGAGACCAGACGGTCGGCGTCTGCTGTGCCGAACACCATCGGCGGTTTGATCTTGATGACGTTCGCAAACGGTCCGTCGACGCTCAGCAAGACCCCACGGTCCTTCGCGTACTCGACGACGGCTCGTGCGCGGCCAGTCGCCGGAGCCTTCGATTCACGGTCCTCGACCAACTCGACGCCCAGATAGAGGCCGGCGCCGCGCACGTCGCCAATGCCGTCGTGTCGCTCCGCAAGCGCCTTCAGCGATTCGAGGAGGGAGTCGCCGAGCAGGACACCGTGGCGGACGGCATTGAGACGATCCATCTCGTCGAGTACCGCGTTCCCGATCGCGACCGACACGGGATTGCCGCCGAACGTGTTGAAGTACTCCATCCCATTGTCAAACGCTGCGGCGATCGCACTGGTCGTGACGACCACCCCGAGCGGATGCCCATTCCCCGCGGGCTTCCCCATCGTGACGATGTCCGGGTCGAGACCGTATCGCTGAAACGCCCAGAAGATGCCGGTACGGCCGAACCCGGTCTGCACCTCATCGGCGATCACGAGTCCGCCTCTCGCCCGCACCGCGTCGTATGCAGCCTCCAGAACTCCCGACTCTGGAATCACCTGGCCACCACATCCGGGCAGCGTCTCGGCAATGAGGCCGGCCGGGTCGGTTCCGTCGAGGACCCCGTCCGCCAGCGCCCGGTACCTCCGCCCGGCGCCATTGCCGCCGAATTCGGGGACCCGATAGGGATCCGGCGACGGGAGCACATGCACCCAGTCGGGCCGGCCCTTGCCGCCCGGCGCATCGAACTTGTACGGGCTCACGTCGACGAGCGTGGAGGTGGTGCCGTGGTATCCGTGGTCCAGACACACCATGTCGTGGCGACCGGTTGCGGTGCGTGCGAGACGGATCGCGAGTTCGTTGGCTTCGCTGCCGGAGTTGACGAGGAAGGCGCGGTCGAGGTGACCGGGGAGCGTCGCGAAGAGCCGCTCCGCATACCGGAAGATGTCGGGGTGGAGGTACCGCGTGTTGGTGTTGAGGACGAGCATCTGGTCGGCGGCGGCCCGGGCCACGGCCCGGTTCCCGTGGCCGACATGCGAGACGTTGTTCACACAGTCCAGATAGCGGCGCCCGCGCTCGTCGTAGAGATACGTTCCCGAGCCGCGCACGATGGTGAGCGGATCCTGGTAGCTGAGGCGGAGCGATGGGCCGAGCACGGAACGCCGATCGAGCAGGTCTGCCGTGACATGACTGGGCTCCCGGGGGTAGCCGGCCGCCGTGGCGAGCTCTGCTGCGATGCCGTCCGTGCCACCGAGCATCAGCCGTTCGAGCAGGTCCCACGCCATGGACTCGGTCAGCATGTGGTGAGGGTTGGCGCCACCGCGGGCGGCGGACACCGTAACGGAGGTCGCGAGGCGGGCCAGGATGAAGTCGAGCATCACGTCGGCCTCGACTTCTTCGAGCGAGGCAACAGTTCGATATCCGGCGATCACGCCTGCCGCAACGGTGACCGGATCGTCCTGGTCGAGCATGGCGTAGGTGCAGGCGATGACGAGATCCGCCACGCGCACGGTGTAGACCGCGTCGCCGAAGTCGATGACGCCGGTGATGACTCCGTCGCGGACCATGAGGTGCTCATCGTTCAGGTCGTTGTGCAGGACCTGCCGTGGGAGCGTGGAGTAGTTGATGCGCGCGATGCGGCGGAGCACATCATTGATCAGCCTGCGGCGGAGCGGGTCGACAATCCTGACGGCCCGTTCCCCCACAATCCGGACGGCATCAGTGAGATCCCAGAGGAACCGATCGGGGCGGGGTCCGGACTCCAGATCTGCGAGTGCGTTCACCACGGTGCCGGCGACCACCCCGATCTCGGTTGCCAGGTCCGCAGGTCGGCCGACCTCGCTGTATGGCGCACCATCAACCCAGGTGTAGAGGTGGACGAACCGCCCGTCTTCGAGCGTGGCCCAGGGGGCACCGTCCACGGTCGGGACGACCCGTGGCGTCTCAATCGTCTCTCCGCCCATTGCTGCGATCACCGATTGACGGAACGAGAGCATCGCCGGATCCTGATGTGCAGGAGTGATGCGAAGCAGGTAGGCGCGGCCGTCGGTGTCGACGACCTTCCGGTTGTCGTCGAACTCGCCCGGCAGCGGCGTGACGTCGCCGCGCACGCCGAAGAGTTCCTCGGTCATTTGCCCGTAGCCGTTCATCTGGATCGGGACGGTACTACGGGCGACCACCGGCGGCATCCGGCCGGCTACCGGAACGCTGAGATACCGGCCGGTCGGTCTCGACACCGATCTCAGTGGCTTTGACAGCAACCCACACGTCGGTCCCGGCTGCGAGGTCGAGCGATCGCGTGGCCTCGGTCGTGATCTCGATGACCAACGGCAGCGGTCCCCCGGTGCGGAGTCGGGTGCGTTCGCCAAGCGGTTCGATCAATTCGATCGTGGTCGGCCAGGTGTTGCGCGGACTCCCGTCCGGTTCGTGGAGATGCACCGACACCGCCGTCGGGCGAATCGTGATCAGAACGTCGCCCGCAGCATCAGTGTCGGCAACGTGCAGATGGTGCCCGGCGGTCTCGACACGCCCGCCATCTGCGACTCCGGCAAATAGGTTCGAGCCAACGAGGTCCGCAACATACGCCGTGCGAGGACGCAGGCGGATCTCGTCGGCCGTGCCGCTCTGGGTGATCTCTCCATCCTCGATGACATGGATCTCGTCGGCGAGCAGGAACGCTTCGGTCGGATCATGGGTGATCAACAGCCGGGGTCCGGGGAACGTCCGAAGATGCTCTGCGAGGGTACGCCGCAGTTCGGCTCGCGTGGTGACGTCGAGGGCGGCCAGCGGTTCATCGAGCAGCAGAAGGTCGGGTTCGGTGACCAGCGCCCTTGCCAGCGCGACCCGTTGTGCCTGCCCTCCCGACAACTGCGACGGCTTTCGGACGCCAAGACCGCCGAGTCCGAGGCGTTCGATCCAGGTCTCAGATCGCGTGACAGCCTCATCGCGCGCCACGCCGCGGCTGCGGAGCCCGAATGCCACGTTCTCGAGGACCGAGAGGTTCGGAAAGAGGAGGTAGTCCTGGAACACCACGCCGATGTGGCGCTGCTCCGGGGGAACGAACGCGGCCCGTTCGGGATCGTCGAGGACCGTACCGGTAAGTTCGATCCGTCCGCCGTCGATTGGTCGGAGTCCGGCGAGGGCGGACACCGCGGTCGACTTCCCAGCGCCGTTCGGACCGAGCAGGGCAATCGTCTTCCCCGGGGGGATCGACAGCTGGATTTCGAGCCGGAAGGCATCCGTCACCACCACCTGGAGGTGGGCCTCCAGCCCTTGCCGGGTCACAGCGCCTTCCACCAGCGCTCACGGAGTGCGATCAGGACGACGAGCGACACCACCACCATCACCAGGCTGATCGCAACGGCCGTGTCACGATCGCTTTCGAGGGCGACAAACACAGCCAGCGGCATTGTCTGGGTTCTGCCCTGGAGGTTGCCTGCGAAGGTGATCGTGGCTCCGAATTCGCCGAACGCCCGGGCCCAGGTGAGGACGAGTCCGGCCAGGAGCGATGGGCCAATCATCGGGAGCGTGACCCTGCGCAGCACCGTCCACTTGCTCGCTCCCAGCGTTGAGGCGGCGCCCTCGTAGCGCTGGTCCAGATTCCGCAACGCACCTTCCACCGTGATCACGAGGAACGGCATCGCCACGAAGGTGCTCGCGATCACCACCCCCCAGGTTGAGAACGGAAGGACCAGGCCGGTTGCTTCGTACAGCGGCTCACCGACGAGGCCGCGTCGGCCGAGAGCGAAGAGAAGAGCGGCGCCACCGACCACCGGAGGGAGCACGAGTGGCAGCGTGACGATGCCTCGGACGATGGCTCGCCCCGGGAACTCGACCCGGGCCATCAGCCAGGCGAGCGGCACGCCGAGCACCGCAGCGAGGGCGGTCGCAGCAATCGACGTCAGAAGCGACAGCCGCAGGGCGTCCACGACGATATTGCTCGTCAGCAGTTCGGGGAGGTCGGACCACGGGACACGGGCCAGCAATCCAACGAACGGGATCACGAAAATCGCCAGCCCCAGGATACCGAGGATTACGAGGAACACCGGAGGACGACTCCGTACCCGGCGGCGCTCCGGCGTTGAAATACTCATGGGGTACCGAATCCGTGCGACTCGAGGATAGAACGCCCTTCATCGGAGATGACGAACGCAACGAACGCGGCCGCAGCACCGGGGTTGGGAGCATCGACGAGGGTCGCGATCGGGTACTCGGCCGCGGCGTTGACGTCGATCGGGACATCGATGCCATCGACGCCGCCGCCGGTCGAAGCGACATCGGTCACATAGGTGATCCCGGCATCCAACTCCCCCGCCTCGATCTTGGTGAGCAGCGCCCGAACATCCGGCTCGTTGGTGTCGATCGCAGCGGTGACCTGCGCGTTCTCAAGGGCTTGCCTGGCGAAGGCTCCACACGGAACAGCCTCAGCGCACAGACCGATCAGTAGATCCTCACGGTCGAAATCCTCCAAGCCGGTGATCCCCGCGGGGTTGCCGGACGGAACGGCGATCTGGAGGAGATTGCGAGCAAAGACCTGCGGCGTTCCGGCAACCAACCCCTCGTCAACCACGCGTGCCACGTTCGACGCGTTTGCCGAAGCGAACACATCTACCGGTGCGCCTTCGAGGATCTGCTCTCGGAGCGAGGAACTGCCTCCGAGGTTGAGGATCACGTCCACCTTGGGATGCGTCGCTTCGAATGCTGCTTCGATATCGGCGAAGGCATCGGTGAGCGATGCCGCGGCCGAGACGAGCACCTCTCCGGCCGGGTCGGATGCCGTCGAGTCCGCTGCGTCCGCTCCGCCACAGGCCGCAATGCCGAGCGCGAGCGCTGAAATGATCGCAATTCGGTGTTTGGCCATGGTCAACGCTCAACTAGTCTCATCGTGACTACCACTCGCTGAAGGCGAGACTAGTCGCGGCAGCCGCCGAACGAACCGGAGCATGCCCCGTGGCACCATCCCCCCCAGAGACCTCAGCAGACCGAAACGACCAGCCGCGCCTCTCGCGGACCGAACTTGCGGTGCTCGGCCTCCTTGCAGAGCGTCCCGCTCACGGCTTCGCGATCTTCAAGGAACTCAAGCCCGGCACGGAAGTGGGACGGGTCTTCACCGTCCGACGGCCACTGGTCTACCGGGCACTCGACCGCCTGGTCGGAGCTGGACTGGCCAAATCAGGACACACCGAACCCAGCGTTGCGGGCCCGCAGCGGGTGATCCATACCATCACGCCAACTGGTCGGGCCTGCCTGGCCGAATGGCTGCACCGACCGGTCGAACACGTGCGTGACATCCGCATCGAGTTCCTCCTGAAGTTGGCCCTCATGGAACGCGCCGGCACATCACCCCTTGCTCTCATCCGCAGTCAACGAATTGCGCTCGACGACACACTGAATGCACTCGACACTCCATCCGGCGATCCAGACGATGTCGAACTCTGGCGCCACCACAACGCCGCGGCGACCGCTGCCTATCTCAAGGACCTCGAGGCCCGCTACCGATAGCGGTAGCCCAGCCGTGCGGTGACCTGACCTCAGAGCGTGACTATCGTCCCGGCCCGTGAGTGAATACAGCGAATCGGCAGAACTCGCCGCAGAACTCGCCCTCGAGGACGTCGAAGAGCACTCCCCCGGCTGGTTCCGTGGCGTGGCGTTCACGACGCTCGCGTTCTCCGTGCTGGCATCCATCGCCGCCCTCCTCGCCGGCATGACGGCGCACGAAATCATCCTCGAGCGAACCGAAGAGATCGTCGCGGTCACGAACAGCGACGCTGATCGGATCTCCGCCGAGGTCCTGCGGTCCAAGCACGAGATACAGATTGCGCTCGGCGTCACGCCGGACGCCGAGGAAGTCGAGGAGGTGGCCGCCCTCGAAGCGAAAGCCGCCGAGGAGAACGCAGAGGCCCTGACCGAGGAAGCGGCGGTGCGGGAGTACTCGTCCGAGCACCTGGTCTTCGCCCTCGCAGCGACGGTCTTCGCCGTCGCCATCGCCGTCACCGGACTGTCGGCAATCGTCAGGCAGCGCTGGTTGTGGGGAGCCGGAATCGTCATGGGCGTTGTCGCCTCGGGCATCCTGGCAGCGGGCGCGATTTGGATGTTCGCCTAGTTTCCCGCGGACGACTCTGTCGAGACGAGGCCGGAGCCTTTATGCTCGGGTGCACCGAACCAATTCCTGGAGGCACGCATGGCCAACATCATCCTCGGATACATGGACAACCCTGAGGGCAACCGCGCCCTCGACCTCGCGATCGACCAGACCCGTAAATGTGACGGAAGGCTGATCGTCGTCCATTCGCTTCGCGGCGGGACTCACACCTCTCCCGAAGAGATCAACGATGCGCGCACGGCGCTCGACGCCGTCGGGAAGCGACTCACCGAAGAGGGCATCGATTTCGAGATCGAAGACTACGTACGCGGCAAGTCACCGGCCGACGACATCCTTGCCGCAGCCGCCGACTACGAAGCCGAACTCATCGTGATCGGCTACCAGCGGCGCAGCGCCGCCGGGAAGCTGCTCCTCGGGAGCAAGGCGCTCCAGGTGATGATCGACGCACCGTGCCCCGTCCTCGGGATCGCCACGCCATAGACCACGCCAACCTCCTCTAGCCGGCCGCCTTGCAGTTCTGTTCGAGCGCGACCGCCGGTTCGACATAGTCGTAACCGAGCGCCGTTGCGACGTGCTCTTCGGTCACCGCTCCGCCGCACACGTTCAAGCCGCCGAGCAGATGCGGATCGTCGAGCATGGCCTGCTTCGCACCCTTGTCTGCCAGAGCGAGAGCGAACGGCAGCGTCGCATTGTTGAGCGCGTGCGTTGATGTCTGCGGGACGGCCCCCGGCATGTTCGCAACGCAGTAGTGCACCACGTCATCGACGATGTAGGTCGGGTCCGCGTGCGTCGTCGGATGCGATGTCTCGAAGCATCCACCCTGGTCGATCGCCACATCGACAAGGACCGATCCCGGCTTCATCCGCCGCACCATGTCGGCGCTGACGAGTGTCGGTGCCCGGTCGCCCTTGACCAGCACGGCGCCCACCACGAGATCAGCCTGCAGCACGAACTCCTCGACTGCGGACCGCGTGGAGTAGACCGTCTCAAGCGAATTCCCGAAATGACGCGCAAGCCTGTTCAACACCGGAACGCTGTTGTCGAGAACCACGACGTCTCCACCGAGTCCGGCGGCCATCTGGATGGCATGCTCCCCGACCACACCACCGCCAATCACGACAACGCGAGCCGGCATCACACCGGGAACGCCCCCAAGGAGCAGCCCCGCTCCGCCGTGTGGAGCCTCGAGGCAATGGGCTCCGGCCTGGATCGACATGCGGCCGGCGACCTGCGACATCGGGGCGAGAAGCGGCAACCCGCCGGCGTCGTCGGTGACGGTCTCGTAGGCGATGCAGGTTGCGCCACTCTCGACGAGATCCTTGGTCTGCTCGGGGTCCGGGGCGAGGTGGAGGTAGGTGAACAGCACATGATCCGGGCGCAGCCGCGCACGCTCGACGGCCTGCGGCTCTTTGACCTTGACGATCATCGTGGCGTTCGACCAAACGGCGTCGGCGTCGGGGGCAATGGTGGCACCGGCTTCGGCGTAGTCGTCATCGGAGGCGGCAATTCCACTGCCGGCCTGCGTCTCGACGATCACGTCATGACCGCGGGCGACGAGTTCTCTCGCAGACGCGGGCCTCAGACCGACGCGTCGTTCGGCGTTCTTGATCTCTTTCGGGACCCCAACGATCATTGGCCACCTCCTCCTCGGCTGGAGCACCTTGTCGGAAACACCAGCGGTTGTTGTCGTTCAGCTTGCTTCGAGAACCGTCCTCATCCCATCCACCATCTGATCGATCTGATCCTCGGTGATCACCAGCGGCGGACACATCAGCAGATACGGCGGTAGCGGCCGGACGATGACGCCCTCGGCAAGGAGCCGGTCTCTCGTTTCTACGGCATCGACACCGTCGGGAAGCGTGACACCCCAGACCGCTCCCTCACCGCGCACGTTGACCAGCAGGCCGTCGTCGAGCAACCCTGAGAGACCGGCCTGGAGACGTGCCCCGATCTCGGGGACCCGCGCCAGCAACCCCTCGCGCTCCTGGATCTCGATGGCTTTGAGCGCCGCCACCGCACCGAGCGGGTGCCCGGAGTAGGTGTAGCCGGTCCGGAGCAGGAACCCCTCGTTGGCTTCGAGGGCATCCTTCACCGTCGGGCCGATGATGACACCGGAGAACGGCACGTACCCGGAGGTCGCGGCCTTGGCGAACGTGATCATGTCCGGTGTCACGCCGTAGAACTGGCTCCCAAACCATTCACCGAGGCGGCCGAACCCGGTGATGACCTCATCGTGGATCAGGTATGCGCCGTAGGTGTCGCAGAGATCGCGGAGATGTTGGAGGTACCCGGGTTGTGCCGGCCACACGCCGCCCGCTCCCTGCACGGGTTCGGTGATGATGGCGGCGATCTCGTCGCCGTGGTCGGCGAAGACCTGCTTCATGGCTTCTTCGTCGTCGGCGACCACGTTGACGACACCGGGAACGAGCGCACCCCATCCCTCCCGGTTCGGAGCAATTCCCTGCAGCGAGGTGCCTCCATAATTCGTCCCGTGATAGCCGCGTTCCCGGCTGACGACGATGGTCTTCTCGGGGTGGCCTGCCTCGCGTTGAGCGATGCGGGCCAACTTCATCGCCGTGTCGACGGCCTCGGAACCGGACGAGCCGAAGAAGACGCGGCACTCGTCGTATGGCGACAGCTCGGCGATCTTGTCTGCCGCTTCGTCTGCCGGACCGTTGGTGAACGGATCGAACGTGTGATACGCCGCCAATACCCGCGCCTGCGCAGCGATTGCGGCTGCCATCTCTTCGCGACCGTGGCCGATGTTGACGTACCAGAGGGACGCCATTCCATCGATGTACGAGTTGCCTTCGTCGTCCCATACCAGTGAACCACTACCCCGCACGATGTTGAGAAATTCGCTCTTGCGAGGAGGAGTGAACGGGTGAAGGAATGATCCGGACATGTCGACCACCTCTCGAAACGGTTGCCTATCGATTGATAGGCAGTGTATCAGCTACGCCCAATACCGACAACCTCGCCCGCCCAGGCCCCAGCTTCAGGAGAACCCAGCCGCGTCCCGGATTTCGTCGAGCTTGTCGGGATCTCGGAGCAGCGCACGAACGGCGAATGAGGCGAGGCGTTCAGCCGTTTCCTGCGCCTGGGTCGCGGTCTGGTCGTCGGCGGTGGCGATTGTCCCGCGTATCATCCAGGTGATTGCCTGCTGAGCGAATGTCGGGTCGACATCCACGAACTCCCCCACCGCGATGGCATCCCGGATCATGGATTGTCTGGCGGCAACCAGCCGCTCGTAGCGCTCGATCGCCTCAGCGAAGACGGGATCCGACAGCATCATCTGCACGGGTGAGAGGTTGTACGGCGAGCGGCAGAGGTACTCAACGTCCCAGGCGAGGTAGCGATAGAGACGCACCGCCGGCGATCCATCGGCGACTGCTTCACGCTCCGCGACCGCGAGCGGTTGGTCCAGGTCGAAGTTGATCAGTTCGCTCATGATCGCGTCCTTCGACTCGAAATGGTGGAAGAGCGATGGCTGCTGAATCCCGACCGCCGTAGCGATCTCGCGGGTGGAGGTGCCGTGATAGCCCTTCTGCGCAAACAGGGCCGAAGCCTCGCTCAGGATGCGCTGGCGAGTGGTCGGACCCTCCATCTCGGTCGATTCGTTGACCATCGCGTTCCTCTCTAGCAAGCGATAGGCTACTACCCAAAGGCCGGCCGGAAGTCAGAAAGCTTCGCGTGTATTCCAGAGCCGAGGTTCATACCGCCCCCTCGAGGCGGATCGCATGACTGGAGCCATCGCCCTCGCCGCCCTCTCCGCGATCCTCATTGGTACCGGCGATTTCGTCGGCGGCGTCCTCGGTCGTCGCGACCCAACGCCGGCTGCTCTGGTATCCGTCTTCGGTTGGATGGTTGCGGTGTCGGTCCCGATCGCAATCCTGATCGGCGGCCCGTGGACTGGAGCGGAGATTGGCTGGAGCGTCGGCGTCGGCCTGTGCTGGATCGCCGGCTTCTACGCGCTCATGCTCGGAGTTGCGGAGGGCAAGGTGGTCATCGTCGTCCCAACTGCCGGCGTCGTCTCGGTGGCCATACCGGTCGCGGTCGACATGATCCGAGGCATGCGCCCGTCTGCGATCGCCGGCGTCGGAGTCGCAGTTGGCTTTGCGGCCGTCGCGATTGTCGGCCTTGGGCACGAAGCAGGCGGAAGGAGGTCTCGAAAATGGAGTGCCGCGATGGGTCTCATCGGCGGGGTCGCAACCGGTCTTGGCTTCACCTTCCTCAACCAGGCGACCGGAGCCGGCATCTGGCCAATCGTGGTGGCATCCGTCGTCGCGTTCGGACTCGCCGCCGGGTTCCTGCTCGTGACCCGTCGGCGGGTCTGGGTTCTGCGGGAGGGGCTTGTTCCGTCAATCGCGCTTGCCGCGCTGTTCCTCGGTTCGTTCGCAGCCCTCGTCTTCGCCTTCGAGGTGGGAACGCTCACGATCGTGTCGGTGGTGACGTCGCAGTATCCCGTTGTAACGCTGGTGCTCGCGGCGCTCGTTTGGAGGCAGAGGCCCAGGGGGGTTCAGTATGTCGGTGCGGCGCTCGCGCTCGTCTCCGTCGCGCTGATCGCCATTGGCACCTAGGCGCGCCGAACCCTCGCAGTGGCTACCCGTCAGTAGCTTCCGGAGGCTCTTGCGCCGAGGGAGAACCGGGCTTCTCGCCGGCTTCGAAGGCGGCGACCGCCGGATCATCTTCAAGCGCCTCCGCACCGAGATAGGCCTCGTCGATGAGGTGCCGATCCTTCAGCAGGTCGGCCGCGTTCCCCTCCAACACGAGGTCACCGTGGCTCAGCACGTAGGCACGGTCTGCCTGCTCGAGTGCGAGGTCCGTGTGCTGCTCGACGAGGAGGACACCGGTGTTGGTCCGATCGGCAACATCCCGAACCATGGGCATGAGTTCCTCATAGATGACTGGTGCCAGCCCGAGACTCATCTCGTCGACCATCAGGAGGTCCGGTTGCGCGAGCAGTCCCCGAGCGAGCGCCAGCATCTGCTGTTCGCCGCCGGACATCGTCCCAGCCATTCGGTTCCGCAGCGGCTTGAGGGCCGGGAACAACTCGTAGGCCTCATCCGTGTTCCCAGCTTCGAGCCGCGGAGCAAGCTTGAGATTCTCCTCGACCGTGAGCTGGAAGAACAGGCCGCGCTTCTCCGGAACGTGAACGACGCCCCACTGGGCGACGAGATACGCCGACCGCAGCTTCGGCACAGCATGGCCGAGAATGTCGATCGATCCTTCGAGGAGGCGGACGATGCCGGAGATGGCGCCGAGCGTGGTGGTCTTTCCCGCGCCGTTCGGCCCAAGGAGGGCCACAACCTCGCCGCGATCGACATGCAGGCTGAGATCACGTACCACCGCGACGTTGTCGTACCCGGCGTACATACCGTCGAGGGTCAAGACGCGATCGGTCATTCGCCACCTCCCCCCGTCCCGAGGTAGGCCCCGATAACCGCCGGATTGTCACGGATCTCATCCGGACTGCCCACCGCAATCGTCTTGCCGAAGTCGATCACGTGAATGCGGTCGCTGACATTGAGGACGAGTCCCATGTCGTGGTCCACGAGGAGGACCGAAATGCCGTAGTCGATGACCTGGCGCAGCTTCTCGGCCAGCCAGGTCGTCTCCGTTCGATCGAGACCGGCGGCCGGTTCGTCGAGCAGCACCAGCTTCGTTTGAGCCACCAACGCTCGCGCAACACCGACGAGCTTGCGGTACCCCATCGAGAGATCATCGGGCCGCTGATTGACGATGTCTTCCATCTCAAGCGCCTCGATCGTCTGATCGACACGCTCCGCGACGCGCTGGCTCTTGCCGAAGTAGTCCCTGATCGCCATTGTCGGAGTCAGCTTCGTGGCCGCCACCTCGAGATTCGCGCGTACCGAGATGTCGCCGAACAACTCGAGCGACTGCCACGTACGGCTCAAGCCACGGTGGGCGATGCGGTGCGGAGGCAGCCCGTTCAGCGACTCGCCGTCGAAATGGATCTCTCCCGACCATGGGACAAAGCCAGTGACCGCGTTGATGAACGTGGTCTTGCCGGCGCCGTTCGGACCGATCAGACCGAGAAGTTCGCCCTTGTGGACGTCGAGCGAGATCCCGTCGCAGGCCTTGACGCCGCCGAAAGCAACAGTGAGGCCCTCGGTGTGAAGCAAGGCAGTCACGATTCACCTCCGCCGATCTTGGCTTCGGCATCCGACGCGCTTGTAGGCGAAACCGACACCTCGCCCTTCGCCGACTTGGGCAACGGATAGATCCGATCGACCCAACCGGGTTTCACGCGATCCGGGTTTCGCGTCACCTTCCGCCAGAGCAGCACGATGCCCCACCCGATACGCCTCCGTTCACGACGATCGAAGACGTCGATGCCCTCCGGTTGCACCAGCGCGGTCACGATGAGGAACAGGCCGGCAAGGTACGCCTCGTAGCGACCCAACGGGAAGAACAGCTTCTCGAACGCGAGCGTTCCGATGGACTCTGGAAAGAGCGAACCGGCGTACAGCGAGCCCGACACCGTCGCAATACCTCCCAGGTAGGAGAACGCGAACACCGAGAGGGAGCCGAGGACCCCGAAGCTCGCCATGTTGAACGTACCGAACTTGTATGCCGTCAGCGTTCCACCGATACCGGCGAGGAATGAGGCAATGCCGAACGCCGCGAGCTTGATCGAGGTCACGTTCACTCCCGCTGCCGCAGCCGCCCGCTCATTGGCGCGCAGCGCCAGCATCTGCTCGCCGAGCATGCTCTGCCGGAGCCGGATGACGCCCACGAAGAGCAGGGCGAACACCACGAGTACGAAGAGTCCGAAGGCGGGCGATGGCACCTTCCCGTCGCCGAGGAAGAAGGGTGAGTTCGGTCCGAAATCGATGCCGAACAGGCTCGGTTCCGCAACGCGACGCGTGGAATCCCCGGCGAACCACCCGTCACTCTTGAACAAGAACACCTCGATCGCGACTCCGGCAGCAAGGGTGATGATCGCCAGGCTGGCGCCGCGCACGCGAAGCGCAGGTATGCCGATGACGAGTCCGAACCCGGTCGCCACAAGGGCGGCGAAGATCGGAGCGATCGGAAACGGCCAGCCAGCATCCGTGGCCAGGCTCGACAGCATGAAGGCCGCTATGCCGGCCAGCGACAACTGGGCGAGCGAGATGTGTCCGCTGAAGCCTGTGACGACGATGAGCGACAGCGCCAGAATCGCACCTATCAGGGTGTTGATGGTCGCCTGACGCCACACGAACGGCGACCAGATGAGAACGGCGGCGGCGAACAGCAACCAGAAGATCATCAGCTTCGGACGGACGCGCGTTGGCAGAGCCATCGGAAGACGGCCGCGCTCGATCGCTCCGCGGCTCGGCAGCACCTGACCGCGAGCCATCATTGCGATGGCAATCACCAGCAGCGGTAGGCCCTGGCTCAAGTTGATGTCGGGGATCCACGCGAGCCGAATCTCCATGATCTGCAGAACGCTCTGACCGGCGCCGATCGCCAACCCGACCCAGACGGCAATCCAGAACGACTGGAAGCGGGCAACCAACGCGGCGCCGAGCGCCGGAATGATGAACAGCGTCATGTTGAGCGGATTCAGACCCGTAATTGGGGCAGCGAGGATGCCAACGAGGCCCGCGAGGATTCCCGCGAGGATCCAGTTGATGGCAGCGATGCGATCGGCCGAGATGCCGAGCAAGGTGGCGTGCTGCTCGTTCTCCGCGGCGGCTCTGGTCTTGATGCCGAACTTCGTCCGCTGGAACACCAGGTAGAGCAGGGCTGTGGTGACCAGAATCGCAGCCAAGAGGTAGAAGCGATCAGCGGGCACCGTGGTACCGACAATGTCAATACCGTCCTGAGGCAGCAGGCTGACAACGTTGCGGGGCCGATTGCTGAAGCGGACCACGATCGCTGCCTGGAGCATCAACATGAGCCCGACGGACGCAACCACCTTTGAGAGCGGCGGTTGGTAGCGCAGGGGACGGAAGACCAGATAGTGGAAGAGGAATCCAAGAAGCCCAGCCGTCGCGAGAGCGCCCAGCAGTGCAAGGGGCCACGCCCAGGGATCTCCCAACTGAACGAAGGGTGGGATGTCCGGGAGGTCGACCGTGAGACCGAACCATCCAAGGACCGCCTCGATCATTGAGAGAACGTTCGGCAACGGCGGTATCGGATACTGGCCGTCGTCGACGAGCGACGAGAAAATGTACGTGGCGTACATGGCGATCGCGCCATGGGCGAAGTTCACAACCCCCGAGGCCCGATAGGTCAGCACCAATCCCAGTGCGAGTCCGGCGAAGATCACGCCGGATCCGAGGCCGAGAAGCATGAACTGGAGGTAAATCTCCACCGTCTACTCCCTGTCGCCGGTCGATTGAATGGGGCTGTTTTGGGGGTGTCGGCGACACCCCCAAAACAGCATAGGGATTCAGCCTTCGAGGAGCGCCGCGTACGGTGCAACGTCAACGACATACCAATCCGTCAGCTGATTGAACTTGTCGTCCTCGAGTTGCACGACGGTTGCCGACGTGTTGCACAGTCCGACGAAGGGATCCACGCCCGGGCAGGCGAAGACTTCGGGACCCAGTGTGAAGGGCCCCTTGTAGTCGAGTGCCGCTTGGCGGACTACGTCGGACGTCATGGCAGCGATGTCACCACCGGCAGCTGCATATGCGGCTTCGAGCAGATCGATCACGTAGTAGGTCCCCATGGCGGCAGGAGCCACAAGACCGCCGATTGGCGGACCGTTGTAGTCATTGAAGATGCCGATCGTCTGATCGCGACCAGCGTCGCCCTCAATGAGCAGCGTGGTTCCGACCACGAAGATCCAGCCTTCAACGTTGCCAGAGTCGACATACGTCTGCGCCGTGCAGGCATCGCCGCCCAAGATCGGCTTGTCGAACCCGAGGGACTTCAGCGCCTGGGACGCCGGGCCACAGTCCTCCACCGATGTTGGCACGAAGATGATTCCGTCGATTGCATCGAGATCGGCGGCCGAGAACACGGGCAATAGGTCGGCGACACTGGCGTCGTACGAAATGATTGCGGGGACTCCCCCGTACTCCTCGACGAGGAACCCGAGGAACTCACCGGTGCCGCGCCCCACCTCATCGTCGGAGACGACGATGCCGACGTTGCGGAGGCCGAGATCCTCGAGTGTGTACAGCATCAGGGTCGTTGCCATCGGCAGAAGACCCGGGTCACTCGCGTACACATCGGGCTGCAGCGCATCGGGGATGTCGAACTGGTTGTGGGCAAGGATCGGCTTCTCGGCATTCGCCATCACGTCGAACAGCGTGGCACTGTTCGGCACCATGATCGAGTGAACGAACGCAGCGGCGTCATCGTTTGCGAACTGCTGAGCACACGACTGCGTTGACTCTGGATCATCGCCGGCCGTGCACAGATCGAGCTGGAGTGGGTGTCCGTCCAGTCCACCCTGTGCGTTGTACCAGTCGAAGATGGCCTTGACGGCCTGACCTTCGTCCGGGAATGCCGTGACGCCATCCTCTTGGTTGATGGCTGGAACGCGGATGGGATCCTTGGCCGCCACGGTCGTCGTGGTCGCGGCCGTCGTCTCGGTCGCCGACGTGTCGTCGCTGCTGTCGTCGCTGCTGCTGCATGCCGCAACAAGCAGGGCGAACACCGCGAGAACCGCCAGCCATCGGAGCTGTGCGATCGTCTTCATGTGTTTCCTCCTGTGTGAGCCCGGGCATCGAGCTCATTTGATTCTATCGACCGATAGGTTGGTCTGTCCACTCGTTTGGCGGATGATTTCATAGAATTTCATCAATTTTCTGTAGATTCCTTCGATCTAGTGTTCTTGTGGGGAGTTTCGCTGACTGCGCTGTTCCGCACTGAGGTCAGGCAGATGGGCCAAACACCTCCCGCAGGTGCACCAGGTTGCCGCTCGGCTCCCGGAGGACGGCCGTGGCGAATCCCGTGCGGGGATCAATCGCCGGCGCCGAGACTTCACCGAAGCCAGCAGCGAGTGCGTCCGGGTACGCTCGATCGAAGTCGACGGCCTGGTAGTCGATCGCTCCAATGAGCGGACCGTGCTTCTCGTACTCCGTGCGCTCGGCGTCGGTCCTCGGCTCGGCGAGGATCATGACGACGTTCCTCGACTCGGCGTCGTACTCGCGATCGGCGAGATACACGACCCCCGATTCGACCGAACCGTGGATCGGCCGTAGGTCCATGACCCGGCAGTACCAGTCGACTTGACCAACGAGATCCTCAGTGAACTGCGTGACGCCGAACATCTGAAGGCCGGGAATGCCAAACGGGCGGAACTCGACATCAGGCGTCTTGAAGTCGCCGACGTACTCCATGATCTCGATCCATCGACCCTCGGGATCCATCGCGACGAACCCGTTGTAGACACCGAACTCCGTGTACTCCTGGGCCGGCTCACACCCACTGGCGAGCAGGTGGTCGTAGGAAGCTCTCGCGTTGTCCACGATCCAACAGATGTGGTTGAGACCGCTACCGTGCCGTTCGGCCCAATTGCGCTCGTACTCGAACTGGAACGGCGGCGACTCGAGCTGCACCTGGAACGCAGAACCACACGCGAGAAACGTGTAGTCGACGTGGCCTTCGTCGGTGAGATGGAACTCCTCCCCGCCCCAGTAGTACTGCGGGATGGCGTGGTACCACTTCAACCACGTCCACATGTTGGTGCGCGGTTCGCCGTCA
>Ga0316193_10000928_pt1 | contig 19022 bp, 23 predicted proteins | sample MerIslsedime2_MG_FD_207735 | JGI IMG/M metagenome (GOLD analysis project Ga0316193, IMG submission 207735) | Coastal sediment microbial communities from Maine, United States - Merrow Island sediment 2 | ecosystem: Environmental > Aquatic > Marine > Coastal > Sediment | place: USA: Maine... | reverse complement strand
TACTGGATACCTGCCTACGCGGGTATGACATCTGGAATTTCATATCCGTGTGCAGTTCAGAGCCATGTAAATACTGGCATAGTAGTATTTAATAGACATCAGATATCTTTAAGTGGGACAGCAGTGGGTCAGAGCACATTTTTCGCTAATATACCAACCTGCGAATATTGGCCATATATATGCTCTGACCCCAATTTCTCCATTAACTGACAGGAGTTCCTGAGAATGCGAATCCTCACCGCAATTTTGTACCTCGCCCTAACAGTATTTCTTTTCTCTTGCGATCAACAGCACCCCACATCCGATATCGACCCCAAGCTGGGACTCGAGTGTTTTGAAAGCCAGCGCGCCTCACTTCCGCCAGGAACGCAATATGAAGGAATCGCGAAACTCACTGAAAATCGGCTCACAATAAGGATTATGAACGGAGTAGAGGTTGTGATGATCGATTGCGCACTGAACCCTGACGGGGCACTGGAAAGCACCGGGCCTGCTAATAATTGAATGCTATGTTTTTCTTGCTTGCATGCAAAAGAAAATAATCCTGCTCATTTTAATCAGTGTCTTCGTGATCCGGGATGGTTTTGTGGCGGAAATCGATAGCGTCACCCCAAGAAAACTGGTGCTTGATAACAGTATCGATACGATTAACGAAATTGTGAATCAGCGCATTGAAGAGGGAATCCGAAAAGCCAATGCACAACAGGAGCACGTTGAAGGTACAGGATATATCGCGGATAGAAACAACGACACGCTTTGTGATGAGAAAGCGCTCTATACAGAACTCAGAAAATCCATTTTCCAATCCTTTACTGCATCCTGGGGGCTAAAGGGTTATGACCTGGACAAGCAGTTACGCGGTTTACTTGCCAGGCAAAGTTACTCATTATCATTGAATGACTCTATTTATCGTGACATTGATTATATCGAAGGATTATCCCTGAACCTTAAAGAGTTGACTGATGTCGTTAATATCAATGGTTATCTTGTCGGGCTGGACAAAATAGGCCATTTTTTTGCACAAGGTTGGCAGTATTTTGAGTTGACAGACGATGATAAAGAAACACTTGATAAGGCTATTGCGTGGGGACGGCAAAAGGAAGCCGGGTTGTACGGTTATACAACGACGGGTATTTTTTCCTTTGCGGATCTTGTTGCCAACCTGAATGGCTGGCGTTTCTGGAACAAGGTATTGCTTAAACAGGATGACCCTTTAAAAGGCGTTATCGCTAATTTCTTTAATAGTCCGTACGCAAGCTGTGAAATTCAGGTTATAGATTCAATCAGGAGCAGACAAATAATCCGGGCCTGGGAATACAATACCCGGTTTGATCTGGCGGATTACATCGACGGGGCCTGGGATGAGGGCAATAACTGTAACAGCTACGCAGACCCGATGATTGAGGAAAAAGTCACGGCACGGATAAAGCATGTTGACCCTGATTTTGTCTGCCCTCTGAATGCCGGACATTGCATGGATGCCCGGGATAAATATGGCTACTATGCAAAATACGTTCTGCATCCCTATTGCCTGACAACACATTAATTGGGGTCAGAGCACATTTTTCGCTAATATACCAACCAGCGAATATAAGCCGCATATGTGCTCTGACCCCTGTTTCTGCTCTTTTACAGATTTTGACTCCATTTGTGCACATGTTCCAGAATCAATAGTATAAATTTTGCCTGTCTACCGTGATAATAGTGACTTTTATCCTTCTGAATCGATCAATGGGAAACCAATAACTTTCCTATCCCCGAACATTTATACTTGCTTATAACATTTTCTATCGACCATAGTGTGCAAGCAGGAAGAAGCATTAGAATAAACATATGAGAACGATTGCCATTTATAATCTCAAGGGGGGCGTCGGCAAAACTGCTGCTGCTGTCAACTTCTCCTATCTGGCTGCACAATCGGGGCTGCGAACACTGCTGTGGGACCTTGACCCACAAGGTGCAGCGACCTGGTATTTGTTGTCAGACTCCGAAAAGTCCGCATCAGCTGAAAAGTTAATCAAACGTAAGGTGACTATTGGCGAACAACTGGTAAGAAGCCGGTTTGACCGTCTTGACGTTATTCCTTCAAACTTCTCTCACCGAAAGCTGGATATTACGCTGAGCAAACTTCAGGTATCGAGCCATACACTTAAACGATTGATTAATCCCTTTGGAGAAACCCACTCGTTAGTCGTACTTGATTGCCCTCCCAGCCTGTCAAAACTTGCAGAACAGATCTTTGATTCAGCCGATGCTATATTCGTTCCCCTGGTTCCGACTTACCTTTCGCTCCGGACATTCGAACAGGCAATGGAATATATCAAGGCCCACAAACTTGGACACAAGCAGGTTTATCCTTTTTTTTCCATGGTCGATATTCGACGGCAATTACACAGGGAATTATTGAATGAGCCTCCGAAGAATCTAAAGCGCCTGCTTACCAACTACATCCCGTATTCTGCAGTCATAGAAAAAATGGGTGAACACCGGGCACCTCTGCCCGTCTATGCGCGCACGCACCCGGCAACAGGCGCTTATGAAAGACTGTTACAAGAGGTTTTGGCGGCTCGGTAATTGGGGTTCATTGTAGGCAACCAAATTACAGATTTTGCGCTGTGCGTTCACATTGATATATTGGCATGGTCAGGGCGTTGAACTATGTATACACTTTGCTTCACTAAAGCAGCAGGAGGCGGCATGAAAAAAGTAAATTTTTTATTTGTCTTTGGAATTTTTACTGCATTTTTCCTGTCTCTGGCACAGCCGGTAAAAGCTGCTGAAACCGACGACCGGAAAGCCATGGACATCCTGCAGAACATGGCCAGGACTATTGCCGGTGCAAAACAGTTCAGCGTCACCGTGAGCAGCAGTTTTGACGCTCTCCAGGCAAACGGGCAGATGGTCGAATTCGGGGCGGTTCGAGAGATCCAGGTCAAGCGTCCCGATAAGCTTCGAGTCGATCTGCAGCACAGTGACGGTGATCAGCGCGTACTCGTTTTCGACGGTAAACAGATCATCGTCCAAGATGTCACCGAAAACGTGTATGCCAAAGTCGAGAACCCCGGGAGTGTTGATGATGCTATCAAACACCTGGTGGGTGACCTGAAGATTCCACTGCCACTGGCCAGAATGTTCAGGACAAACTTCCCCACTGAATTGGATCGCCTGGTTGAGGAAGTTGATTATGTCGAACAGAATGTACTGACCGATGTGCCGACCGACCACCTGGCAGCGCGTTCCAAAGATGTTGATTTTCAGATATGGGTTACCCGGGGTAAAGAGCCGTTACCAAGGCGGGTAGTCATAACCTACAAGAATGCCAAGGGCGAGCCGCAGTACCGGGCCGATTTTTCCGACTGGAATCTTTCCACCAAACCCCCCAAAGGAGCATTTATCTTCACACCGCCCGGAAACGCGGAACAGGTCCCCCTGCTTGTTCGTAACCGTACAGAAGCGGGTACTCCTTCCCGGGAAGGGGGTGCACAATGAAAAGCAAGTACCCTCTTATACTGATACCAGCCATATTTGTTTTTTGCATGACAACCATAATGTCAAGCGTGGTTGAAGCCCGAGGCAGGGGTGGTGGCGGTGGTTTCTCGCGCGGCGGTCCAGCGGCAGGCGGGGGTTTCTCCTCGCGGCCGGCAGTTCGCGAACCGGCGTTTCAGCGTGATAGAGATCCCGGTGATCGCCAGGAACGCCGGGACGAAGTACGTGAAGATCGCCAGGACTACCTTGATGACGAGTGGGATGACCACCACGATCATTATTATGGTGGCGTAGGCGTTGTGACCGGGGTAGCCGTGGGGGCCGCGGCCAGTTCCAACTACGTGACTTCTGCACCATGCTCAACCACTGAGGTTGTAAACGGTTCAACTTATTACCACTGCGGTTCGACCTGGTATTCACGTGGCTATGAGGGTGGTGAGGTGGTATACATTATTGTCTCACCACCGGCAGGGTATCGATGAAATACATCCGTCCCAAATCCCGGGCCTGAATGCCTGGATAAACAGCAAGCCGATTTTTGCTGCTAAGCTGGGTGCAACGCTGGTGACACCAACGAAAGCTTTGTACAGGGTGCTGATACCAGGTCTGTGCTGCCTGTTGCAGGCATTGACGCCGGCCGTTGCCCACGACGGCGATATCAACAGCGATGGTGACGTTGGCCTGGCCGACCTGCTGTGGGGTCAGCAGGCACTGCACGGCAACCGCAACCTTACGCCGCAGCAAGAATCACAGGGCGATGTCGCGCCGCTGGTGTCAGGCATACCGCAGCCAGATGGCCTGTTCAACCTGGGCGACCTGGTGGTGATTCAGCGCATCCTGTTAGAAGGTTTCGATTTTTCGCTGCCCGGCAACCAGTTCAATATCGGTGATTCGATCGGTGAAGGCGAAGCCGCGGATGGGACCATCAGCGAGCCGCATCACGAGACGGTCTGGTCCAGTGGCTACAACGGCGGTGACAGTGTCAATACCTTCAACGAACGTTTCGAAGTCGCTACTCCACTGGATTACTACGAAAACAATGCCAACCGTGACCCTGTGTTCAACCATGCCGTCAGCGGTGCGGTGATGGCCGACTTTGCGACACAGGCACAGAATGTCATCACGGCAACGGCGCAGACGCCATCCAGCGATGCAGGAGTGGTCACGGTTTTGCTCGGCAACAACGACGTGTGTGCCGACAGCCTGGCGGAAATGACCGACCCGGCGTTGTTCGCGACGCAGTACCGTGCCGGACTGGATGTGCTGGCGGCCAGTAGCGCCACGCGCACCGCGCAGATCCACGTCTCGGGCATCCCCGCCATCTACTGGTTGTGGAACGCCAAGCGCGGTGATTTCATCTGCCGATTTTTTATCTGGCCGTTCGTACCCTGCCAGAACCTGCTCGATAACCCGGCCGATGATTGTGCCAGCGGTACTTCGCGCGAAGACCCGGACAACGACTACACCGGCGATGGCAGCAACTGTCAGCGCCGCAAGCAATTTCACAGAATTATCCGCGACAACTATAACCCGATACTGCGTGACGTGCTGGAGGAATACCGCACCTCCGGCGCGTTGCCCAATGCAAGATACACCGACATATACGATGTCCGTTTTGACTCCACTCACGTCAACGACGGCGACTGCTTTCACCCCAGCACTAACGGGCATGCCCTGCTGGCGGATACCGAATGGTGCAGAACACACTGGGGCGCGAACAATGATCCGGCATGCAGTAACTGAGATGAAAACCGCGTTTAAGGCTATCGTGTTACTCGCCCTGCTCTTCTCTATGGCGGGCGTGGCGCAGGCCGATCCGCCCTTTTTACTGACACCCCAGGGCGCGCGTTACAAAGATCTTAAACCGGGAACCGGTGACAGCGCCGAACCCGGTGACGTGGCGACTATTCATTTTACCGGCTGGCTGGATGACAACGGCAAGGAAGGCAGACAGATCTACAACACGCGCCAGGAACGCAGACCGGTATCGTTCGTGATCGGCACCGACCGGGTCATGCCGGGCTGGAACGAGGGTGTGATTGGCATGCGGCAAGGCGGCAAGCGCCTGGTCATGCTGCCGCCGGAACTCGGCTATGGCGGCAGGGGCGTGCAAGACGCCGTCCCGCCGGGCAGCAGCCTGATTTTTGTGATTGACCTGGTCGAACTGGAAAAGCGCTAGCTGAAAACCGGGGTCAGAGCACAGTTTCAGCGAGTGCTTTTCCCGCAGGCGGCTGTTGGCAGTCAGCAGCTATCCGATCATTTACCGCAGCATTTTTTATATTTCTTGCCGCTTCCACAGGGACAGGGCTCATTTCGGCCCGTCTTTGGCGCATCACGCTTAAACTGCACGGGGCCAACATCCTTGCCTCCGCTGTACAACCATGTGCCATCGATTTTTCGAAACCAGGATACTTCGTGGTGTTCCTGTATCTCGCCATCTCGCTCATAACGGGCCTTGAATTCCACGGTGCCTTCCTTGTCGTCCGAAGAACCCGCGGACGTTTTTACAATCTCAAGCCCCATCCAGGTGGAGTCCCGAGCCCACTTTGCAGTCCCGTCTTTGTCGAAGTCTCGTAACTGATTTCGGTCCAGGGTGGATGCCAGGTAGTTAATGTCCTGCAAGGTATAAGCGGTGTACCGGGAGCGCATCAGCGCCTCGGCGGTCGGTGCCTTTGCTGTGCCATCAATCACAGGCTTGCAGCATGCACTCAGGGGCGAACCAGAACCACAGGGACAGGGATTATTTTCACTCATGGGCACTATTCTAGCTTGATTAAAACGAAATTTTGGAATAAATGTGATCTGACTCCAATTTTCCTTTGACTGCTATTTTCTTCCCTGAAATGCACCAATCCCGGGGCAATAAATGCTGCCGCCAAATGGTCGCCCGCCGCCTAAAGTTCCCTCTGGACGGATCGATATACATTGCTAATATTACGCTACGCGCCGGTGACCGGTGCAGCCTAGAGAGCAATCAACACAGATCGTTCAGGTGGATAAACGATGTCGGGATCATCGAAAAGCAAAAAAGGCCGTTGGTACGGTTACCTGGAAGCAGGCAACAGCAGTAGTCCGGTTATCCGTGACCAGAATTTGGAAACCGGAAACACGAAAACACTCTACCTTTTCAACCTTGAACGGGGCAGGATTCTCGAGTACCAGCGGGAAATCGTAGAGTCAAAATTGCGGGATCTGAAACCCGCCGAAGCAGCAGCCATCGCCGATCTGGACGCGGCCTATCCGGAAGCACGCCGCAATTTCAACGGTCGGGTCAACCGCACCCTCAACATCCCGGAGCGCGCCGCCCCTGCCGCCAAAACCAAGGTGCCCGACAATGAGGTAGAACTGGAGGCACTCACAGCCGGCGACGACGACGACTGGATCGATAGCGACGACGCCTAGTCAAGCCAACTTAAGCCAAGCCACCCGGGCCAAAGGCCATTATCCAGGATAAGCTGAAGCAGGAAATTGGCTCTGACCCTGTATTTTTTATTGCGTATGCATAGTAGAGTTCTCTAATATTTCCGCCAATCCCGACATTGCCGCGGGATCGGCAGTTTTAATTGAGGATTCTATGGCCAGCAACAACTCTTCCCGCACGTCAACTGCAACGTCCGGACTACCATTACTGCACAGGCTGCTGCCCTTTCTGGTGTGGCTGCCCATGCTCAGGGACCGGGAAGTGCTTCGAGCCGATTTCATTGCCGGAGGCACCGTGGCACTGGTCCTGATTCCCCAGTCCATGGCATACGCCAATCTTGCCGGTCTGCCCGCCTACTTTGGTCTGTATATAGCGTTCATGCCCGTGCTGGTGGCCGCACTTTGGGGCTCGTCTCCGCAACTGGCCACCGGGCCGGTGGCCGTCGTTTCCATTATGACGGCAACGACCATCGCCGGGGCTCTTGGCGGCACCGCGATCTCCAACCCCGAACTGCTCGAGCAATATGTACCGCTGGCAATGTTCCTGTCCCTGCTGGTTGGGCTGTTTCAGTTTTCCCTGGGTATTTCGCGCCTCGGTGTGATCGTGAATTTCATGTCTCACCCCGTGATTCTTGGCTTCACCAATGCCGCGGCCCTGGTCATCGGCTTGTCCCAGTTATCGAAAATATTCGGTGTACCGATGCCGGGAGCGCCGAGCGACCACTTTCTTACCGTACGCATCTGGGGTGTGTTGCAGCACCTGGGTGAGACGCATTGGCCGACCTTCCTGATGGCAACGGGTGCCTTTGCCCTGTTGATGCTGCTGAAAAAGTATTTCCCGAAGCTACCCGGTGTCCTGGTCGTGGTGGCGGGCACCACCCTGATCAGCTGGGCAATCGGTTTCGAGAAGATGGGTGGCAGTGTCGTTGGCGCGATTCCCGATGGCCTGCCCGCCATCAGGATGCCCGGCATCACGGCCGATAAACTGGGTTATTTTATAACCAACGCCATGATTATCTCATTGGTTGGCTTCATGGAGGCCATTTCAATCGCCAAGGCGATAGCCACAAAGACCAGAGAAAAGATCGACCCTAACCAGGAATTAATAGGACAGGGGCTGGGCAATATTGCAGGCAGCTTCACCCAGGCCTACCCTGCCAGCGGTTCGTTTTCACGCTCCGCCGTCAATTTCAACGCCGGCGCCAGAACGGGATTTTCCTCCGTTGTTACCGCAGCGATGGTTGTAATCACCCTGCTGTTCCTGACCCCGTTAATGTATCACCTGCCGTCCGCTGTACTCGCCGCGATCATCATGATGGCCGTTTTCGGGCTGATTAATTTCAAATCTGTCAAACATGTCTGGCGCGCCGGCCGCTATGATGGCGTCGCTGCAATCGTCACATTTCTGTGCACGCTCGGGTTCGCACCGCACCTCGAAGAAGGGATTATTATCGGTGCCGGCCTGGCTATCGGGATGTTCCTTTTCCGCACCATGAAACCACGCGTTGCCCTGCTGGGACGTTATCCAGACGGAACGCTGCGTGATTTGAAAGTCAACCCCGACCTTCCAGTGGACAACAATATTTTACTTCTGCGCTTTGACGGCTCGCTTTATTTCGCGAACGTGGCATTCTTTGAAGATACCATTCTCCATGCCGTCAGCGATCAACAGGAAGTGAAATATGTACTGATTGTAAGTGATGGCATCAACCAGCTGGATGCTTCCGGAGAGGAAACATTACGCCACCTGGTCGAACGTTTGCGCACCACCGAAATTTCCATCATCTTCAGCGGACTAAAAAAACAGGTTCTGGATGTAATGAGCAATACGGGCCTCAACGACATAATCGGCCGCGAAAATATCTTCGCCACCGAGGATATGGCGATCGCCGATATATACGGTCGTTTGGGTAAGCAAGGCAAAGATGCGATCTTGATGCCCAAGACTCGCTATCAGTATTAATTGGGGTCAAGGCCAGTTTCCGCGGGACAAGCTGAACTTGAATATCAGCTCTGAGTACTTGATTTCGCAAATGCAGGATGGAAAAGCGATGAGCCGAAACATTTCAGCCTTGGTACTGGTTTTCACGCTGTTGAATGGTTGTTCGACTGCTCGGGTTCACTCCGACCCGGATGTCACGCCAGCACCCTACGCTGGTACAAAACAGGCGCTGAGGAGTACGAAACAGTACTGGTACGATTATGATTTTTATGGCCAGGTCGCTTTGGTGGCGCTGGACATCCCGCTGTCCGCTGTAGCCGACACCCTATTACTACCGTATGACACCTACCAATCCCGGAACAAATGAACATAATTAATGGGGTTGGTGACAAATGATTCAGATTCTCGTTGAAAAAAGAGGACGGAGGGATTCAATATTATCCCCTTCATGCCTTTATTCCGCATGTTTGAATGAGTCGCCAAATGCCGTTGTATTCTGTGGGAATGGCTTTTAATCTTATAGCCATGGACAAACGACATAAAGATTATATCCGAGGACGCAAGTCGGTTCTGGACGAAGAGCAGGTTAATGAGTTGAAAACAGATCGTTTTGATAATTCATCAAGGAAACAGAGTCATCCATTTCGAAAATTAATTCCACTTCTGGCATTTTCCTTCATTGCCTTAATGATCGCAAAGGAGGAAATTCCTGCTGTTAGTAACGCCTGGGAGCAGATGGTCGCTCCGAATGAGTGGCTGGCGAAAAAAACTTGTCAAAAGGCGGCCCTTGCGAGTATAGAACGCCAGGAATTTGCGCGCATACTGAAACCAGGCAAAGTAAATAAAACAACAGATGGTTTGTATATTGAAAGGCTGGTTGTCGGTGAAATGGGTCAATCCGGTAACGAAATTTCATTTGAATATTCCTGTTACCTGGACAGTGCAGGAGAGCTGGTAAAATTGAATCGTATTGAAGATGCATCTGAATAGTTAAAGGCTTGCTCTGCGGTCCGATTTGTTCCACGGTAACTGGCTCAGGAGGGAGTCCGGAAAATGCGGCACCAACGCATCATTATTGGCACTGCTCTGGTATTTCTGTCGTTTACGGGTGCAGGTTTTGCGCAGGACATAGAACCTCGCCGCTGGACACCTCTGCCGGTCGGCATGAACGTTCTCGGAGCGGGAGTCATCTTCACCGATGGCGACATCGCATTTGATCCGGTGCTCGAACTCGAAGATGCCACTGTCGATGTCAAAACGACCATCGTATCGTACCTGCATGCGTTCGATCTGTGGGGTCAATCCGCGCGTTTCGATACCCAGTTGCCTTATAAGGATGCCCGGTGGGAAGGATTGCTGGCAGGGGAACCGGCGGCTGCGGAAAGGAGAGGGTTGGGAGACCCCCGCGTGCGTTTGTCAGTCAACTTTCTGGGCGCACCGGCACTCAAGGGTAAGGAATTCCAGGCGTACCGGGCCTCGCATCCGGTCAATACCGTTGTCGGTGCAGCACTGGCCGTCACCCTCCCCCTCGGCGAAAACAAAAAGGACAAACTACTCAACCTGGGGGAGAACCGTTTTGTTTTCCGACCGCAACTGGGTTTTGTACACACCCGTGGTCACTGGTCCTATGAACTGACGGGTTCTGTTTTCCTGTACACCGACAACGATGATTTCTTCGGCAATAACAAACGGGAACAGGATCCGTTGTTCGCGCTTCAGACCCACCTTACATACATATCGCCACAGCACTGGTGGGTTTCACTCGGCGCTGCGCATGATCGTGGCGGGGAATCCACGATTAACGGGGATAAGAAAGATGATGAAAGGCGGGATCTGCTCTACGGCCTCAGCGCCGGGTTACCGATTGGATCGAGCTCCAGTGTTAAGGTGGCCTATGTCGGGAGCCGTTCAAATGAAGATATCGGGAAGGATAGTGACAGCGTTGCATTTGCGTTCTCGACCAGGTTTTAGAATTAGAAATCGATCAAGTACTCTGACCCCTGCTATGACAACAGTAGTGAACACCGGCGTTTGCTTGTGAGGAACAGTAGACTCAAAATAGACGGGGTCTACCAAACATATACCGACCGTCCGTGGTCGCATACCTCTCGCAACAGCCTTTAAAATCCTCCATAAAAATAGATGGTTATCTATCGGCTCGTGCTTATCGCGCACAATTGGCATAACACCTGCAATCGTCGTCGCCAAGAACAACTTCCGGTTGTAACACTGAAAACCAGACCTGAAACCTGGACTAGAGCAGACGAGGCAGCCGTCATGCGCATCGCAGTGCAGACCATATTGGAACTGAGTATCGAGCAGGAGCAAAGCGGTGTGGTATGGCCCCACCCGTGGGATCATTACCCTTTCTTATTAGAGGGCCAACAAGTCTGGAAGCGCTACCAGAATCTAACCTCTGAACAGAAGCACCAGTTGACACAAGCATTGGACACTATTCGATCAGCCCAGGAACAAGATGACGAAATAAAATGGGGTCAGAGCACATTTTTCGCTAATATACCAACCAGTGAATAGCATTCTTGTATATGGTGGCCTCGGTAATGCACCGCTGTATATATTGATCATGGCCCTACTAGCTCTGTTGATGATAACGGTATTCACCATTACCTTTTTTGTTCCGTATTAGCACTTTAAAAAGGTAGTACAAGCGCAGGTTTTTGAAGCCTGCCAACTAAAGCTGGAAACGGTTCACCTGTTGGGTAAGGTGAATATGGCGATCGGCCTTTGAGTGATCATAATCATTGGTAGTGGAAGGATTCACCTATATCGAGGTCGAGGGTATGCGCGCTTACACAGCTTTCAGTCTTCTTCTGGCTGTATTTTTGATAACCTTCGCCGGGTTCTATTTTTCCGAAACTAACCGGGCCAGCCGTGCTTACCAGTCCATGCTGGAAGATGGACACATGGATCTTCAGATTATCGATACCTATATCAGGACCAGGGAAACGCCTGACCTGGTGTATTACCAGGCTCTGAATCTTGCGGCGCTACTGGATGATCATTACCTCGAAAAGGTCATCGCGCTCTACGCTCGCGCACAGATTATGCTGAAGCCCGCAACCGCTGAACGTATCCTGTCCCTGTTGCCATCGGAGTCCATAACGGTCAATACCGCGGCGGGAAGAATGATGGCAGACTCCGATTATGGTCACGAGGACCCGAAACAGGCAGTGCGCTTACTGGAGTATTCAGCACTCAGGGGAGACAAGGATGCAGCAGAATACCTTTCCGACCTGTATCGCCGCTTTGATTGCCCGATAGCTGCTGCGAACTGGGCACAGGTATCAAACGAGCGTGACAGGATTTCCGCATGTAGCAAAATCATTATCGAACCCGCCGCGTTCAGCGGAAATGACTGGCGGCAGATTGTTGATAATGAGCGAAAGATCAAAGACGCCTGGGGCGCGGAAACAATACCCGTGCTTGAATACTCGGAGGACTGTGTGCTTGGCCGTAAAAAATAAAGAGACAAGGGGGACGGGTTGATTAAATAATAGTTCCTCCGTCCCCTTTTCCATTTGTGTCTTGTATGGCTTTAACAGTACCTGTAAATTGATCGCCAATCCTCTGAACGGTACTCGACATGGCTGACGCTCGTTTCGAACAACTCAATAACCTGCCCTGCGGATCCAGAGCGTTATACACCATGACTCTGCTCGTGCTCGGAGTGGGTTACCTGTTCGCCATGATCCAGATCTTCGAGGTTCATGCGGGACGGGACGGAAAACCCGGCCTTTCAACCACAGACCTGGTAATCGCCTATAGCGGCAGTCATGCCGACACGCGACTTGAGGCGGCGCTCAAGGGTCCCATGAAGGACATGCTCCCGGCACAGGAGCGGGAAATTATCTTTGACTGGATACATATGAAAGGGGGTGTTGTACATCGGGGTGGCGGAGAAGAGGAATTTAATAAAGAAGTTATGCCAGTAATAGAGAAGCGCTGTCTTGCCTGTCACGGTGGGCAAAACCCTCATATCCCCGACTTGTCGAGTTTCGCCGGCGTATCCGGGGTTGTAACAAAGGATACCGGGATGGATGTCTTCAGCCTTATACGCATATCCCATATTCACCTGTTCGGCCTGACCTTCATCTTCTTCATTACCAGTACGATTTTCGTTCAAACGCACATCCGCCCCGCGTGGTTCAAGTGCATGATCATTGCCACACCGTTTTTTACCATACTGCTGGACATTGCTTCATGGTACCTGACCAAGATCTATATGGGCTTCGCATGGGTAGTGATGATCGGCGGCATCCTTATGGGACTCACCTTCGCAATCCAGTGGCTCGTGTCCATGTATCAGATGTGGTTCTACACGAACCCAAAGGATTAAATAGTGTTACCTCCGTCGCCTATTTCCGCATTAGCATACTGAACAGGGCATATTAGTGACCAATAACGATATATTGCGTCGTATCCGCTATACCTTCGACTTTAACGACTCGAAGATGATTGAAATATTTGGACTGGCTGATCTTCAGGTAACGCGGGAACAGGTCAGCGATTGGTTAAAAAAAGACGATGATCCGGCGTTTCAGGAATGCAGTGATGCCCAGCTGGCTATTTTTCTCAATGGCTTGATTAATGACCGGCGAGGGAAAAAAGATGGGGCTCAGCCCGAGCCAGAGCAGCATTTAACTAACAACATCATTTTCAGGAAATTAAAAATCGCATTGGATCTGAAGGCTGAAGATATATTGGAGATACTGGCCCTGGCTGATGTGCACATAAGCAAGCACGAATTAAGTGCCTTCTTCCGCAAACCGGGTCATAAGCACTACCGAGACTGTAAAGACCAGGTTTTCCGTAATTTTCTGAATGGTATCCAGCTTAAATACCGCGATAACATTCAGTTAGGGAGTAGAAATTGAAAATCGATATTTACAAGAGCACAAAGAATGGAAACAAGTACCTTTCTGTGCCAAAAGGAACGAAGGTGGAGAGCTTGCAACTTCCGGATCCCATCGACCCTGATCTTCTGACATTATCACCCTTCAAAACCAGGTTGGAGCTAACTCCTGGCAAGTCTCATCCTGCCCTTGATCAAGACGACATAATCGAGCAGATTGAGAAAAATGGTTATGCGGTTCATGGCGCAAAAATAGAAGTTAAGGTGGGTGTTGTATAAACAAGAATAGCATCCACGTATAGAAGAACAATCATGCACGGCAAAAGGGCATGAACTGGTACATCAGTGCGATACTGGCGGGGACTTTACTGCTTTCTGGCTGTGGTGGCTGTGGTGGCGGAGGTGGCAATAACACTGTTAACACTATCACTGCTGTCAGTGCTGTCAATGCGTTTACCAACCATAACGGCGGGGCGCTGGCATTCGGACCGGATGACAAGCTTTACATCGCGCTCGGCGACGGTGGCGGCGGTAGTAGTAGTGGCGACCCGGACGATAAAGCCCGGGATCGTGGCAATCTGTATGGCACTATCCTGCGTATCGATGTGGATGCCGGCAACCCTTATGGCATCCCGCCCGACAATCCATTTGTGGCGTAACGGGTGTGCGCGAGGAAATCTGGGCCTATGGACTCCGCATCTGGTCTCTGGAATACAACGGGTCCCAGGTGGTTTCCAACAGGGAAATTGCCAACGTGGCGGGTCTTACCTCGTTTGGTGAGGACAATAGCGGAGAGCTCTATGCCGTTTCGGGAAACGGTGATACCTTCAGGTTCGAAGAATGATGCGTATGGCGCCAGTTCACCGTCACTTGACAAAAAGATGACGAAAATATGCGGATTTTCTTCCGTACCACGACGGGAAAGCGTCCCTGCAGATTGCTATAAAACTACTAACCTATTGATACAGCCATAATTACGTTAATTTCGTCACAGTTGGCATCAGCCTTGCTTCATCTTTTAGCAGGACGAAGACAGAATATTTTAGTCCTCTGTGGCATGAGTCCGGCGAACTTTGGATCCTAAATTTAAGTGAACCATGCCGGGCGGTTGTTGACATGGTGTGTAGATCCGCAAGACGGAACTCCTGAAATGTCACTCGGCCCATACAGGTGAGTCGGTCAGGTTCAAGTACCCGGACTCATGCCACAGAGGATTACCCACTTTTCAGCCATCCTGGCTTTCAAGCCCCCTCGCCCCTTACCCGGATTTTTTTAACTGTTCCAGCTCGCGCGAGGTAAGCGCGCCGCTCAGCTCACCAGGTCAATCGTTTCAAGTTAAATGGGTCGGTGACAACTGATAATTATTAACATTGCGTATTGTCACCGACCCCTTTCCGTTATGCTAAGGTTTGGTAATCATAATGGCGCATGGAAAATGAAAATATCTTCAGGTCGTCTACTGTTAATCGTCATCTGGACTGCACTGTCACTCGGGACTACCGGCTGCGCGAACCTGCCTGCTACAACCACACCACCCAATCTGTCGCTCGTCTCGATCGAACCGGTTGAGGTTACACCATTGGAACAGAAATATCACATCAAGGTAAGACTGCAAAACCCGAATAATCATGCGCTCGAGATATCCGGAATGAGCTATATCCTCGAGGTCAACGGGCAACCCCTACTGAAAGGCGTGAGTGACAAATCTGTGACGGTACCGCGTTTCGGTGAATCCATTATCGAACTCAGCGGTATCAGTACGCTGTTTGGTTTCGTACGCCAGTTCCAGGCGCTGCAGGAACGCAAAACCCAGGACATGCATTACAAGCTAAGCGGCAAACTAAGTCTGGACAACCGCTTTGGCAGCGTGCCTTTCAATTACGAAGGAACACTTTCACCAACCACTACCAGCGCCGATAATCCACATCCAGACGGTACTCCCCACCTGCCTTGAGCTAATAAATTTTCTTCGGTCCCCTTTTCCATTTGTGTCTTGTATGGCTTTAACAGTACCTGTAAATTGATGGCCAATCCTCTGACCGGTACTCGACATGGATGACGCTTGTTTCGAACAATTCAATAATCTGCATGGTTATGCGCTTCATGGCACAAAACTGGAAATTAAGGTGGGTGTTGTACAAACAAGAGACATTTGAGGTAAATCATGCTCAAGACCCCGGTATTTTTGCTAATCGCTGTTGCCTTACTGGCCGCTTGCGCCACTTCGCCCACCGGCCGCTCCCAGTTGATGCTCATGCCGGAAAGCCAAATGACCCAGATGGGCCTGCAGGCATTCGAAAACATCAAGAAAGAAATCCCGGTGGATACCGGCACCAACGCGAGCCGTTACGTTAACTGCGTGGCACAGGCTATCACCCGCGAAGTGGGCGGTAGCTGGGAAATTGTCGTATTCAAGGATGATTCCGCGAATGCTTTTGCGCTTCCAGGCAGGAAAATCGGTGTCAACAGCGGCCTGCTCAAGGTTGCGAAGAACCAGGACCAGCTTGCCACTGTCATCGGTCATGAGGTCGCGCACGTATTGGCGCATCATTCGAACGAGCGGGTATCCCAACAGTTTGCCGTCGAGCAGAGCCTGGGGCTCATCAGCGCGCTGTCCAGCCCGCAGACCGAAACCGGACGCACGATGATGGGTCTACTGGGCGTCGGTGCACAGTACGGCATCTTGATGCCCTACAACCGCGTACAGGAAAGCGAAGCCGACCGGCTCGGGCTGAACCTGATGGCCAGGGCCGGCTTCAACCCCGCGGAAAGCATTAACCTGTGGAAAAATATGAGTGCCGCCGGCGGAGCACAGCCCCCGGAGTTCCTGTCCACCCACCCTTCACACAGCACTCGCATCAGTGGCCTGAATGCTATTCTGCCGAGCGCGCAGCAATTACAGAGAACAGCGCAGCAACAGGGCAAGCGCCCTGCGTGCAGCCTGAAAATGCCATGATTTGGTGCGCTTACTGAATACCACTGCGCTATTTTCAATACACCAAGAAACCGTGGCCTCTCTAACTATGCTGGCTCAGGATACGTTGCTTGACGATATCGTATCTTTTGCTGGAAATGATGCCTTCTTCCATGAGACGCCGATGTTCTTTGAGTTCTTCTCTTAATGTTTCGTTGGCACCCTGGTTATGGTCTTTGGCATGCTTTATGTGCTCCACCAAGGCGTCGATAAATGAATCAAGCGTCACCCGGTCAGGCGATCGATTAAACAACACGACCAGCGGAGTACGCCCATGCTGGCTGTAGAACACCATGCGATCATGGCTTCGATAAACAGCCAGAATCAGGCTTACCCCGGCGAATACAACCAGGCTGATCGACAGCAGCGTAGTGTTCAGCGCAAAGCCACTCAATGCGAAAAACCATGCGGCCCCACATAGCGCAAAAAATATCAGAAAATAGCTCCAGGCTACTTTAAGTATGCGTTTGGGGTGAGGATCGAGTACACGGATATCGACCGTATAATCGCGAGCATCCTGCATGAACCCCTGCGTTTTAACCGACAGGTGGTAATTGTTGAGTAATGTGAATTCCAACCGGCAACGCCGCATCCAATTCGCCTGCTCGAGTACGGCCACTTTATCCGGAGCTTCAAGTGGCTGATCCACTTCCGGATCATCCTCAGCTGTCGAAAGACAAATTTCTTCTAGGTACATGGCGTTCTGAATCAGTTCAAACAAATTAAATCGGAGTTACAGCCATCTTAGGCTTCCGTGCAGCCTTTATTTGTGAACTGGTTCACGGAATCAAGGACGCCAGAGAGGCACGACCCTTACCCCGGATTAAAGAACCAAAGGGGACGGAGTGAACTTCACCCAGAATGAACTAGATCGGCGCCTTGGGCATCGACGATAAGATCGTCTGCTTCTTCACTACGGCGGATACCGTGCTTTGCCTGGGATATCTACCTTAAGTGCCGTGTTGTTCGGGAGGAACTGATCGGCAACGAATCGGTAATTCGGTTAAAGCTCGCCGATAATGAATCAGAATCATTCCGTTTTGTAACCGACGTTTTTATTTCGTTACCGCCCCATTTCCTGTTCCGTTGGTCTATACTTGTTATGTGACCCTGTAGCATGGAATCGCGCAAGAGGTGTCAAGAAGACCTGATACCACTGCGAGAAAGGCTGGAAGTACCACCAGCCAACGCGTGCTCCGCCGGGTACACCACCTGAGTGATTGAAGCGTCTAAAGGCAAGCGGCAAGTTTAAACTTAGGCCGAACGAAAGAACCGGGGAAGTACCGGTCGCCGAATTCGAAAGCGGGGAAAACCCCGCCTTCACTCAGGCGTTATTTCCCAGTCTCTGCGAATTCAATCAGTTATCAGACTGACCCCAAATACTGCTGTGGCGCGGTCATTGGTATCGTCCAAACTCAGGCTACCTCATCATCCGTTGGATGAGGAAAATGTTCGCGCAGATACTCGCCGAAACTGCGACAGGCATCCACCGACGTGAACATGCCCACAAGTTTGCCTGCCTTGGTTATAATGGCAGAGCCGATGTGCCTATTGGCCATGGTCAGCAGTACATTGTCGAGCGGCTCATCGATACTGACGATATAGGGGTCAGCTATATAAAGGTCGCTGACATTCAGGCCGCTGGTATCACTTGTTTGCGAACGCAACTGCATGGCCGACGTCATGTCCCTGTCTGTAATTACACCTACTACCTGGCGATCTTTGGTGACCGGGAGGTGACGCACACTGTGCAGAGCCATCAACTCGCTGGCCTCGTCGAAGGACGCGTCCAGGCTGATCGAGTAAGGAAATGCTGTCATGGCAGTTTTCAGCATAGGCATTTTTTTCATACTGCGTCATCCTTCTGACTGGTTGTCGTCAGCCTCGATTATACTAAGTAAGGCAGTAAAGGGGGCGGGAACAAATGATTCCGATTCTCATTTTACCCACCCTCTTACCCGTGCACAGCTCGGTAACAGGGTGGTGATACTATGAAGACCGGTATTTACATAACATTAGCAATAGGTTTAGGCCTGCAGATTTTTTACTTTTCTGAATACCCTGAAACCGTAGCGAATCATTTTGGTAGTGGAGGCATGCCTAATGGCTGGATGTCGAACACGACAAATTTACTCATCAGCATGGCTGTTGTCTTTATTAATTCTTCGATCTTTTTAGCAACACCATACATTTTCAAAAATGTACCTTTTAAATATATAAGCTTTCCCAAAAAGGAGTACTGGTTAGCATCTGAAAGGAAAGAAAGCAGTATAATTTTAATATCTAACTATTTGTTTATATTTGGTTTTATAACAAATTTATTTTTG
>Ga0316193_10000927_pt1 | contig 19031 bp, 21 predicted proteins | sample MerIslsedime2_MG_FD_207735 | JGI IMG/M metagenome (GOLD analysis project Ga0316193, IMG submission 207735) | Coastal sediment microbial communities from Maine, United States - Merrow Island sediment 2 | ecosystem: Environmental > Aquatic > Marine > Coastal > Sediment | place: USA: Maine... | reverse complement strand
TTCAGGGGTGGGGCGCACTTTGCGGCGCGCAAGCCCAGAAACCAACAACGCCGCCCCATTTCTGGAAGCGGCGTTCTACACGCGACGGACTCGGCTTTGCGCCTCGCCCGCATATCACGTTGTAGGCAAAGCCTACCCTAACAGCATCACTCTGTCAAGGATTATTTTCCTACTATTTTCAGATTTGTGCGCGCAAGCCCCTACCCGGCCTTTGGGCGACAGGGAATGCCGTCGGCGAAACACTTGCTAAAGAGCCCCTGCACCGCACAGCTGAGGTTTTCGTCCTTGGACAGATCGAAATCTGCGTCCGGGAAGACCTTCTTGGCTTTTTCGGTCCAGTCATCGATAGCCATGGCCTCGGCCTTATCGCGGTCGTCGGTGAAGCCCGGCCCACTGCCTGAAATAGATTCAGGCCCGCATTCCAGATCGGCCTCCGGCGCGGTCTCTTCGCCTGGCTTGGGCACGGACAGATCGAATGCGTCCTGTGCGAACGCGCCTCCGTTGAGCATGCTAACGGCGCCCACCATCACACCCACAGAGGCGGCGGTCACCGCAATCGTCTTCAAGGCAAATCTTGACATGGCCGGCTCTCTCCTTCCCTCCCTCGTATTCTTCATGAAGAAGCCTCGGTGGGATTCTCCCCATGCATGTCATAAGGCAGTCTCCCTTGCGGCAAAAGTCTCTGTCAAAAAAGACGTCGTTAATCTTATTGTACTGGAGAGCCTTAAGAGAACGGCTCTAGGTCCGCCCACGCGGGGATGTCCTCACAGAAGTGTGAGGCGCGGAGCCGTGAGGCTTTGAGCCACGTGTGCTTCCTTGATGCCGCCTTTGTTTGCCGCAAAAGTTGTTTGTCGCGGTCGTGCCCGGCACCGTCATGGCCGCTCATTGTCTGGCTTGGGGTCGTTTGCCTTCGATGGATTCGGTGCGGCTTTTCAGGCAAACGAAAGATCGGGTAGCGTGGCGTGCGGCTTGCCGGACGCGAAACGGGGGAACTGTCATCGTGACGAGGCTGTGCGTGGCACTGCTTGTGGCCGGCTTGCTGGCTGCACCGCTTGGCGCCTGTAGCCGCCGCGGCTCGGCTCCGGATGTCTCCTTCTTGCCCACCGCCGCAGTTGAAGCTGAAGACAAAAAGGCTGCCTTTGAGAGCGCCAAAGCGGTTTGCCTGGAAGAGGCGCGGCGCAAAGGGATCTCCTCGGTGACGCGCATCCTGCTGCTAAAAGGCAAGACATCCAAGTCGGACTATATCGAGTGCATGGAGGCTAAGGGCTTCGCGGAGACCGAGTAAGCCACGACGGGAGGCGCTGCTGACAGGAATAGGCCAGAGACCTTCGCTGTCGAGGCGTAAAATGCGTCTCTAGTTGGCTTACGGAGCGGGACCGGGGCCCCCCGCGCACGATTTTGGCTCGCGCACCCGCTCGAAACTCTATAAATGGCCGTATTCGGTGTATACTTAATTAGCCGGTTCGCCCCTAAGGACGGCCAGGGTTTGCGTGGCCGGTGCAGCCGCGCCGTAAAGAGGTCGGGGTCACGTGCGAGACTTCCAAGGTAATAGCCGCGGCAAACTCATCGATTGGCTGAAAATCGATTCATGGATCGATTCGGGCCTCTATGCCGGACTGATCGGCTTCCGTGATTGGTGGGCTTCCTATTCTTCCTTTTTCGGCCGCTTCGAGGTCAAAGGATTTTGGCGTGCTTGCAATGAGCTCGCCTGCGAAGCCCTCACTCTCAGCGTGGCGGGCTTCCTGGTAATGCTCACCTTCGCGCTGCCCGCCTTCGAGATTGCACAAGGCAAAATCAATCTCTCCGACGAATACAGCGTCACCTTCCTCGACCGCTATGGCAACGAGATCGGCAAGCGCGGCTTGTTGCGTGACGACTCGGTCCCGTTGGTGGAACTTCCCGATCACATGATCAAGGCCACCCTCGCCACCGAGGATCGCCGCTTTTTCGATCATTTCGGCATCGACGTCATGGGTACGCTCCGCGCCCTGGCGGAGAACGCGAGAGCCGATAACGTGGTGCAAGGCGGTAGCTCGCTCACGCAGCAACTCGCGAAGAATATGTTCCTAACGCCCGAGCGCGCCCTTTCGAGAAAGATCAAAGAGGCGTTCATCGCCATCTATCTCGAGAACCATTACACCAAGCCGGAAATCCTCAAGCTCTATTTCGACCGCGCCTATCTCGGCGGCGGATCCTACGGCGTCGAAGCCGCCGCGCAATATTATTTCGGCAAGTCAATCCGTGGCGTAACGCTGGCGGAATCCGCCATGCTCGCTGGCATGTTCAAGGCGCCTACGCGCTACGCTCCGCACGTCAACTTGGCCGCCTCGCGCGCGCGCGCCAACGAGGTGCTAAGCAACATGGTCGAAGCGGGTTATCTCAGTGAAGGCCAGGTCTACGGCGCACGCCTGAACCCGGCCCGCGTCGTCGAGCGCGGCGGGACCAACACACCGGACTACTTCCTCGACTGGGCCTTCGAAGAGGTTCAGCGCGTTCTCGAAGGCAAGCCTAATCGCATTGTCATCGCCCGCACGACGGTCGACCTTGGGCTGCAAAAGGCTGCTGAGACTGCCGTCGAGGATACGATCGGCAAGTTCGGCCGCTCACGCAACTTCAATGCCGGGGCGCTTGTCTCCATGGAGACCACTGGCGCCGTCCGCGCCATGGTTGGCGGCAAGGACTATGGCTCGAGCCAATTCAACCGTGCAGCCCACGCTTATCGGCAGCCCGGTTCCTCCTTCAAGCCCTATGTCTATCTCACCGCGATCCAGCACGCCGGGTTCACGCCGAACACACCTGTAACGGACGGCTATGTGAGCTGTGGCCGCTGGTCGCCGAAAAACTATTCGGGCGGCTATCGCGGACGCATGTCGCTTCGCACGGCGCTCGCAAAGTCGATCAATACGGTTGCTGTTAAACTGTCTCTCAAGGCCGGCCGCGAAGTTGTTCTCGCCGACTTGGACAGGATGGGCATCAAGCACTTGAAGAAAACGTGCTCCATGGCTCTTGGCGACAACGGCATGACACCGCTTGAGCATGTTGGTGGTTACGCCGTGTTCGCATCCGGCGGCATGTCGGTCCGACCCTACGCCATTGAGGAAATCAGCACGATTCCTGGACAACTTCTTTTCAATCACGACCGTGACGAGCCTAAGCCAAAGCGGATTTTCGACTTGGAAGCTGTTGAGCAACTCAACTCAATGCTCCGGACGGTCATCGAAGCCGGGACCGGGCGCCGCGCGCAGCTCGACTACACCAACGCAGCCGGTAAGACGGGAACGAGTTCCAACTATCGCGACGCTTGGTTCATGGGCTTCACGGGCCAGTACGTCACGGGCGTGTGGTACGGCAACGACAACTTCTCGCCCATGGGCCGGGTGACCGGTGGTAGCTTCCCGGCGCAGACTTGGAAGGCTTTCATGACGGCCGCCTACGACAGCGACAACATCCCGACAATCCCTGGTGTCGAGCCGCATCCACGCCAAATTGCGGCGCGCAAGAGAATTGCAGCGGTCATGTCACAAAACACAACGGCTGAGCTGCCTGTCCCCCCGCCGATCGACAACTCAAAAGACATGTCCAAGGCAACGCGTCAGGTCCTCGGAAATATAGCCAATCTTTTAGAGAACGTCCCCCGCGTGACCCCGCGCGATGCGGGAAAGCAAAGCCGGGCCAGAACGCCCTCCACGGCCAAGCCGCAACCAGATCTGGCCTCGGCCGCAGAAGGCAACCGCGAAACCCGGCCAGCCCCAAAACCAGCAGCGACCGCAACCGAGCGCGCGGCATCGGCCGGGCGCACGGCCAGCACCAACCCTCAGTAAAACGCCCGCGTTGCGCTTAGATCGAAAGACGATGCCCGCGTGACAGCCCTGCCCAACATGCCAATCTCCGGCACGTCGACACATACCAGCCTGTGGCGCGAAGACGGCGGCACGTCCATGCGCGCGCTCGGCTATTTTGTCGGGACTTTCGCCGTGGCCTTGATCCTTGGTATTGGATCCGCCTGGTACATGATTGAACGCGGCACGGTCCTGACGACGACACGGGTCGGCCCATGGAAGAGCTGGGTCAGCGAAGGCAATCCCAGCGCAGATCCTTACACGCGCGCCCACCTCGCCCGCAGCGGGCGCCTGCCCCTCACCTCCACGGCGGCGCGCTATTTCGTTTCGACAACGGATTCGAGTGGCGGAGGCCTAAGCGCGTCTTGCGAGTATTCGATCACCGGGGGACCGCTTAACGCGCGGTGGTGGTCGATGGCGCTCTACGATACATACGGATCGCTCATTCCGAATCCTTCCAAGCGCTACAGCTTCAACAGTGAGGGCGCCATACGGCACACGGACGGCGGCTACAGAATCCACATATCGCGGAAGGCGCGACCCGGAAACTGGCTACCCAGTGGCAACGACTCGGGCAAAAACCTGACTCTTCTGTTGCGCATTTATGGGCTTCGAGACACGGACATCAGCGGGATCGGCCAAGTTCCCCCTGAGAGTCTTCCTAAGATCGAGCGGCTGCGATGCGAGTAAGGCTTCCCGGACTCTATATCGCGCTTGCCGTGGTTCTCGCCGGCCTCATCCATGTTGTGGCCGTGCTCACGCTGCCCGTGCTGGCGCCGCGCGATGCGCATGCAAGACTGGCGGCTCTCGGCCCGGTCAACACAATCATTCAATTGCCGACGGTGACCCCAGGACAGCAGGTCATGCCAAATATGGTACCCGATGTTCGCTATGCGGTTTGCCTGTTCGATCTTTCAGATGGTCCCGTGCGCCTTCGCGCGAGAATTCCCAACGAGCTTTGGCTCATCGCGTTCTACACGCCGCTCGGCGAGAACTTCTATACGGTCATCGGTGCCGATATGAAGCGGGCGGATGTCGATCTGATCGTGACGGAAAAAGACCAGCCAGTCCCCGATGTCGGGGTCGATTCGACCGAGACCTTCGACAATGTTGTGGTGGTCAGCTCACCGGTCACAAAAGGTGTTGCCTTGATCCGCGCCCCATTGGCCGGTCCCAGCCGCAGCGCCGAGGCTGAACGTGCGCTGAAAGCGACCTATTGCGGCACGCGCAAGAGTGGACCCACCATCTCAAGCCCGTGATTTCGTGCGGGCGCCCGGAGACGGCTCAATGCTGTCCGGCAGGACCTGACGATCCTCGCTAGCGGTGTCATGACGTTCTATGCGGACACCTGGGAAGATGATGATCTCACCAAGTGCACCCTCGACCGGCTTCCCATTTGGGACAGCAGTATCCTCGGTCACGCGGAATTCCAATATGGTCGCCATTTCAGGTCTCCACGGCTTGCCTCACGCGGTGCGCACACAACGAAGCGCCCAACGCGCCTTTCCTCAAATAGGACCCCGTCAGGGTTAACGAACCACTAACGGCCTTGGCACCCTTCAAAACTGGATCAGTGTTTCGCCGAGAAAGTGCCGTCCCTGCTTGTCCTCAACGGCGAGGACCCAGAGGTCGGAATCGAACTCGGCCTGCCGCTCCAGATAAGCGCTGACAGCCTCCTCGCTCACTGCGCGCCCCTCAAGACAAGGGACCCAGAAGCGGTCGTTATCGGAGCGCGCGACGCCCGTCGGAGCCGGCCCGTAAAGATTGAACGTACCGTCCAGCTTGTCGACCGAGATAAAGATTGCACCCGCTTCCACGTGTCCCCGGCGGACGACGATCGCGGGCACCGCCTCGCTTGCGCAGCGACGTATGTAGGCACTCACCCAAAGCTGGCTTGTCAGGCGCATGAGGCGGCCCTTCCCATCGGAACGTGGCTGCGAGGGCAATTATTACGGACGTGAAGCGGTCTTGGCAAAGTCCCGGCCCGTTACGCGTTGGAACTCGGCCAAGAGTTGCGGCGTGATCGTTCCGGTCTGCATCATGCTGCGGTCGCGTTGGAAAGCGCTGACCGCGCGAGCCGTATTCTCGCCCCAGGCCCCGTCAATTGGGCCGGGTGCGTATCCAAGCTCTGCGAGAACTTGTTGCACCCGAATCACGGTTCCATCCTCACCTGCATTCGCCGCAATACTATCGGTCGCGACCACGGCCCCGGTCGCATCTGAGACCGCGATCGTGTCCCCTAACAAGATTTGGCGCAAAAGATCATCGCTCGGAAGGCCCGTGACAACGAGGCCCTCACGGGTCTGAAACGCTGAGATCGCGGCGCGCGTCTTATTAGACAATTGACCGTCGACCGGTCCTACGTCGTAGCCCCGCATAGCGAGCTCGCGCTGAACCGCTCTCACAACCAGCTGCGATTCGCCGCTAGTCGACGCCAAGGGCGGAAGGTCGGTGACAACCGCTGAGACCTTCCCACTTGCGGAAGGCGCCTTCGCATACTCGGTGATCGCAACGCCGGTGGATCCGGATGGCGGGCTCGATGGCTTCACGGACACGACTTGGGTCTTTCCATTTCCAGCCGCTACCGCAGGCCGTGCATCGGCCATACCGTGAGGTTCGTGCTCCTGCAGATAGAGCGCGTTATAGGTAATAATCGCGGTGAGAGCCAAAAAGCCCAAAAACAAAAGCCGCGCGGTGACGACGCCCATAGGTCCCAAGAAGTACTTCCCGTCAAAAAATAGAAGAGCACCTTGCGCTTCCTCTGCCCCATTTTGGCGTCGGAAACTAAAGAGTTGCTAAACGCGAAAAAACTCAGGCAGCGAAGACCGTCCGCTCGTCCAAGGGCGGAGCGATCAGCTTCGTTGCACCATCAAGCGGCAGGATAATGGATCCGACCGTTCCCTCGCCGAGCGTGCTGGTAAGTTTGAAAGCACCGCCGTGAAGTTGGGCCAGGCCACGCACCACCGAAAGGCCAAGCCCGGCACCCTCGTGACTCCGGTCATAGGTGCTCTCCGCCTGCACAAAAGGATTACCGAGGCGCGGCAGGTCCTCTTCGGCAATCCCGATGCCGTTATCCGAGACCGCGAAGACAACAGTGCCGCCATTAACCGAGGCCGACACCTTCACCCAGCCGTCAGCTTCGGTGAACTTAATGGCGTTTGAAATCAAGTTAAGGAGCATTTGCTTGCATGCGCGCTTGTCCGCGGCAAGCTCGGGGATATCGCGCGCGATATCGACTTTGAGCGAAAGCCCCTTGGTCTCCGCCGTATGCCGCATGATGTCGCAACACGATGTCACCAACGGCGTGGCCTCGAACGGCTCCTTCACGATAGTGAATTTGCCCGCCTCAATCTTCGACATATCGAGAATGTCGTTGACCACGCCCAGCAAATGCCCGCCGCTTTCGTGGATCAGCCGGGCGTAGTCGCGATAGCGCTCCTCGCCGAGCTTACCGAACAATTCCCGTTCAAGAATCTCAGAGAACCCAATGATTGCGTTGAGCGGTGTGCGCAGCTCGTGACTCATGCTGGCAAGGAACTGCGTCTTGGCCCGGCTTGCGCTTTCGGCCTCATGACGAGCTTGCCGCAGGACGGCCTCTTGCTCTTTGTACTCTGAGATGTCGCGTGTCGCGGCCACGACACCGGGCTTCCGGCGTCCTTCTGCTGGAGGCGCCGGCCGGCATCGCATCTCCACCCACAAATAGCGCGCAGACTCGCCAGCGCCGCCTCGGCGAAGTCGAAACTCCACTGCCATGGCCTCGGTCTCTGCCCGGCAGCGGCTGAGGGCCGACAGATATGCCGGCCGGTCGGCAACATGGACGTGCTCGAAGAGCCCATCGCCTAGGACGGCCGGAATAGGACCGCCAAGCAGATCCTGCGCGGCGCGAGAAGCAAACACCACCCGACCCCGCTCGTCGTGCAGTGTAATCATGTCGTTCACATTCTCAGCCAGCAGACGGTAGCGGTCCTCTCCGACACGAACGGCGTTTTCCGATTGCTTGTGAACAAGCTGCACCATCACCACGAGGCTGGCCGCATAGGCCATGGCGCTCGCAACTCCGAACAAGACAAATGCCGACGTCGCTATCGGAAGCGTCAACAGTGAAGGGTCCAATCCCGCAGCGCTTGAGAGCGCAAGGACCATGAGACTAAGCCCAGCTGCGCCAGACGCCCAGGCAACACTGCGGCGGTCCGTGCTGAGCCCGGCCTCCAGCGGCACCGCAACCAGCCAGGGGAGAAGCGCGGAAGACAAGCCTCCCGTCAACCAAGCGCAATAGGTCACGAGGCCCGCGAAATTCACCGCGGACACCCGATGGGCGCACGCGAACCGGCCTGTCTTAGACAGATAGATGGCAATCGCGATTGGCGATAACAGCCAAAGAAACGCAACGGCCCCCAAAAGCGAGGGCTTACCACCGACCACGAGATAGATCGGGAAGACGCATAGCGCCAGGGCGCCGCCCAGAAGGCGCGATGCAATAAAGGATTGGTGGCGCGCCAGCGTTAATGCGTCGCCCCGCGCCGACCCATGAACAAGCGATTGGAAGTAGGCAGCAAGCCCACGGATACTCTCACGGCTCAGCACAGGCATCTTCGGAGCGGTATGGCGCCGCCACGTCCCAGGATTGTCTTTGCGCCGGATTATTCGCCTGCCCGCTTAAGGAAAGCATAAAGCGGGCGCGAAGATGAGCACTCGGCCGTCTTTCGAAACAAACACAATCAGCCTGGCTCCGGACCTCCCCGATTTGATTCAAATTTTATGAAAATTTTCTTCGTAATATAGATTTCTTTGAAAGAAGTATTTCTAACCTATTGCTAAATTGAGAGAGAATTTGCACACCGTTAGTAGAGCAAAACTTGATTTAAATTTTATCGATTTTTGGGAAAAGGCGTTATTTTGTTTGAGCTATAGTCTCTCGGCCTGAAGAAAACGCAGGCAAACGAGCGGTATAAAAATCAAGCCGCCATCAACAGAGGGGGCAACCCAATGATGTTTCTATTGAGGTCAGCTTTTTGGCTCGTCGTTTTGATCCTTCTGATTCCGACTGACGCGGCTCAGCAGAAGCAAATCTACGGGACAGCGCAAAGCGCCATGAATGACCTATCGAGCTTCTGCGACCGCAATCCACAGACATGCGCCTCAGGCCAAGACGCCTTCAACACCCTGGTGCGGAAAGCCCAGTATGGCGCTGACATGATCATGGCTCTGGTTGAGCAGCATTCCGGGAGCTTTGACGCTACCCATTCGGCGGCTGTGGCGCTGCCGTCTAACCAAGCTGCCCAGTCAGCGCCCGTGGCGATCCCGTCCAACGATAGTATCATGCCCGTCCCCTCGGCGGTTCCTCTTGAGCCCATGCCGTGGGAGCAGAGCACGTCGCAAAGCACGCTCAGCCCGCAAGATCTCGAAACAAACTGGGGCGGTCCAAGCATCTAATGGGTCGACGTGCAGCGGTTGCCGGGAGCAAGTTGGATTTTGCAGCTTGATCGGACCTGCCTCAGGTCACAGAGCGGTGTCCGTCTTGGCACCGACCCTCTACCAATAGAACCGCAGTCGGAATGGTTTGCCCTTTCCCTGCCACTGCGCGCCCTTTTGACGCTATTTTTCTGGCTCCCTATCGCCGGACCCCCAGCACCGAACTATAGTCAGCCAATGGACACGGTAACGAACACAGACATTCCTTCATTCGACCAAATTCTCTCTGACTTCGAGATGCTAGAGGACTGGGAGGACCGCTACCGCTATGTGATTGAACTCGGCCGGAAACTCGAGCCGCTTCCCGACCCCTTGAGAAACGCCGACACAAAGGTCCAGGGCTGCGTCAGCCAGGTCTGGCTCTCGACCACGGTGCATGATGAAGACGGTCCGCGGCTCACATTTGTCGGCGACAGCGATGCCCACATTGTCCGTGGACTGGTTGCCATTCTGTTTGCGATCTATTCGGGCAAAACAGCAAACGAGATTCTCGGCATCGATGCAGTGGGGACGTTAGGCGAGCTCCACCTCAACGATCACCTCACGCCACAGCGCTCTAACGGCCTCATGGCGATGGTGACGCGAATTCGCAAAGACGCCGAAAGTGCCAGAGTGAACGCCAGCTAGATCTTAGGACGTCAAGGTGCCTCTGCATCCTCAGAAGCACCGTCTATGCGCGGCCGGCAGTGCTCCTCGCCCCAATGGCGCACTCGTCGCCGCCGACCTCGCTCTTCGACGATGAGGCCATAATGCTTGGCGAGCCGCGTCAGCGCGATTTGAAGGACGACTTTCCCGGCGCGCTGTGGCCAGCCATTTTGTTTCTCCGCCTCTTCGAGCCCTTTGAGCTCGCAGCAAATATCGACAAGCACACCAGAGACTTCAGGACCCACGGCCGCGAGTGCCCCCATGACCCGGTCTTTGGCTGCGAGAACCTCGTCCCGTAGATCAGCGGCGCTTGCTGGTGCACCGCGCGCCGATTGCTCCTGAGGCGCGAGCGACGACCAATTGGCCGTTACGCGGGGGCTCATCTGCGCGAACCAATAATCGGCCCGCAAACGTTCCCCGGCCTCGAATTGCTGCTCACCGATAAGCGGCCGTCCGTTAAGATCCTTGCGGCTGCGCAGCCAACCGAGCGGGCTTTTTCCCTCATTCAGCAACACGGCCTGGCGCACACCGCCGAATTCACGCAGCTCGCTCTTGCGGCGATGATGCTGAGCGCGAAACGGCTCGTTTCCCTCTGCCTTGCTCCGCCGAACCCGCGCATGGCCCACATCTGTCAGAACCAACCGGCTTCCATCCCAGGCGAGCCAATCGTCAGCAATGCAAGCATCGATCATGCGGCGGCTCACCAGCCTGGACGGGCCTGTCCCGCCCGCCTCATCGATCAGTTGGAACCCGTGCCGACCATCTCTGGCGATGAAAGCACCGTCCGCGAGACGAGCAAGGAGCCAGCGTGTCTCAACCATAGAAGATGCAGCTGCCCGCCCTACCTGCCGCCCGCTCACACCAGCGTCCTGCGCCAAGACAACGCGCCGATCAGCGCAACCACGGCACATTCCAGCCGCTCCATACGCTTGTCGAGGTCGGGATCGTCCCGCCGGTCCTCCACGGCCTCGCAGGCATGGGCCACAATTGTGTGATCCCGAGAGAACAAGACGCCCACTTCCGTCATGCTCAGTCCACAGGCGACATGGGCGAGATACATGGCAACTTGCCTTGCGAAAGCGGCCCGAGGCGATCGACGCGTCGGCGCACGAAGATCGTTCGGCTCCACCTCGAAGACGAACGCCACGGCTGGATCGATCACCAGACGCAATTGGGCGCTGTTCCCAGTTCCTTCCGCGCGCCTGCCCGGCTCCTCGTTACTTTGCTCCCTGTGTACTGAACTCATCGACCCACACTCCCTTCTTTTTAAGATAGGCTTTTTGTCCTATTTCACTCTAAAGAGGAAGACGTGCGCGAGGATAGCAAAGAGCTTTAGGATGGAAAGGAGCGCCCGCCCTATGCCCCCTAAACCCCCGAGCCCCAATGCCGGTGCATGCCGGAGACGTCGCAAAGAGCAGGGATATCGCGCATGTCTTTTGGGCCTCAAGGCAAAGGGAAGCCGAAGCCGCCATCACTCCAGGGCAACGTAAACAGCCAGTTGCGCCTCCTGTCTCTCTGGCCCCATGAGATCTCCGACCGCTCGCAGCGCGGGCGTCTCCATGTCCTGACGTGCCTGCGCCGGGCCCTGCGGGCGGAAAAGCGGCGCGCGGCTTCCCGGCAGAAGCTATGATCTGACCCGGCACCTCGCCCTTTTCTGAGCACATCAGACAGAACGGGCCGCGCTCGCAATGATTGAAAAGCGCCCTATCCGAAGTGGTCGTAGAGCCGTGCGGGCGCAGCAGCCAGCTCATGTCGGGGATACTGGTACCGCGTGACCTCAGGAATTGGGTCTGCGTCGTCCTTGGGCGCCGCGACGTCGTGGACGAGGATTCGGTCCACACGGGTCCCGTCGTCCGACAACGGAAGGCGTAACCAGAAAAGCACGATATGCTCCCGCCCCTCGGTGGGGCCGTGAATAACGCCTTGGGCAGACACGGCCTCGGTTGCGATCCGCGCATGGACCTGGTTCCACGGCGCCGCACAACGCCCTAAAAAAACCTCGGACAAGCGAAGCCCTGTGATCTCCTTACCATAAATGTCCCGCAAGCGGGTTCCTGCAAGACGGAAAAGCCCCTGATCGAAGCCTTCGCGTAGATCGATCAGGCCAAGATGCGGGAGAAGATGAGGGACTTTGAGCGGGTCGAAATCGGCGCGCGCTGGCAGCGGCTTTTCGCCCGCGATTTCGAGCCAATAGTCAAAGAGCGCACGCTGTCCTGGCAGCGCCAACTGTGCCCGGAAGGCGCAATCGGACAGCATGTCGTCCCCCTCGCAAATTCGAATCCGCCCGCTCCCGACTATGAGCGCGATCGACTGTCACATGCAAGAGCGGGACAAAGTTTCCTTAGCTATCACAAGGGTTTGTGGCGTATCCGCCGAGAGCCACCCGATCTTGCGAAGTCACAGAAGCAATGCAATATCGAAGATGCAGCTAACGGCTGGAGGGGGACTCTTTACCAGCCTTTAGCGGCGGCGCTGTCCCAGCCCCATGCGCTTGGCAAGATCCGAACGGGCTGCCGCATAGTTTGGCGCAACCATCGGGTAATCATGCGCCAAGCCCCACTTCTCACGATATTCTTCCGGGGAAAGATCGTAGTGAGTCCGCAGGTGCCGCTTAAGTGACTTGAACTTCTTGCCATCTTCCAAGCAGATGATGAACTCCGGCGTCACCGATTTCTTGATTGGGACGGCAGGTCTCAAATCCTCTTTGGTCGGCTGACCGCTCCTGCTGGAGGCTTTGCTCAAAGCATCGAACACATTGTGGATAAGGGCAGGCACATCTGCAGCCACTACAGTGTTGTTGCTGACATAAGCCGAGACGATATCAGCAGTTAGTTCAACGATTTCGTCTTTTTCCACAGTCGCGTCCATGATTTGGCTCCTTTTTTTGTTTCAGTCCCCATTTGAACGCATAAGACCGCGAATCAGCGGCCCTTTCCGAGCTTGCCGGACCCAAGTGACCTTGGAGATTCAACAAATTACGCCGTTTCTGTGACCTGAAACTTAAGTATTACGGACTTAAAATGCATATAGCTCAATGAAGTTCCAATACGTTGCTTCGTATAGCACTTATCGACAAAACCGCAACGGACTTTTGCTGACGAATTCTGCATCCAAATCACGGAAAGTGATGTGCACCGAGCATCTCTTCTGCTGCTTGAGTTTTCGCATCCCGCTTGCAAGGGCCGAAAACTCCGTATGACTCTTGTTTACAGAACTCTGAGTTGGCGCGTTTCTCAATCAAGCCTGCGTTACACATCTTCGAGAGCCGCGCGCGCATTCCTATATTATCGGACGGACAATAAGACGGCAGTTTGAGAAGGCATCATATGACTGACACCGACAAGACAAACGCCCCAAAAAAACCGCCCTCGACAGGCGATTGGCGCGAAAAGCTCACCCCCGAGCAGTTTCGCGTTACCCGTGAGCACGGCACCGAACGTGCTTTCAGTCATGCCTATCATGCGGAGAAGCGCGAGGGCATGTATCGCTGCGTCTGCTGTGGAACGGGTCTATTCAGCTCCGATACGAAATTTGATTCGGGAACGGGTTGGCCAAGTTTTACGGATGTTGCGGCAGCGGACACGGTGACAAAGCACGAGGACGACAGTATCGGCATACGGCGTGTCGAGGTGCGCTGCGCGAGCTGCGAAGCCCATCTGGGCCATGTCTTCCCTGACGGACCCGGTGTGACTGGCCTGCGTTATTGCATCAATGGATGCGCGCTTGAGCTTGACACAAACGGCGCGGACGGCAACACGACCAGCTGACGTCACACGATCACGAGTGCGCCTGAGCTTTGGCGCACATTCTCCCTCATACGCTCCATGCACGAGTAAGTCTCATGACCTTAGACGCAACTGCTATGCGGGGCCCACGCGCCGCTCGGCGTGCAGCGCACTCCCATCATCACGGCATCGACCGCACGGACGATCTCGCCTGGCTCCGCGCCGACAATTGGCAGGCAGTCATGCGCGACCCTGCGGTTCTGCCACAGGATATCCGCGCCCATCTAGAGGCCGAAAACGCCTACACGGCGGCAGAGATGGAGGATACCGCTGCGCTCCAAGAGACTCTCTTTGCCGAGATGAAGGGACGCATCAAGGAAGACGATTCGAGTGTGCCGGCGCCAGATGGTCCCTTCGACTACTACACTCGCTTCGTTGCGGGCGGACAGCAACCGCTTTTCTGCCGGCGGCCGCGCGGCGGCGGCGAAGAGGAAGTTCTGATTGACGGGAACAAGCTTGCAGAAGGCGAGGCCTATTTCCGCATCGGCCATGTGGCCCATAGCCCCGATCACAAACTGATCGCCTACTCGGTGGATATCAAGGGTTCGGAGTACTTCACCGCAAAAGTCATCGACGCCAAGTCCGGAGCCGTGATTGAAGAGTCTGTCACCGACAGTTGCGGCGGCTTGGTATGGGCGGCCGATGACAAGACGCTGCTCTATGTCTGGCTCGACGAGGAGCACCGACCGCGAAAGCTGTTCGCGCACGGCGTCGGCTCAAGCACTGAAGACCGCTTGATCCACGAACAGGACGACCCTGGTCTTTTTCTCGATATCGGCGCGACGCAAGACTACAAATACCTTCTTCTCAGCACCCACGACCATGAGACCTCCGAGGTCAGCTTGATCGATGCGGCAACCCCGGATGCGGCGCCACGACTGGTCGCACCGCGTGAGGCCGAGCACGAATATTCGGTCTGTCACCATGAGGGCCGGCTGATCATCCTGACCAATTCCGGCGGTGCCGAGGATTTCCGCATTGTCGAGGCGCCAGCAGACGACACGGCGCCGGCGAATTGGCAAGAGATCGAACCACACCGTCCAGGGCGGCTGATCCTCGACCTGGTTGCCTATAAGGATTTCCTCGTCCGGCTGGAGCGCGAAAATGGGCTGCCGCGCATCGTTATCCGACGATTCTCAGACTGTGAGGAACATGCCATCGATTTCGATGAAGAGGCTTATGCGCTCGGCATGAGCTATGGTTACGAATACAATACAAAGACCTTGCGCTTCACCTATGCCTCGATGACAACGCCGACGCAGACCTATGACTACAATATGGAGACGCGGGAGCGCGTCTTGCGCAAGACACAAGAGGTCCCGAGTGGCCACGACGCAAGTCTTTACGTCACCCGCCGTGTTTATGCGCCCACAAAGGACGGCGAGACAGTGCCGGTCTCCCTGCTCTACCGCAAAGACACGAAACTCGATGGCACTGCGCCGCTGCTCCTCTATGGCTATGGCTCCTACGGCGTCACGATTCCCGCCGGGTTCATGGCGAACGCGCTCTCGCTTGTGGATCGCGGCTTTGTCTACGCGATCGCCCATGTCAGGGGCGGCAAGGAGAAGGGCTTTGCCTGGTACAAGAACGGCAAGCGCGCGAAGAAGGTGAACACCTTCACGGACTTTATTGCCGCGGGAGAATATCTGGCTGCGGAGAAGATCACATCGCGCGGGCTGATCGTTGCCCAAGGCGGCAGCGCGGGCGGCATGCTGATGGGGGCCGTGGCCAACATGGCACCGGACCTCTTCCTCTGCATCATCGCCGAAGTGCCGTTCGTTGACGTACTCACCACGATGCTCGATTCAAGCCTGCCGCTAACGCCGCCCGAATGGCCCGAATGGGGCAACCCCATCGAGAGCGCGGAGGACTACCGCACAATCGCCGCCTATTCGCCCTATGACAATGTGGCGGCGCAAGCCCACCCTAATATCCTGGCAGTCGGCGGCCTGACGGACCCGCGCGTCACCTATTGGGAGCCGGCAAAATGGATCGCAAAGCTCCGGGACGCCGACACAGGCGACAACCTCATCCTCCTCAAGACAAATATGGAGGCGGGCCACGCGGGCGCCTCGGGACGGTTCGACCGGCTCAAGGAAGTCGCATTCTCATACGCTTTCGCGCTGAAACTGACGGAAAGCGTATAAGTTTTTTGTCAGTCTCCAGTTTCCTGGCAAACGCATCCCAAAGAGCAAACGTCCCCTAGGCGGACCCAAGCCATTTATGCCAATGTCCCGCTCATGCTGATCTCTCGCGACAAATCCCAAGTTCTCATCGTCGATGTTCAGGACAAGCTTCTGGACGCAATCTCTGGCAAGGACCGGGTGATCGACCGCTGCGTGCGCCTTGTGCTCGCCGCCCGCAGGCTCGGCGTTCCCATCACCTTATCGGAACAATATCGGCAAGGTCTGGGCCCCACTAACGATTCGGTCCGCGATGCCTTCGCCAATGACGGGTTTGTCGCCGACAAGACCGAGTTCTCTTGTATACGCAATGCCATGCTGCGCGAGCGGCTGCACGACCTCCGCAGAGCGGGCCGATCGCAAGTCGTGCTCGGCGGGGTCGAGGCCCATGTCTGTGTAGCCCAAACCGCCATGGACTTGGAGTCCCAGGGCTTCGAAGCCTTTGTGGTTGCCGATGCCGTAGGCAGCCGCGCCAAGACGAGCATGAAGCTCGCCCTCGCGCGCTTGCAGAAATCGGGTGTCGACATCGTCGACAGCGAGATGGTGCTGTTCGAATGGATGGAACGCGCCGGCACACCCGAGTTCAAGGCGCTCCAGGCCCTCATCAAATAGCACCCAAAGCCGTTTCCTCACTTCAAAAAACCCATGAACGCGGTCTGCAAGTGCGGTTCAGCCTGCGTTCAGGTGGAAAGACGCAAAGTCCAAAGCGTCAGATCCCTGTAGCTGATGTAGCGAACCTTCCTCGGCACCGGGCGTGGAGTTCAGGGGCTCCACGTCCACCCCCTCATCTCCTCACAACCCGCACCAATTCCCGCCCCCGCTTGCGTCGCTTTCGGGGAGGCATTAGCTTCGCGCTCGACTTCCCTGTTCACCCACATCGCGCGGAGATCCGAAAGTGGCATTCGAACTCGCACCCCTCCCCTACGCTTACGATTCGCTGCAGCCCTTTATGTCGGCAGAAACGCTGGAGTATCATCACGACAAGCACCACAAAGCCTATGTGGACAATCTCAACAAGCTGATCAAAGACACCGATTACGAGGGCAAGGACCTCGAGACCATCATTAAGGAGAGCTACAGCAAAGATGCCGGGGTCTTCAACAACGCCGCTCAGAACTTCAATCACATCCAGTTCTGGCCATGGATGACCAAGGACGGTGGCGGCAAGAAAGTGCCGGGCGCTATTCTTGCTCTGATCGACCGTGACCTTGGCGGCTTCGACAAGTTCCGCGCCGATTTTCTGGCAGCCGGTGCGACCCAGTTTGGCTCAGGCTGGGCCTGGCTCACGCTCAAAGACGGCAAGCTGGAAGTGACCAAGACGCCCAACGGCGAGAACCCGCTCCTGCATGGGGGCTGGCCGCTGCTCGGCTGCGATGTGTGGGAGCACTCCTATTACATCGACTACCGTAACGCGCGGCCGAAATATTTGGAGGCCTGGTTCGACAATCTCATCAACTGGGAACATGTCGAAGAGCTCTATGCCCAGGCGCCTGGCGCTTAGCACGCAAGCCATCACACAAGCGGGTGCGGGCGCCTTTCGAGGCGCCCGTTTTCGTTTGGGCCTCCTCCCAAAACGTCCGCGTCTCTACCCAGGCTTGAGAGGACAATGTCCGCGAGACAGGAGCGCCACGCCTCTTCGCCTTATGGTTGATGTCGAGATAAGATGAAGATCATAAGGGGAGTTCATCTTGGGGAGACAGATGTTATGGGGCGAATACTTTCGGCATGCCTACTGGAGACCTTTTTGGTCGCCGCGGGCTGTTCCACAAACAAGACGCTGACACCTACCGGAGGCAGCCGCTTAGATGGCACTGTCGAGATGAGCTACGAGATTGGCTCACTCCAGAAAGCCGAGATCAATATGGAACAGGGTCTCACCTCAGCCCGTGAGCGTTGTCGAGCGTGGGGCTACTCGGACGCGCAACCGTTCGGTGGAGAAAGGCGAACTTGCCAAGCATCAAACTCCTACGGCAGCATCCAGCACCTCGTGACGGTGACATACCAATGCCTAGGTGGAGGGCGACCGCGCTAAATGGCTAACTCTGAAATCTGTTGGCCAACAATCTAGGGATGGCTTAATCAAAAATCATTGTGAACAAAGCCGGAAGCTGACTTAAGCGCTGGCCCCGGCCATCGCTGTCTCGACAGCTTCGCTGGCCTCCAGCCAGCGGGCTTCCGCCACCTCGATCTCGCGCGTCAGTTGCCCTCGTTGCTTCATGAGGTCACTGGCCTCACGCGGCGCCGCCTCGACAAGCTTTGCATCGAGCGCATCGCGTTTGGCGGAAAAGTTCTTCATGTCGGATTCTGCTTGGGCGACGGCCTTGCGAAGCATTTTCGTTCGTTCCCGCGCATCCACCGCTGCCTTGCGCTTTTCCTTGCGATCAACTTTTTGGGCTGAAGCGCCGGCACCCTTCTTACCCTTGCTTTTGTTGGCTCTGCCCGCCCCCAGCACGCTGTCGCGATACTCGTCGAGACTACCGTCAAATTCGCGCACCCTGCCTCCCTCCACGAGAAGCAACCGGTCGGCAATCAGACCCAAGAGATGGCGGTCATGACTGACCACGATGACGGCACCGCCAAAGCCCACAAGCGCCTGAACCAAAGCCTCGCGCGCATCCACATCAAGATGATTGGTAGGCTCATCAAGAATCAGAATGTGCGGGGCATCGAGCGTCACCAGCGCAAGCGACAGCCGTGCTCGCTCTCCGCCTGACAACTGGCTCGCCGCCACGCTGACCTTGTCGCCGGAAAACCCGAACCGGGCGAGATGACCGCGCACTTCGCCAGGCTTCGCATCCGGCAATAATCGCTCCATGTGCTGAAGCGGCGTGTCTGCGGGGACTAAATCCTCAATCTGATGCTGGGCGAAGTAGCCGACGACCAGCTTTCCGCTCGCTTTGAGTTGCCCCGTCATGGGCGAGAGATCGCCCGCAAGCGCCCGCGCAAGCGTCGTCTTGCCGTTGCCGTTGCGGCCCACAAGTGCAATTCGGTCATCCGGGTCAATGCGCAGATTGATGCCCGACAAAACGGGCGTGTCCGGCACATAGCCGACCGCGACGTCTTCAAGCATCAGCAGCGGCGGCTTCATCTCTTTCGGTGATGGGAAG
>Ga0316193_10000924_pt1 | contig 19053 bp, 16 predicted proteins | sample MerIslsedime2_MG_FD_207735 | JGI IMG/M metagenome (GOLD analysis project Ga0316193, IMG submission 207735) | Coastal sediment microbial communities from Maine, United States - Merrow Island sediment 2 | ecosystem: Environmental > Aquatic > Marine > Coastal > Sediment | place: USA: Maine... | reverse complement strand
TACGCCGGCGGTGTACGACAAACCTCCCGCAGACAATAAGAACAGGCCAGCTGAAGGCATCCTGGCAAACAAGGGCTTTACCGCAATCACGAGTAGCCACCCCATCAGCAGATAAAGGCAGGTGGATAGAATGGGATGTGCGGTTTTATAGAATGCCTTCAGTACAACCCCGGCTACGGCAAGACCCCAAATAACCCCGAAGAGCGTCCAGCCGAATTCACCACGAAGTATACCAAGGGTTAACGGCGTGTACGTGCCGGCGATAAGAATAAAGATCGCGGAATGCTCGATGATCCGAAAGCAGCGCTTGGCCTTGCCTATTGGCCACGCATGGTAGAGTGTAGAGGCAAGATAAAGAAGGATCATGGACGCGGAGAAAACACTCGTGCCGACAATGAATCCGGCATCCCCTTGCCGTACTGCATGGATGATGAGAAATGGCGTTCCGATGAGCGCGCCGACCAGCCCTATGCCGTGGCTGATGCTGTTGGCGATTTCTTCGCCTTGCGACTGCCCGTGCTTGGGGTTTGAAAGGATTAAGCGCACGTCAGTTCTTTTAGTGGACCCAACATTCATTTTTTATCACATCCCTCGATAGCCACTTATCGTTATAATACCCTCTGAGGGTTCTGCAATTTTCAGGATACAGGTGTCGTGGCATATTCAAGAAGATCGTAATTAATGAGGTCCCTTCGTTTTGCCTGTCGCTTGAAGTTAGCCTTCGAATTCAAAGACCGTATTTACCTTGATTGTGCAACTTATAATGTGTGGCTTGATAACGTATAAAATTTCGGACAATTTTGGGACGGTGGCGGATAGGTGGTTCAACGCAAGTTACTACCGCGAAAATGTACCTATCAGCCTGCCCCCAAACGGCAGACAACTTGCCAGTATCGTAATTACACGCAATATTAATAAATTATCTGATTACGATTTAACTCCATTTCTTGCCCAGTTCGTCAAGCCCAGATTTCGCAAGGTCCTCGAGAGACATTGCAATTCTGAACTCACAATCCGCGTTGAAGTTCAAGAAAAACGGTTCTGAAAATGATGGGATTTGGGATGAATCATTGATATCTACGATGGCCACAGCTCCTCGAGTACCCCCTTGTTCCGTGAAATACATGATTTCCGGCTTCAATTCTTTGATAATTTTCTGAATAATTTCTCCCGCTTTGCCCTCTCTTACGAGCGTATTGAACGGCTCGTGAGGGATTCTCACATTCATTAGTATTCTCATTTTGATTCCTCCTTTATTTCATTAAGAAAAAAGAAAATATCTTACGGTCTCATTATATTGTCTCATCGATCCACCGGGGCAACTATCGGAATTCATATCAACTGTGACGATACGATTTAGCTATGCCATTAGAATCGATTAGATATGTCTAAGGTAATTTAATCGGCTGGTTGCAGCACGAACTAAAAAATGAAGGGTGAGGCCAGAAAAAGACCTCACCCTTTCCGCTCTTATTTCACCGGCGCCATCAGGTGGATATACGGTGTGCCGGCCCACATTACATAGGGCTGAGATGTATCAGGATCGGCACTTTTCGGGTATAAATCCTATATGATAAAAATTGTCAAGGTATAGGGGTGTTGGTTTAGAGTTGAATGATATTATCGAGTTTTACTGACCTGGATCAGTTTTGCCAATGAAAATGGCTATACGTGGATAGATACCGGGTTGGCGAATCAGTCTCTAATAGAAGAGCTTAACACGCCAAATACCTTGCCACAAGTCAAAGTGTTTGAATTTACGTGATTTATACAAATAAAGTTTGGTAATCCCAATTCAATTGAAAATTTTATAGGTTTGATGACGTAGCAGTAACAGTGTAATTTATGTGAATGCGGGTTAAGATTTTGGACCGCTTTTTTTCTTTTTGGAAGGCTTATTAGGTCCTAATGCGGCGAAATAGTCCTCCAAGTTGGTGAAGCTTTCGTTGATAAATCTTCTGGATTCGTCACGACCCTCCTTTAAAATCGTTCGCCATTGATCGACATAATCTTGCACTTCATCACTGAGGCCCATTTGGTTGCCAAAATACCTGTTCGTTCTCTCAGCCTGGTCCTGGAAAAGTGCCATGGCGTCGAAAAGGTTATTGGCAGCCTTTTTTTGCAGACCGATGAAATCTTTTGCCTTTGATGTCATTTCCATAGCTCATTCCCTCCTTACTCAGTGAGTTTGCGGTTGATGGAACCATTAGTTTAAACCACGTTTCCCAATAAGAAGCGCTCCACAGCTTTTTCGATAGAACGCGGAAGTGTCTCCATAATTGCTATGAAATTGAATATATGATCCCGGCTATATATATCGATGCCGTTACAAGCGGACATCAGCCATCGCGAGTAGCGGATTGCTTGATACTTTGGTGTTTCTCGAAACAGGGAATGCAAACTGATTTTCCATCCATGTTTCTGAAGCGCGATTCCATCACAGTTTCATCACAAATAGTGCAGGGGACAGAATCTCTGATCTTGGCAGGTTCAGGCTCCGGGACAGTGACGGAGGTCACGGAAAGGATAGTCTCCTGGGGTTCCGACAGTATCCACTCGGCAAAAATCTTTCGATCCTTCCTGACATTATCCGGCACATTTTGATCAAGGAACACCACGCGAACACCCTTTCGAGTTGATCGGGAGTAGATGGTGAATACGTGCTTTCCGTAGTCGCGAAAAATGAGGTTTCCTTTCCCGAACGTACAGCCTGTGACGCACTGGAGGGCATCAACGCCACAAGCATCATTTTCGACGATTGAGACGAGTTCCTCGTCTTCTGCACGTACAGACTCGATTGCCTTAAGTCCAGTTGATGCCATTCTATATCCGATGGCAAGGCCGGGGCACTCATGTCCATGAAACTTTACAATTTCTTGATATCTCATCATAGTATCCATCTCTTATTAAAGGGGGGGGCGTTATAATCTCATTATAATTTTAGCCCAGCAATTCAAGCTGGGCTTTTTTTATAACCCTCACCGGGGATCCATTCGACCATAATCGAACCATTGATGCACATCGTATATCAATTTCTCATGGTCTGATTTCAAGATGGTGTACATTCTTGCGTTTTCAATTCCGATACTTCCAATCTCTGATAAGCCAGAAATGAATTCTTTTTCAACATCAGTAAATATTCGTGATTCTGAAGTGTATATTCTTAGAACACCGATTATCTTCATTTTTACAGACATCGGCACCGACAAAATTGATATAATCCCCTCTTTTTTTGCCTCTTCCGGATACTGAATACGGTAGTCGTTTGTCGCATCCGGAACCAAAACCCATTTTCCGCTCAAAGTTTCTACGATACTCTTTTCAGAATCTACAGGTCCTTTATTCAGGTAGGCTTCACTTAAACCGTTTGACGAACTTATTCTTAATTTCTTTTCCACTTGATCTAATAGAAAAATCGTACACCCTTTAACGTTCAAAATATTCACAGTATTTTCAGTAATCGAATTTAATACTTCTTTTATGTTTAGTGAAGAATTGATCGCCTTGCATACATCTTTGAATAATTTAAGGAATCGGATTTCTTGAACTGGCATGTGTCCCTTCTTTCTGAAACTCATTTATAAAAAAATATTTAGTCAGGATGTTGAAAAGTTACCTTTAGCCGACTGGCATACTTGGATACATAAGCGTTTTTCGACAATCTGGGCACCTCACCATGTTTTTGATCTGCATTACCTCACTAATTGTGAATCTTACCAGCCGCACATCAGGCTTTCACCCATATTTTTCGCAACGACATCTTGAAATTGGTGAAATCGATATCCCACAACCTTAATCAGGTATGTAAGAAAAACATATCCCATCTTAAAATCTTCATCAAATAGTCTTAGTAGCGACTCTTTCGAGATCCTTACTATTTTTGTTCTATCTGCTGCACAATAAGCTGATAACCTCATTTTGTAAGGCGGCACAAAACACGACCACCCGAATGTCTGGGCAACAGGATCCCTTTTGTCAATGTCAACCGAAGATACAGTATGTTCTTGTGAGGTTGGACGTCCGGCGGGCAACTCAAAGCGTAAGTCAACCCTGCCTTTTACCACAATCCATAGGTGTTCCGCAGAATCACCTTCAGTGAAAAGCTTATCCCCTTGGTTAAAATCAAGTTCTTTACAATTTGGCTGTAATTTTGACAATTGACCTTGATCCATACCATTAAATGCCTCTATGGTTCCCAATAGCTCAAGAGTCACCATAATCCGCTCCTCTCTTTCTTTTTCCGATTTTTACGGAAAAAAAACTCAACTAATAACTCACAAAAAAGTTACTTCTGGTCGCTTGAAACTAAAAGGGGAAAACGTTTGGCAAGAATGAGATATTCTGATGTGGTTTGAGATAGAAACCCTTAACCCGAGAATTTTAAAAAACAACTCTGTCGAACGAGTAGGTATTCGCAGAAATGATGATCAATAACAAGAGCCCCTTTTGTTGAAATGATATTTATGGAAATGGTAATTGTCAATGATAACGACGTTTTAGTACCACAATGTAGGATTCAACGGGTGAGCGCCAGAAAACTGGTAAGAAAGGTAAAGCAACGAGATGCTGCTAAGGTCATGGCGGCGATTAGTGCTTTCTCGGCAGTTAGTGCTTTTTTGCCTTATGTATACGAAAACATATTGTAATCTAAACAATTACAGTTTGCGTATCACAAATTTTTGTGTTTTTTTACGCTTTCTTAATACCAACTGTGGTTACCTTTGGTTTTTTCAACGGACCCTTACGATATAAACAATTTTGAGGCGGGTGTTTTATATTAGATTGCAAAATTATTGCATTCCCCGATCCACCCACCCCAGGTTTTCCTGAATAAGATCCGGTATAGGCAGTTCATAAGGACAGCGCTCCAGGCATTCCCCGCACGCCGTGCATTTGCGGGCCGCAGACAGGGCTGGTGATAGGAAGGCGCCGTTGACGGCTTCTTTTCCCATGCGTTTGATCACGCTTCGCACATGAAGGATCACAGAGATGGGAATATCTTCAGAGCAGGGCTGGCAGTAGTCGCAGCGTCGACAAAAGACTTTGTCGTAGCGCTTCCGGATGCTTTCGATTTCAACTTTCTCCGTAGTGGTGAGCCTATAATTCCCGGACTTGAACACGGACCAGTTTTGGTTGAACAGTGCAGTGTCTTCCACACCTGGTATAATGGCCACGCCCGGTTGGGAAAGGGCCCACTTTAGCGCCAGAACAGGATTGTCTATGGCACCTCCGGAAAAGGATTTCATTGCGATGACACCGACATTTTTTTCCAGGGCTTTGGGAATGATATTTTTTTTTGCATCCGGCTCCAAAAAACTGAAACAAACCATGATGGTATCAAACAGGCCGTCATTTAACGCCTGATCCAGTACTTCCAAACTGTGGCTGGTTATGCCGATATGGCTGATAAGCCCTTCTTCTTTTGCTTTGACAAGGGTATCAAAAGCCCCCTCGGATTGGACCACACGTTGGTAGTCCTCTTGAGTGCTCACAAAATGACACTGGTATAGATCGATATGGTCTACCTGAAGTTCAGACAGGCTTTTTTCCAGGTCCGCTTGTAGATCCTCGGATTTTCGGCTGACACTTTTTGATGCCAGAATCACTTTTTTATCGGTCAGCTTCAAAGCTCTACCAATTCGCCCTTCGCTGGTTGTATACGCCCTGGATGTATCGATGAAATCCACTCCCTGCTCCACGGCATGCCGCACGGTTTCAACCGCCTGGTCTTCGTCGACCCTCTGAATGGGAATCCCGCCGAAACCATAACGGTTGATGGTCAGTCCGGTTCGGCCCAGTGTGATGCGCTCCATAATATGTTCCTTTCCTTAAGAAAATGGCCATTTGTTTCCGGCGCGTCATTTTCATTCACCGTGGCAGCCATGAGTGTTTAGTCTGAAATCACCGCCGGTTGGACGTCATCACCTTCCTGTAATGGTAGCCATATATAGCCAAAGTAATCGCGAGCGGGAAATGTTGGGGAAAACGCATCAGGGTCCATACCAATAGCCACCAATACTGAAAGCGTTCCTTACCCAAGATCCCCAGGCGCACACTGCTCCGGAAAACGGCTATAACGCGCTGGAAATCCATGCTAATCGTCTTTTTCGGCTGATTGTACTCCCTCAGAAAGGTCCGCACCCGGCGATAATAATTCCGCGGCCGGTAGATGCTTTGCAAAATATGGTGATAGCCGCACTTTAGTTGGGCCATATCCATCTTGGGGATAATATTGGTCGTGCCGTCCGAAAAACAAGGGGTCAGATCGTTAGATTTGACAATTTGAATATGATTTACCTTTAAAGACCCATGGCGAGACCACTGAGAATAGGATATCTGATGAGCGTATTATCGGAGAAGTTGCTAAAGCTAGCAGTGCACGTGCTGGCGAGCTGCGGGGCGAAAAGCAAAACATAAAGATTTTGGGGCCATGGAGCTCAGTTATCGACACAGCAACTTTAAGCGGAAAAAAATCGGTGCGATCTTCGGCGTAGACTGCAGCACCGTCAGCCAAAACGAAACTACAATCGAATCATCAATTGAAGAAACAATTTCATCGAATCCAGGAAAAATCGATAAATTGTCAAATACAAAGATCTGACCCCTCTATTTCGTTCACCAGAATGCTGGGCCTGTGCATAGGCGCAACAATCCCCAATATTCAGACCTGCCGGGTGGTGGCCTTCCCGAATCTTCTCCAGGCAATAAGGGCCTGTTCTACCTGATCTCCGTTTAGGGGAGTGTTTCCGGTCGATTTCCGGGTGGCATTCTCGAAACCAATCCAGGCACCGGGCACAATCAAACGGATTTTGATTCCGGCGGGAATTGTGACTGGTCGCAGCTGTCAGCCGATGGCGGTACTTGACAAAGACCGTGAAATGAGGTCAAATTTCATATCTCTGATTCTGAAACCAAGGGTGAAACCGGTGCCGGTTGGTCTTCCCTCCGGTGCCGCGGCTGACCCTTTTAAGCCTGCGCTTATTCTTTCGGCCACTATGACAAACGACATCGGTTCGCCTGATCCACCATCTGATAAACTGCAGAAGCTTGCCGGTCATTTGGGGATCGATCCGGAGGATGCGGAGACGTTCGCCACCGAGATCATTCCGTTCCTGAACCGTCGGTTCGCGTTGCTCACTCACGCTGCGACATCCGACGAACCAGTCGAAAACCGGATTCAAACGATCCTTCAGGAGGAGCTGCCGAGGGTGTTGGCGAACTACGCCCTCGATGACCTGAAAGCAAACAAGGGCGTGATGCTTTTTCTCGCCAAACTGTTGGCTCCGGAATTGACCGACCTGCGGGTCAAACAGCTCGTCGACCGACAGGCCGGCCAGGCCGATCAGTCACTGGCCGATCAGTTGGCCGATAACCTGGGTATCCGGACCGAACAAATCCAGCACTTTAGAGATAAAGTGATTCCGAAACTGAAGCAGTACACCAAGGCCATGTATCGCAAAAAAGTGCAGAGCCGGGAACCAATCGAAGATTCAAAGGCCTTCAATCAGTTTATCATCGATAATGTCTTCATCGACGAATTCGAGAACCACCCTTACATCCGATCGGTCACGGACAAGAACAACAAGGCTATTTTGCTGCCGGAGACCAAGTCGGTCGCCATGCAACTCATAACGGCCTGGATGAACGAGGTCATCGCCGAGGAAAATCGAAAGTGACATCGGCTCTCCTGCCTGCCGTTGGACTTAAACCTTAAGCCGTTTTACCGTCTCCCTTCTGTTTTTTCGAACCAGTCGATCAGCCGGCGGGCAATGCTCCATCGGCCGGGAACCGGCGGCAGCGCGCCGGCGGAAAACCAGTCGGCGGCGGCGATCTCCGATGGATTCAAACGGATCTCACCTCCGGCATATCGAGCAGTGAAGGCCACCATCAGTGAGTTCGGAAACGGCCACGGCTGGCTGCCGAAGTAACGGATGTCCGTGACCCGCAGACCGACTTCTTCGCGTATCTCCCTGCTGACACATTCCTCCAGAGTTTCCCCCGGTTCAACGAAGCCAGCCAGGACGCTGTAAAAACTGGCACCGATCCGCGTCGAGCGGGCCAGCAGAATGCGGCCGGCATTAAGGACCGCGACGATAATTGCCGGCGAAACCCTGGGGTAATTGACGAGGCCGCAGGCCGGGCAAATCTTGGCGCGTTCATTCTCGGCGTCCCGGGTCACGTGCCCGCAGCGGCCGCAGAACTGATGGGTCCGCGCCCAGTGAATCATCTGGTTGGCCCTTCCGGCAACGGCCGCCAACTCGTCGTCGACCGCACCCAACAATTGCCTCACCGGCTGCAATTCGGCAGCTGAAGAGACCCTTGCCTCGGATGCCAGCTCGGCCGTGTAGCAATCGATGTCGTTCAGACATCCGAGATACTGTCTGTGCATCAAGCCCGCTTCGACGAAGGACACATCGGTAAAAAAAGGACGGACGGACGTATCCGCACCACGGCGGACCAGGATCCGGTCGCCACGGAACAAAAACCACCACTGCGACCGGATCGAATCGGACGCTGGGTGCAGTGCGGGGTCGAAGGTCATCGCGGGTTATCTGCTGGATCGGCGGTCGGGTTCGACTCACCGGTTAAAATTCGCAAACCCCGATATAATTTTCAGGTGTAATCCCAAGGAGTTCGGATTTGACCTCATCGGTAACATCCAAACTCTGGATAAATTCGGTGATCGCACCTTGATCGATACGGGTGTGGGTGCGGGTCAGAGCCTTAAGGGCTTCATATGGTTCGGGATACCCCTCGCGCCGCAGCACCGTCTGAATGGCTTCGGCCACAACGGCCCAATTGTTGCGCAGGTCCCTGCGGATCACTTCTTCGTTGAGAATGAGCTTATCCAGACCCCGCAGCAGCGATTTCAGCGCGATGAGCGTGTGAGCCATCGGCACGCCGATGTTGCGTGTCACGGTGGAATCGGTGAGATCGCGCTGCAGCCGCGAAACCGGCAGTTTGGCGGACAAGTGGGCAAACAGGGCGTTGGCAACCCCCAGGTTGCCTTCGGCGTTTTCAAAATCGATCGGATTGACTTTGTGTGGCATGGCGGAAGAGCCGATTTCACCGGCCTTGATCTGTTGTTTGAAATAATCGAGCGAAATATAAGACCAAGCATCCTGCGCCAGATCGATCAAAATGGTGTTGATCCGTTTCAGGTTGTCGCAGAAGGCCGCCAGGTTGTCGTAGTGTTCGATCTGGGTCGTGTTGCGGGAGCGCACCAATCCCAACCGTTCCTGCAACAATCGGTCGGCAAAGGCAAACCAGTCGAATTCCGGATAGGCCACGGCGTGGGCGTTGAAATTGCCCGTCGCCCCTCCGAACTTGGCGGTAAACGGCACCGCATCGAAGAGTGCCAGCTGGCGGTTCAAACGCTCCACAAACACGTAGATCTCTTTGCCGGTGCGCGTGGGGGATGCCGGCTGACCATGGGTGCGCGCGAGCATCGGAATGTCTTTCCAGCGTCGGGCCTTGTCCGTTAAAGCGTCAATCACCTCGATGAGGACCGGTTTGACGACATCCAGCCAGCCCTTCTTCAGCCCATACGGTAAGGCAGTGTTGTTGATATCCTGAGAGGTCAGCCCGAAATGGATGAACTCCTTGAATGGCGCGAGGTGGAGCTGATCGAACTTTTCCTTCAGAAAATACTCGACCGCCTTGACATCGTGGTTGGTAATTTTTTCGATATCTTTAACCCGCCGCGCATCCGATAGGGAAAAGTCGGTATAAATTTGGCGCAGTACCGTCGCCAGAGTACCGTTAAACGACGTCAGCTGCGGCAGAGGCAATTCGCAGAGGGATAGAAAATACTCCACCTCAACCATGAGGCGATATTTGATCAGCGCCGCTTCCGAAAAAAAGGCGCTCAACCTTTCGGTGCTTTTGCGGTAGCGTCCGTCAACCGGTGAGATTGCGGTAAGGGGCGTGAGCGTCGATTCCATTAATTTGCCTCTCCGTCGTCCATGGGGTCACGGCAGGAAAATAGGGTCACGGAAAGAAATAATTCCACGAGATTGCGCCGGATTCGTGTCAATGGCCAAAATACAAAACGCAGCGTTCATTATTGAACCACTGCGCTCCATTGAACCGAATTCAAGACCGGAAGGTTTTCCCCAAAAAAGCCAAAATCATATGGTACCGAACTATTTTGTCGATTCCGATGTCGAGCCGCTTTTCTTGGAGGCGTAGCCGTCGGCATACCATCCGCCACCTTTGAGCTCAAAAGAACACGCCGAAATGATTTTCTTAGCCTTATTACCGCACTTGGGGCAGGCAATCGAACGGGTGTCCATCTTCGTCAGTTCCTCTGTTACCTCACCGCAGCTGCATTCGAATTCATATACGGGCATACTCGTCACCTCATCGATCATTGGCGAAAAAGAAATAAACTTTATTAGCTCAAACAAACTAATTTTAGCCATAATTTGTGAAAAGTCAAGCTGAAATGGGCGCAACAAACCTTGTGAAACAGTTGAAAGTCGCCCCGACGCGGGCAGTGCTTTCATCGTCTTGTTGCATTAGGGAAAGTGACGAAACGGTAATGTCGCGGTCAGCTTACGGTAACCTTCAGGTGCTACTTTCCTCCCCGCAATATCGTCACTTACCCCTGTCGATGGGGTTGCCAGAACAGAATTGCGCTATATATTAAATTGGTTTTAAATTAACAAATTAGAATAACGTCACACAAACAACCCTTTCGGCTGCAGAATTGACCTTTAAACTGCCGGACACGTCGGCAGGGAGTATTTAACGAGGGAGGAAGAGTATGAGTTGGTCAAGAATCAGGACTACAAGTGCCGGCGTTTTCGTTTTTCTCGTCACGTTCGCTTTTCAGGCAGGGATCTTCACGCCCGAAGTTGCAGCCGCAGATGCCCCGCGTATGGTACCCGAAAATTTCAGCCATTTAGCCGAAGTTGCCAAACCGGCCGTGGTCAACATCAGAACCGAGAAAACTGTCCAGGGGGGCGGCAAGGTGTTCCGACACTTTTTCGGCAACCCCTTCGGTGGTCGCGAACGCGATCCATTTCGGGATTTTTTCGGGCCCTTCGAGGAAGGCCCTTCGAAGGAGTTCAAGCAACGCAGCCTCGGATCTGGCTTCATTATCGACAAGGAAGGCTTCATCGTGACCAACAACCACGTCGTCGAGGGAGCCGATCAAATCAAGGTGCGGTTGGCGGATGATCAAGAGTACGATGCCACTGTCGTGGGTCGGGACCCGAAAACCGATCTGGCCCTGATAAAAATCGAGGGCGCCAAAGACCTGGTTCCCCTGCCGATGGGCGATTCCGACGCTCAGGAAGTCGGCACCTGGGTTGTGGCGATCGGCAGCCCTTTCGGACTGGAGCAGACGGTCACGGCCGGTATTGTCAGTGCCAAGGGGCGCATCATCGGCTCCGGCCCTTATGACGATTTCGTTCAGACCGATGCTTCCATCAACCCGGGCAACAGCGGCGGTCCGCTGGTCAACATGAACGGCGAGGTAATCGGTATTAACACGGCTATCGTTGCCAGCGGCCAGGGCATCGGATTTGCCATCCCGATTAACATGGCCAAGGACATCATCGCCCAGCTGAAGAGCAAAGGCGAGGTGACCCGCGGCTGGATGGGCGTCGGCATCCAGGACCTGACACCCGAACTTGCCGAGTATTACAAGGTCAAAGGTGAAACCGGCGTGCTGGTTACCCAGATTTTTGAGGGCGACCCGGCGGATAAGGCCGGAATCAAGGCCAATGACATTATCACGGCCGTTAACGGTGAACCGGTCACCAGTAGCCGGGAGCTTTCGCGCCGGATTGCCGCTTTAGGAGTGGGGCAGAAGGCCAAAATCACCATCATGCGTGACGGCCGGGAGAAAACGGTCACGGTCGAAACCGCCAAACGCCAGGAAGAGCAGGCGCTGGCCAGCAAAGAGGCGGAAAGCGACGAGAAACTGGGGTTGAGCCTGCAGTCATTAGAGCCGGACATGGCCGCGCGGCTCGGATATGACGAGGCCGAAAAGGGCGTTCTGGTGACCGGCGTGGAAAGCGGCAGCAAAGCCGACAAGGCCGGCGTTCAGCAAGGCGATCTGGTCAAGGAAATCAACCGCAAGCCGGTTGCCGGGATGGAAGAATTCCGCAAACAGTTGAACCAGGTCAAAAAAGGTGACCCGATTATGCTGTTGCTGAAGCGGGGTCAATCCGGTTTCATTGTCGCCAAAATGACCCGCTGATCGAAGAGACGACGGTCCAACCGGTAACAACAGAGGGCACCGTCATAAAAACCCCGCTGCGGTGCAGCGGGGTTTTTATTTGATGACCGGATCGCCGAAAGGATCATTTCTTGTCAAGCGATACTGGAGCCGGGTGTAGCGTCGTTGCGGCTCGGCATTGCCGACGGCGATCGCGAGGGCCTTACGGGTACCGACCATCACCACCAGACGGCGCCCGCGGGTGACTGCTGTGTAGATCAAGTTGCGCTGCAGCAGCAGGAAGTGCTGGGTCGTCACCGGGATGATAACCGCCGGGTATTCGGATCCCTGGGATTTGTGGACCGAAATCGCATAGGCCAGGATGATTTCGTCGAGTTCCGAAAAAGCGTAGGTCACGGCCTGGTCTTCGAAACGGATGACGACCTCTTGGCCGCTCGGATCGATGCGGCTGACCCGCCCGATATCCCCGTTGAAGACATCCTTATCGTAATTGTTTTTGATCTGCATGACCTTGTCGTAAAGCCGGAGTTCGCGATCCCCCCGTCTGATCAGATCCCGGTCGGGGTTGAGCGTCTCCTGAAGACGCAGGTTCAGGTTGTCGGCACCGATCACACCCCGATGCATGGGTGTGAGCACCTGGATGTCGTCGAACGGATCAAAACCGAAGCGGCGCGGAATCCTCTCTTTTGCCAGCTCCAGAATGAGGTCCAGAACCTTTTCGGGGTCGTCCTGTTGGATGAAATAAAAATCCGACAGCGCCGGTGCGGCCGAAGAGATCGGTGCCCACTCTGGCAGCCGGCCGCTGTTGATCCGGTGGGCATTAACCACAATGCGACTGTGCCTGGCCTGGCGGAAGATCTCACTCAGCTCCACGACCGCGGTGAGCCCCGAATCGATAATGTCCTTGAGAACGTTTCCGGCACCCACCGAGGGCAGCTGATTGACGTCGCCGACGAGAACAAAGGTGGCGCCCTCCGGAACGGCCTTTAGAAGGTGATACATCAGGACGGTGTCGATCATCGAGGCCTCATCGATGACCAGCAGATCACACCGCAGAGGGTCGTTTTCGTCTCTCTGAAATCCGCCCTTGGCCAGGCTGTATTCCAGCAGCCGGTGAACGGTGCGGGCCGCATGTCCACAGGCCTCGCTCATGCGCTTGGCCGCCCGCCCGGTGGGCGCCGCCATCAGAACCCTGACACCCATCCGCGTGAAAATCTGTAGAACCGCGTTGATGATGGTGGTCTTGCCGGTTCCCGGACCGCCCGTGATCACCAGCACTTTTTCCGTCAGTGCGGCCCTGACGGCACTGACCTGTTTTTCGGCCAGCCCGATGGCCAGCCGCTTCTGCACCCATGCCAAGGCATCTTCGACCCGGATTGGACGCAGGCTCTTGGGTGCCGTCCGGAGAAATTTCAAGCGCTCGGCAAGACCAGTCTCGCACGCAAAGAAATGGGCCAGATAGACCGCCGACTCTTTCTGCCCGGCGCTCCCCTTGTTTTTTTCAATATCCTCGACGATGATGCGCCGTTCGGTGGCCAACTTGTCAAGGGCCTTGAGTACGGTCTCATGGTCGATGTCCAGTACCTTGCGGCACTCGGCCACGAGATGTTCCCGGGGAGCGTAAACGTGGCCATCGCCGGACAATAGATCGAGCACATAGAGGATCCCGGCCGCCACCCGAAGCTCGGAATCCGGCGGGAAACCGAGCTGCTGCGCAATGCGGTCGGCTGTTTTGAAACCGATGCCGAAGATGTCGGACGCCAGTCGGTATGGATTCTGTTTGACGACGGCAATCGACCGGTTGCCGTAGCGCTTGAAAATTTTGGTCGCGTACCCCGAACTCACGCCGTGAGATTGCAGGAAGATCATGACATCCCGGATTTCCTTCTGGTCGTCCCAGGCCTCTTTAATCATGGCGATGCGCTTTTTGCCGATCCCCTCGACTTCGGCCAGGCGCTCGATGGCCCCTTCGATGATTTCCAGGGTGTCCCGTCCGAATTTTTTAACGATCCGGTGGGCCATGACCGGTCCGAGGCCTTTGATCATACCGGATCCAAGGTAAATTCGAATGCCGTCGGCGGTGGCGGGGATGCTGCTTTGATAATGCTCAACCCGGAACTGTTCGCCGTACTTGGGATGGCGCACCCATTCGCCGGTCATTTGGAGAACTTCGCCGGGAGTCGGGGCCAACAGACCACCGACAACGGTGACCGGATCCGGCCGCCCCTCTACCTTTACCCGGGCGATCGTGAAGCCGGTTTCTTCGCTGGTGTAAGTGATGTGCTCTATCTGACCGACGAGATCGACTGGCATGGCTGTGTTGTCGGCGGCTATCCCCGACGGCGAAAACCCGCGCAAGGTTATTGCCAGTCGGGAACCTTGACCGGCCCTTCGTTGTCTTGGGGGAAAAAGGATTTGATGTCGATGACCGGTGAGCCGTCAAGGGCATCGATTTGATCGACCACGATGCTGTCGAGAGTGACCGCTGTGATGCGACATCGCGACAGGGCGATAGGATTCGGCCGGCGCGGCGAATGGGTCGCAAAAACGCCGGTCAACGGATTGGCGGGATTTTTGCGCGGCTGAACCTGCAGGATGCCGCGCGCCTCAGGCGTGTCGTTGAGGTGCAGCCAATACAGCACGTTGATGTGTGAAAACTGCTCCAACCCCAGCAGCCCCGCCGTGTAGGGAGGATAGATCTCGATCCGAACCTCGTCGTCGGTGTTGTGGATCACGCCAATCGGATGAATTGTGAAGGCTTCCTCCATGATGACCTCCTGCCGACGGCAACCCACGCCAGCTGCCAGACGATGATTGACTCCCGTCAAAACGGGCTGACCGGTTTAAGTACTAATCCTCCTGCAGCTCCTTCAGGTTTCCGTAAAATTCGAGGACATCCGGATTGCTCAAGGCATCGCGATTGAGCACCGGCTTGCCCTCGATAATTTTCTTCACCGCCAGCTCCACCTTCTTCATGTTGAGGGTGTAGGGGACGGCCGGAACGCTGATAATTTTCTTCGGCACGTGGCGCGGCGAAGCGTTTTCGCGGATCATGCGCAGGATCTTGCTCCTGATGTCGTCGGTCAGCCGGCATCCCTGCGCCATTTTGACAAACAGGATGACCCGCACGTCATTTTTCCAGTTCTGCCCCACCACGACACTGTCCTCGACCTCTTCGATCTGCTCGACCAGGCGGTATATTTCAGCCGTACCGATCCTCACCCCGCCGGGATTCAACGTGGCGTCCGACCGGCCGTAGATGGTGACCCCTCCGTGATCGTTGATCATGATGAAGTCCCCGTGCCGCCACACCTTGGGATACACGTCAAAATAGGCGCTGTGGTATTTGGTGCCGTCCGGATCGTCCCAGAAGTAGATCGGCATGGATGGAAACGGCTTCGAGCACACCAGCTCACCCTGCTTGTCGATCACCGGACGGCCGTTTTCGTCGTAGGCCTCCACCTTCATGGCCAACCCCCGGCACTGAAGCTCGCCGGCGTAGACCGGGCCCATCGGGTTTCCCAGCGCAAAACAACCGTTGAGATCCGTGCCGCCCGAGATCGATGCCAGCTGCAAATCGGATTTGACGTCGGTGTAGATAAAATCGAACCCTTCGATCGAGAGCGGCGAACCGGTGGAAAGCAAGGCCTTGAGGGGCTTTAGGTCATACGTTTTTCCTGGTTTGACGCCGGCGTTCTGAAGGGCGGCAATGTACCCGGCGCTGGTGCCGAAGACCGTGACCTTTTCGTTCTGGGCCATCTCCCAGAGCGCACCGGGGTGGGGGTGAAACGGGTTACCGTCGAAGAGCACCACGGTGGCCCCAACAGCCAAAGAACTGGTCAGCCAATTCCACATCATCCAGCCGCAGGTGGTGAAGTAAAAAATTCGGTCTTCTCTCTTCAGGTCCGTGTGCAGCATCAGTTCCTTCAGATGATGGATCAAAATGCCGCCGGCGCACTGGACCATGCACTTGGGCAAACCGGTGGTGCCGGAAGAATACATGATGTACAACGGATGGTCGAAGGGCAGCTGTTCGAATTCGATGTCGAGATCGGTTTCCGGGGCGATGAAATCGCTGAACATCACCGCATTGGGCACGCCGCTGATATCAGGATCCACCTGCGTGTAAGGTACCACGACGACTTTTTCGATGGACGGAAGCTGTTTCAGGATGGTGCCGATCCGCTCCAGCGAGTCGACCTGTTTGCCTTTGAAAAAATACCCGTTGGCCGTGAAGAGCACCTTGGGCCGTATCTGTCCGAAGCGGTCGAGAACACCCTTTATGCCGAAGTCCGGCGAGCAGGAAGACCAGACGGCGCCCATGCTCGTTGCCGCCAGCATGGCAATGATCGCCTGGGGCATGTTGGGCATGAATCCCACGACCCGGTCGCCGGCTTGCACACCGGCCTGTTTGAGAGATTTGGCCAAGCGCGACACCTCGCGATAGAGTTCGGCATAGGTCAGGTAGACGGCCTCCTGAGCCTCGCTCTTGAAGGCCAGGGCCAACCGGTCATCCCTATAGCGCAAGAGGTTCTCGGCAAAGTTGAGCCGGGCCCCTGTAAACCATTTGGCCCCCGGCATCTTGTTCAGATCATCGATCACCTGCTCGTAGGGCTCAGAAGCGATGACGCCGGCAAAATCCCACAGAGTGGCCCAAAAATCGGGAATATTTTGGATCGACCACCGGTAAAGGGCCTCGTATTCCGTGAAATTCCGGCCGAATCGCTCATTGATCGCATTCATGAAACGATACATGTTGCTGGCCTTGATTCTTTGCTCCGATGGTTGCCACAAGAGTTTGCCCATGATCTGCTCCCTTTCATCGAGGATGTCGCAACGATCTCCATCTCGGCGCTGCCCGTCATCCCACCGCCACCGGAGTAATCAAAAGGCTCACTCCGGTAACCGGATCGTCAGGCTCGCCGCATTATCCCGTTTTTTACGACGGGACCCTCTCGACCCTTGCGGCAAAAAGTCTGCCGCTTGATTTCGAGAAATGGCGTCCCGCATCAGGATCTCTGCGATGACCGGTCCGTGAGACCCGTCGAACCGCCTTTGGCAAGACATTCTTCGTGTACACTTGCATTTTCTCATACACGGTTCCGGAGCGGTTCGTCAAGGAGCGCGGTGACACCAGAAGCGATCCTCATCACGTCTTGGTGTGAAATGTCTTGCGGACAGACCCGATATCCTTTAATGAGTAACCGCTGAAAACACGAACAAGCAAGTAGAGGAGCAGGAAATGAGCAACCGACGAGTCGACCTGAGGTCAGACACGATCACCTTGCCGACGTCATCGATGCGTCAGGCAATGGCGACGGCGGAAGTCGGAGACGATGTCTTCGGCGAAGATCCCACCGTCAGACGCCTGGAGGAACTGGCGGCCGAACGGCTCGGGAAGGAAGCCGGGCTTTTTGTGGCCAGTGGGACGATGGCCAACCTCGTCAGTCAGTTGACCCACTGCGGCCGGGGGGACGAGATGGTTTTGGGCGATCAGGCGCACATATTCTACTACGAACAGGGTGGCTCGGCCGCGGTGGGGAGCATCCACCCCCGGACCGTCCCCAATCAGCCTGATGGAAAAATCCTCCTGGAGGACATCGAAGCGGCCATCCGCCCGGACAACGTCCATTTTCCGCGAACCCGTCTGATCGTCCTCGAAAACACCCACAACCGCTGTTACGGCAGCCCCCTGGACACGGCTTACCTGCAGTCGATCCGCCAACTGGCGCGCCGTTTTGGTCTGAAGGTGCATGTGGACGGGGCACGGCTGTTCAATGCCGCCGTGGCACTCGGCGTAACGGCCGCAGAGCTGGCGGCTCCGGCGGATTCGATCAGCATTTGTTTGAGCAAAGGACTGGCAGCGCCGGTCGGTTCCGTGGTCTGTGGGACCCGTAAATTCATCGAGAAGGCCCGCAGGGCCCGCAAAGTTCTCGGCGGCGGCATGCGTCAAGCCGGTGTGCTGGCCGCCGCCGGCATCGTGGCGCTGACGGAAATGACCCTGCGGCTGCCCGAAGATCATGCCACAGCCCGGCGCCTTGCCGAGGGCCTGGCCGAATCAAGGGGCATCTCAATCGATATCGGACGCGTGAAAACAAACATCGTTTTCTTCGACAGCAAGATAGACCATCTGCCGGCTGATCGTCTATCCGCAGTGCTCGCCGCGGAGGGAATCCACGTCCTTCCCACCGGGAAGCACCGGCTCAGGGCCGTCACCCACTACCACATCACGGCCGAGGACATCGATTACACGCTGAAGATAGTCGATAAGGTGACGGCTTAGTCGAAACATGCCTGTTTATGATTATAAAGATGACGAAAACAGGTTTACAAATGAGTGCTGTGGTCGTATCAGGTATGAGGACAGCCTCTGGCCGCAAGCATCCAGTTTGATCGAAGAGAAAACTGTTAAGTTTCATTCAAGAAACAGGAATCGTACTTAGATTTATGGAGGTCTCTTATGCGCGCTCTGATCGTTGGAACAATCGCTCTTCTGTTTTCCGCCAATCTCGCTTGGGCTGACGTTGTTGCAACCTGGAAAATGAGTGATGGCGCCGTTTCCAAGCTCAGTATTCGTGATGACCAACACGTTCGCATCGATACCAATGAAAAAGACACCTACATGCTGCTGACCAACCAAAAAGTATACATGGTGCGCAAGGAAGAGGGAAAATGGTCGGCTTTTGACATGGACCAGATGTCCGGTATCATGAAGAGCTTCGCGAAAGGCGCCAAGCCATCGGGCGCACAAGGCGATCAGCAAAAATTCACGGATACGGGCCGTTATGAAACCATTGCCGGCTACAAGGGCAAAGTATATGAAATCGAGTTTAAGGACTCTGCGGGTAAGATCCAAAAAGATG
>Ga0316193_10000923_pt1 | contig 19060 bp, 16 predicted proteins | sample MerIslsedime2_MG_FD_207735 | JGI IMG/M metagenome (GOLD analysis project Ga0316193, IMG submission 207735) | Coastal sediment microbial communities from Maine, United States - Merrow Island sediment 2 | ecosystem: Environmental > Aquatic > Marine > Coastal > Sediment | place: USA: Maine... | reverse complement strand
TAGAGGGGTATTCACCTCCTATCTGTCAGATGGTTTGTTGAATGTCCAAAAACATATGACGATTTATATGTCGGAAACCGATAAAGCACTAGGGGTCTCCCAGTTTTTGACAAATCGCCAGCGTCTGGGGCAAATGTTTGGAGGTGATGGAGGAGAAATGACTCCCTGGGGGCGCGAGGCGTTGGCTAAATACAAGGATCAGATAAGTCTGATCAATGTGACGGGAGCAGAAGGCGCACAAAGCGCAAGTGGACATGGTTATTTTCGTGCCAGTCCATGGGCAAGCAGCGATATCTTGATGACCCTATATTATGGGCTAAAACCCAAAGAGCGGGGACTTGTCGACGAAGAAGGGCTGCCCATGTACACCTTTCCACCTGATTTTATTAACCGTTTATGGGATGCAATAGAAAAGGTAGATCCGGAGTTTGCTAAAGATTATCAGAAGCTTAAGGAAGGGAGCTATAATCAATCTGCAGTTCCGTAAGACGAAGTATCCGCCGGATTGATTTTTCCATTTCACTGATTAATGTTACTATGTGGTACACAGTCAGCGAGTGTGCTACGCTACTCTCTTCCAGGGTGATGTGGTTGCCAGGCCGCATCACCTTTATTGTTTCTGCAGTCTCTTGGCAGGGAAATCCATATCCCTAAGGTCCTTTATTAGTTTTTCAATCGCAATTTCTTTGGCTTTGGCTTCAATCTCTAAGGTAATAGCCTTGTCGCGCCAGCATTCCGGAAAATCACCGGGGTCGATCATGTCACTGTGGGGTTTGGGATCGCTTCCATTCCAGCCCAATTTAGGGCTTGAAAGGTGAAAGAGCGGTTCCCGGTTCCAGGTCTCGATAGCAATATCAGTGGCATCCTTCACTGTAATACCGTCGGCCAGACAGCGGTGATGATGGACATCATAGACAAGGGGAATACCGTTTTTCTCACATACGGGTAGTAGGTCTTGCGGAGTATAGACTCGATCATCGTTTTCAAGAGCCAACTTGGAACGTATTGATGCTGGCAAACCTGCAATGGTCTGACTCAACCGCTGAAGTGTTGACTTCTTGTCACCATAGGCGCCGCCGCCATGAATCATAATCACATCTGCACCAATTAGTTCAGCGAGTTCAGCATGATAGGAGAGTTCCTCAATGGAATTGTGAAGCACCTCAATTCTGGGAGAGGAGAGCAGGATGAATTGATCCGGATGGAAAGTGAGCCGTATGTCATTTGTTTCGGCGTAACGGCGTACCTTGTCGAGCAGGGTCAGGATTTCTGAATGATCAGGCAGTTCGGCAAGCCCATAGCCGACCTCGGGATGGGTTTTCAGTGGGAAAAATCTACTGTTGACTCGGAATGAGCCTATCTGATGAGCACTGCAGAAGGTCACAGCTTCAAGCAGCGACCTGCAGTTGACCATTATGGATTCGGACAGGAGTTCCATCTGCCGCTGCCTGTTAAATTTCTTAATGTGCACAGCTTGCCTGGTGCGGAAAGCGATCGGTGCCTCCTTAAAAATGCAGCACAAACCGAGGCGGGGGGTGTACGTCAGTTTCCTGGCATGGGACTTTTTTCCCGCAAGAAACTCTGCTGCGCCGCTTAAAGTTGTTGTCCTGGTTAGCATGGTGGTTTTTTCGATGAAATCATAAAAGTTCAGAAGCTAGTTGACTGGAATCACAATATTTCGTGCTGCACTAAGTAAGCCAAACATCTTTCTACCCTAGATCCGAAGGCATCCAGACAGGTTACGACCAGATAAACCGGTCATTCCATACAAATTATAAGAGTAATCATAGTGCTCAACCCTGCAATAGGGGGACAATGGCGGTAAAATAGTAAAAATACTATCGTCGAATTGGCGCAGAAAAATTTAAGGTGAATCGGTGAGGAAATGTCTATGGCCTGAGTTGAGCTGGATCTATCAGTCTTCGCTGCTGCCGGAGTGAGCATCTGAAGCAGGTCTTCTTTCTGGTACCTCCTTCGGGGCGATGCGTCCACTGTTCCAGTCAGCCGAGACGTAAAGCGCACAGAAGCAGGAGCCAAATTCTTTGACATCGGGCTCACGGTAGATACAGGGACAGATAATGTCCTCATCGGAGCGGCGCTCTCCTGAAGCCAGTCTGCACGGGCAGGCCATATACCCATACCGGTCTTTGTTGGTCATCAGACCTCTGAGCAGATCAAAGGTACGTTCGTTGTCCCTGTTGAAGAAGTAGCCTTTGGGTTCATTGATCTTTTTCAGCAGATCGTGGAGATCATCAACTTCGGTGCGAATGCCGATGGCTTCCTTGATTTCCTGAACTTTGAAACCGATCACCGTTTTCTCGCCGATCCTGGTGGTTGGAAAGGAGCACTGCGGGTTAATAACGCGAAGTTGCTCTATTAATTCTTGTCGCTCTGCACCCTCAAGAAGGTCTGCGTCTATGAATTGATGGGGGATGTCGAGAGTTGCAAGCATCTTCTTGATAGCGTTGCAATACGCACAAGTGGTCAAGCTGTAAAGGGTTACTTCCGGATAGCTCATGACAGTTTCGTTTAATTGATCAATTTTCTCGGCACGACACAATCAAGAGTCTTTTAGCGCCTGCCAGATGATGAGAATGTGGTTTGTCCGGGATGGCGTCAACTCAACCTATGCGCCTGGCGGCCAGACGATCGAACTGTGGATATAATAACGTTTTTAAAGAGTCTGTCAAAGATCTAACTGGAGTTGTTGTTTCCCCGTTTAACTGGTTTCCATCCGGAAACGGCCCTTTTGTCCACGCTTCGTTGTGCTCGAAATTTTATCATCGGAATATCAACTCGGCCTGCGGTAAAATTTCTCGCACTCCTCGATCTTGAAGAAAATTCCTCGTTTCCGGATGGAAACTAACTACAACAATATTTACCCGGATATAGAAGCTCTCTCGTGGAGGTTGCAGGGAGCCCAGTCTCGCAGAGATTGGTGAGGTGTGTGGCTGGGTCATTTGGGCGATGGCTAATTTTTTTTCAAGGTTGTCGACAAGGTTTTCATAAGGATTATAATGGTTGGAATAGTCCTGACTAAAAGGTGGAATCAAATCTCATTAATGTTATGCAGCACTGTGACATGTGTCACTCTGCACGTTAAATCTCATCCGGTGGGGTTCGCATGAAGAACATTTCTGGTCTTTACATCCTGATGTTGTCTGCAGTGCTTCTGTTATTGCCAATAAGTGTGGTGGCAGAAAGTACCGAAACCGCGGAGCAGGAGCAGAGTATCGTCGATGCCGACAAGGCAGCAGAACAGGCAGATGAAGTTGTTGCCGAGGTGAGTGCCCAGAAGAAAAGATTTCTAGTCACCTGGCTGCATTTGCTCGATTCAGGCGGGGACACGGATGACCTTGATGCGAGTGTTTTGACCTATGCGCCCCAAGTACCTGCCGATCTGGCCCGAATCTTACAATCAACTGCGGGGGAGGGGAAATCTGTCGGCTTTATGGCTGTACTCTGGCGCACCGTTCTGGCCATCGGTCTTGCCTATCTGGTAGTCAGAGCACTGCTGGCCCTATTTCGAAAACGACTGACCCAGTTCGGCCAGACTGCACCGTCTGAAGCTGGCGGGGGATCAAGGGCTTGGCTGGGGTTGATAGGAAACCTACCCCGCCTTGCTGCGCTGCTCCTGTTTGGGATTATTGCCACCATAATCTTTCTGCTGTTAGCCGGTGATGTGGGAATCAAGGGGAGAATGTTCTTCCAGACGGGTCTGGGCACCATTCTGATTTTTATGATTTCGGCCGTGGTGGGTCGCATTATTTTCGCACCGGGCGACAGCAAGGCTCGACCGCTGGATATGGTCGAATCGCTGGTAAAGCCGCTTTACCGTGCCTTTTATATTTCCGTCGGGATTCTGCTGTCAGGCATGTTGCTGGTCAACTTCGTCGAAGAACTCGGAGCGGCCCCTCAGACGGTCTCCTGGGTGGTTATCGTCCTGGGCTCGTTGGTCATATTGATCTATGGCTATCTTATTTATTCTCTGAAACAACCCATCGCGGATGGCCTGCTTGAGCAGCTTGAAAGACAAAAGGCCGGCTGGGTCAAAAGACAACTGGCCGCTTACTGGCATGTTCTTGGACTCGTCTACCTGCTGCTGGTCTGGTTTTTCTGGATTGGCCAGCAATTAACCGGCAGCGGGGGGAGGAGCGGCTCTCTAATAGTCTCCATGTTCATCGTTCCGCTCTATTTCGTCCTCAATTATGTGGGTAAAATTCTGATCAATGAGTCCGTTGATTCACTTGGACTTGGGCAGATCGCCGATGATGAATTTGCTGAAGATGCCGACGAGGCCTTTAAGATTGAAGAGCAGGAAAACAAGAAACGCCGAATATCGCTACGGGTCCACCAGGTTTTCAAGCTCATCCTGTTCGTGGTGCTGCTGATCTGGTTCCTCTCACTCTGGGGCATATCCATACCCTTTGCCAGTGCCGCTCTCAATGCCGTGTTCGATTCACTGGTGGCTATTGCCTTGGCTCTGGTCGCCTGGCGCTTTGCCAGCAGCTATATTGCCAGAAAGCTCGAAGAATCTGAACCCGAAGAGGAGCAGAAAGAAGAGGATGTCGATGACGAGTTCGGCGGGGCGGCACAGCGCGGCAGGAGCTACACCCTGCTGCCAATGCTCCGCAAAGTTATTGGTTCGGTGCTGGTGGTTATGGTGCTGTTGATCATTATCTCGTCTCTGGGAGTCAACATCGCTCCGCTGCTGGCCGGAGCAGGTGTCCTCGGATTGGCGATTGGGTTTGGCGCTCAGAAACTGGTGTCAGATGTACTCTCCGGTTTCTTTTTTCTACTCGATGACGCCTTCAGGGTAGGTGAATATATTCAGACCGGATCGATCAAGGGCACGGTCGAGGCCATCACCTTGAGAAATGTGATGCTGAGGCATCATCGTGGCATGTTGCAGGTGGTACCGCACAGCGATCTCGGCGCTGTCACCAATTACATGCGTGGCGGCATCGTCATCAAGTTTCCCCTGGAGTTTCCCTACGATACCGATATCGACCAGGTCCGCAAGATCATCAAGAAGGTCGGTATCGCCATGCTCGAGGACGAAGAACTCGGCGATGATTTCATTCTGCCGGTCAAGTCTCAGGGCGTCAATGAGATCACTAACTCGGTGATGGTGATAAGGGTCAAGTTCACCGCCAAACCGGGTAAGCAGTTCGTAATCAAGCGTGAAGCATTCCGCCGGATTACCGAAGCCCTCAATGCCAAGGGTATTTACTACGCCCACCGCAAGGTGATCGTCGATTTTCCCGAGGAGGACAAGATCGATAGACAGAATGACCAGGACCGACTTAAGGCACTGGAGGCGGGGGCGGCCGCGGCCCTTACCATACAGGCAGAGGAGGAGCAACGGCTGCTGCAGGAGAAGAAATCCCAGGAATGATAAGTTGAAGGGCTCAGGGCTGCCCTGGTGCGGGGTCCTCTACCAGGGTTAATCAGGCGGCTGCGGTGTAACGCTATTATTCGCCAGTCGATCGGCTGTTTCTCTGAGGGTTCGGGCGGCTTCCATCCGCTCTTCAGCACTCATCTGTCCGATTTCGACTTCGAGCCGCAGGTGATCTGAGCTGCTCCTTATGGGGCGCTTGTTTTCATCCAGGTTCCCATGGAGGTCGAGCACCTGGTAGGTGGAGACTGGCTCGATGAAACCTTTTGCCTGGATCTGGCCTTCAAGCCGGCAGGCAATTTGATCTTTTACGTGGGAGTAGGTTTCATAGCTGATGAGGATCTCGCCTGGAGGGCAGGCTTTTTCAAGCCGGGCGGCCAGGTTGACCCCACCGCCGATGATGGTGTAATCCATACGGTCCTCACTGCCGAAATTGCCGACCGTGCAGATTCCGGTGTTTATTCCCATACGGCATTGCAAGGGTTTTTCCAAGCCTGATTCCATCCACAACCGCTCGAGTGCCTGCATACGTTTCTGCATTTCTATGGCCATGGTAACGCAGGCCAGCGCATCTTCTCTGATGCCTCTGGAATCGGGGTCACCAAAGAAAATGACCATGGCATCACCAACGTATTTGTCGATGGTGGCACCGTGAGCAAGGGCGATCTCGGACATCTCGGTCAGATAGTGGTTAAGCAGCCTGGTCAAATCTTCGGATTCCAACCTTTCTGTGGTTCCTGTAAAGTCGACGAGATCTGAGAAAAAAATCGTCAGCCGTTTGCGTCTGCTGGCCAGTTTGACTTCCTGCTTTCCGATGAAAATCGAGTTGTAGACCTGGGGAGAGAGATATTTAGCCAATTGGCTGGACAATTGTTCCAGGGCCAGAGATTTGGTGGTCAATTCTTCTTCTCGCTTCTTCAAATCGGTTATATCCGAATAAATGGCAACTGTTCCTCCATCACTGGTTTTACGCTCGGTAATCAGAATCGATTGACCCGAGCTTCGTTTCTGAACCCTCGGTTCGCCAGGGTCGCGATGAAGTGCCATTCGCTCTGTCATCCATTCGTCGACTCTACCGACTGCCTCAGCTATATGACCATATTCGGCAGCTGCCCGAATGATTGATTCGAAGGACGTTCCGGGTTCGATCTGGATATCGGAGTCAGGATAGAGCAGTTGTTTGTATCTGCTGTTGCAGATTACCAATCTATCCTCGGGATCGAAAAAAACGAATCCCTCGGATGAGTTTTCAATGGCATCGACAAGCCTCCTTCGGGCCGTTTCAATGTCGTGCAGATTGGTCTCTTCAACTTCTATGGCCGTATCACGAAACACCACCAGGGCCTCAGCCATTTGACCGATCTCATCATAGCTTCCTGGTTCAGGAAGAGGTGCCCTAAGGTTACCATCGGCGATGGCGAGCATGCTCTCACTCAGGGCGGTCAGCCTGGCAATAAGGTTGCGGCCGACGTAGAGCCAGACAATGAGCAGAGAACAGGTAAGACTCAAGACAGCTAAACCGATAAGTACATTTTGGTTTAATTTTTGAAGCTGGACTGCTTGCTGATATGCCGTCTTGATTTCCTGGGTGGCATTATTAACCAGGTAATCAACCCTATTGGTCAAGTATCTGGAAAATCTAACATTAACAGCCAGTAGATCTTCGGCTTCTGTTATTATTTCGAGTTCATTTTTTCTTACCTGGGAAAGGCTGCTTGGCCCAATGGTTAAGTTTTCAATGGTGGCGATTTGTTTATCGAGGCGTCGTTTAGTGCGTGGAGAAACAGCCTGCGAGACACCTGTGAGTTCCTGAAGAGATTTTCTCAAAGGGAAAATCAGCACGTCAATTTGTTCAGCGGTAGCTGCGTCGGTGATTTTCAACAGATTGGTGTGAATGGTATCGACCAGCAGGGAGGCTCTTTGCTGGGGTATCAAATCTATTATTGATTTGGCGAGTTTAAGCTGATCTCCGCTGAGTTGTTTATCATCTTCGATTTCTCCAATTCTATACCAGTCAGCTATCTGGGCACCGAGTATCCGTTCGCTTGGTGATAGAATTCTCTGAGCCACATTGTTGGCCTGGGCCAGTTCTCGGAGTAGTTTTTCTTGCTGGGACACAATAGAAAGCCGCTTCTTTACGAGCTCGTTGAGGCTCTCGAGATTTCTGCTCACCGCGGACGCAAACCTGATTACATCGGGTGATAAATCGTTTTCTGTTTCCGAGTGGATAATTCTCTCCAGCAAGGGTTCGAGGTCTTTAATCTGTCTGGATATTTCTTCTGAGACCTTAATCCGGGCGCCTTCGGTTTTGACATTGAGCAGGGCTGGGGCAGCACGAACAACGGTTTCAACTTTACGGGACAGCTCAAGCCAGGTGAGCGCTTCAGGTACTCGCTGTTGGGTTATTTTATTGAGTGCTCCTCCCACTTGAGAGAGCGAGTATAATCCGGAGAACGCAGCTACTAAAGAGAACATGGAGATTGACAGAAAGGCAAGAAACAGCCTGCCGCGAACGCCCAATGCTTTTGTTTTTTTGCGTTCAGACATAGTCTGTGTGCCCGCAATCCAACCCCGGGGGTTTAGTTTGTTAGGTGACTTTCTGGTATTGGACCGCAATACACACTATTGAACCGGAACGTACCCATGTTTTTTAAAGACGTTCCAGACAAAGGAACTGATACCGGTCACATCACCTTTGTCATCGAAGCCTATCTTCCCCATTACCGTATCGAAGGTTCCAGAGTTCAGGACTTTGATGACATCTTTGAGATCCAGGGAGTTGGCTTGTTCGACTGCCTGGGCCCAGGCCTGAACCGCACCGTATCCAAACAGGGTATAGCCCTCGGGTTCGAAGCCGTATTCTTCACGAATAGTAGCAACAACTTCCTCTGCCTCCGGGTTTAACCGCATATCCGGTGCAAAGGTAAAATAGGTCCCTACGCCTGCTTCACCTGCATAAAGCTGAAAGCTTGGGCTGGCGAGCGCATCGCCTGAAACAAGTTTGATATCCGGCAGCACTTTTTTTACCTGGCGAAGAATGATTCCAATATCCGCTTCGTACCCACCTGCATAGAATACGTCTATGCGGTTTTCTACCATCTGGTCGACGATCGACTGGTAATCCTTCTGGTCTCTTGTATACTTGGCGAATAATAATTCTTTTACGCCTTTTTTATTGAGCTGAGCTTTGGTGAATTCTGCTAAGCCCCGACCATAGGCCTCACCGTCGTGGATTATGGCGATATTGGCCTCACCGTGCTTTTCTGCCAGAAAATTGCCGGCGATCTTACCCTGCTGATCGTCACGACCGATGACTCGAAAAATATTCGGTCCTCCTTCATCGGTGACCTTGGGATTGGTGGAGGCGGGAGATATCATGAGAATTCCGGCATCTTCATAGATCTTGCTGGCGGCGAGAGAGCAGCCGGAACAAAGATGGCCGGCAACGAAGACAACGCCTTCGTTTACCAATTGTCGGGCGACCGCCTTGGCCTGTCGTGGTTCGCAGGCATCGTCCATGGAGATTGAAATGATTTCCTGACCCAAAACCCCACCCGTCTCGTTTAGGTGATCTATCGCTGCCTGGACGCCTACTTCCTGTTGTTCTCCCGTGGTAAGGGCACTGCCCGATAAGGGGCCGGCAATTCCAACATAAATGTCTGCCCGGGCAGTGGTAACGAGAATAAAAGTCATGATAAATATTGAAAATGCGCTGACAGGGAATTGTCTAATCATAGTAACCTCCTGATATCAATTACTTTAACTGTTGATTTTCAATAGTGTAAAACTGAGCGTTAAAGCGCTGATAATTGGTGAGTATTCTGAGAATATAGGCACAATACCTGACAGGTAAATGGAACATCGTGGCAGTTGGGGAGCGCAGGGGAGTTGGGAAGAGAAGATCAATAAGATAGTAGTTCCCATCTTGGGCCTAATATGGTAAATAACTGATCTTAGGTCACTACCGGGCAGTCGCTATGAGAGTGGTCGATGGCCGGAAAGGTCTGATGTGCAAAGAAAATGGCGTATCTTGCAAAATTTGGCCGGTCAAGTGTATTATTGTAGTAAGAAAGAAATTAATTAATTTGGGTGGTTAGTCAATGGGATTTACAGTATTTGTTAATATCGGCATCATCATTCTCTCAACCTTTGGGTTCGTTTCGACGACCTATGGGGGGAAGCTGTCGGAATTGCCTGATCATTTCGATAATCCCGCCATCGCCATAGGTTTTGGTCTCACCGGATTGGTAACAAGCCTTACAGTTCTGGGAATCGCCTCGGTGCTTTCTACCTTCCTGCTGGTCAATATTCTTCTCTATCTCAATATCTGGTAGTTGCAGATCATTACAGGTTCCCTGCAGTGAGAGGAACCGTCTTTTACTGCTCGTTGTTGCCCTCGAGGGTGGACAGATTTTTTTCGATGCCCTTCTCAAGCTTTCTGAACACTCGGTAGCAGATGCCTACCGGATCAAATACCTGGAGCGGCTTGTGGATCATTACCGTGACCGACGTTTTGTTCTCGCCGGCAGCCTCCAGCGTCACCGCTATCAGGGTTGTTCCTAGAAAGGACCAGAAGCTCTGTTTCCATTCCAGGTAGTGGTCTTCGGGACTGACGTTGTTCGCCCCCCAACTGACTATCTCGTCTCCGCTCTTACGCACCAACTCGTAGCTCTGGTCGATATCGAGGGGCAGGCTGATTGAAAATTTCTTGAACATCAGATTGAATCCAGTGCTGCCTGGTAATCCGGTTCCTGGGTGATCTCTGGGACCAGTTCGGTGTAGATGATTTTACCCTGTTCATCAATTACCACCACGGCACGGGCCAACAGCCCTCGGCGCTGGGTGGAGGTCATGGTCAGGCCATAGGCCTGGCCGAATTCGGGCGCCCTGAAGGTCGACAGAGCGATGACATTGTCAATGTTCTCAACTTCACAGAAGCGCTTATGGGCGAAGGGCAGATCGGGCGAGATGCAGAGGACTACTGAGTTATCCATGGAGGCGGCCTGCTCGTTAAAGGCACGAACCGATTTGGCGCAGGTCGGTGTGTCGATGGATGGGAAGATGTTGAGTAGCACCTTCTTGCCGGTAAAGTCGCTCAGGCTGCATTCGGAAAGATCGGTGGATACCAGGCTGAATGAAGGGGCGGAAGATCCGATTGGCGGTAAGTTGCCACTGATTTCTATGTTGACGCCTTTTCGTGTAATTGTTGTCATCGTCATCCTCTCTGGTCTTTGCTGCATATTTATTGTTCAGGCAATTATAACGATCCTCCCGGGTCGGTTCAATCAGAATACCGGTAGGGCGGTGCCGCTTTCGAATTTCATCTCCAATGGGCCTTCCACTGATACCACATTTTTTTTGGCTGAAACCTCATCCACCAGAGCCTCTGAGACCAGCATCTCACCCAGGTGCAGGGTGTCTCTGATTCTCACCATCCGAACATGGGAAAAATCCATGATGTTGCAGGTAAGAATGGCGGCTTTGATGGCGTCATGGTCGGTCGGCAGGATCATCGGTAAGCGGGCCACTGAGGTGACCGTGGCGATCAGCGAATTAACATAGGTGGTTTCCAGCTCGGCCGCCTCAAACAGCCTTTTAGTGCAGAGATCCGCCTGACCCACCCCGATGACGTTACCGTGTGATTTTTCGGTTACCGAGAGAATTGCCAGCTTCGAGACGTTCGGGCCTCCATGGGCATAGGGGGTGGCATAGCGGCCGGTGATGTTGGGATCCATGCCGTCGCCCGAGATTTCCTTGCCCATTCGGTCGACGACGAGCACATCGATCTGGTCGATACCAATAGACGGCATGTAGGATTTTGAGATTTTCAGCAGTTCCGGTTCCCTGTCCAGGATGTCGTCGGCGTCGATGACTTCAATTTTGGAGACATTTTCGACTCCGTCTTCTATGACTGCCACCCCAAAGAGAACCGGTAGTTTCTCCAGCTTCATCCTGGTCATGGCGACAATATTCTCGGCCATTTTACCGAAGCCAAGCTGGTGGCATGATTTTGCACCTATATCATTTCCCAGGCCGATGGCCAGCATTTTCACCAGTCCGCTTTCGTAATCGGCATGAAAGGCGGTGTGGGTTTTGATCCGGTTGATTACTACAATACCGTCGGCTTCGGAAGCAATTCGGTCCATGTAGACTTTCAACCCGCTGGCGATAGTACCGATCTCAACCACTTCGACGCTGGCCCGCACCGGACAGCCGACCGCTTCTTCGGTAACCCCCAGCTCGGCGAGCAATTCGGTTTGACCCTCGTCGGTCGCTTTGCCGTGGCTGGCCATACCGGAGACGATAAAAGGCTCGAAACCAAGATCTTTGAGCGCTTTGACGACCGACGCGGTGATCAGGGATATGTTGGAGATTCCCCGGCTGCCTACCGCTATGGCAATGCGGGCACCCTTGTGGAGTTTCTGGAGACGTGAAAGTGCACCTATCTGTTCTGTGCACGACTTTTCGACGTCATCGAGCGGGTTTACATAAAACTGCTGCCGAACTCTGTACATAGGTGGAATATCAATGTTCTCAATCAGCGATCTGACTGCATCCATGTCTGCCTCTCAAATTAAATGATCAGGTGAGTATTAGAGTGGTTCTAGACCGTTGCCTTGGTCGATCCGGTGCTGATGCCGCCGTCGACCAGCAGTGTCTGACCGGTCATGTAGGCGCTCGCATCGGAGGCCAGAAAGATTGCCGTGCCGTCCAGATCGTTGGGCTGACCGACCCGTTTCAGCGGAATCCTGTCTATCAGGTAATCGACCCACTCCTGATTGTCATAAAGTACCCTGGTTTGTGCAGTTTTGAACCAGCCGGGCGCCAGACAGTTGACGGTGATACCATATTGTCCCCAGTCATCTGCAAGGCTCATGGTCATCTGCTTGACGCCGCCGCGGCTGGCGCAATAAGGTGTAATGCCGGCGTAGCCGGCCACAGTGGTTACCGAGCCGATGTTGATGACCCTGCCATAGCGGGCCGGAATCATCTTCCTGGCTGCGGCTTGGGCCACGAAAAAGCCCCCGCGCAGGTTGGTGTCTACCACCAGGTTCCAGTCCTCCCAGTCGACGTCGACTGCCGGTTTTCTGACATTGCAGCCGGCATTGTTAACGAGAATATCGATCTTGCCGAAAGCGTTGAAAGCGGCTTCTATCGTATCCTGGATTGACTGATGATCCCTGACATCAAGCGCCAGCGGCAAAACTTGGCGGCCCAGGGCTTCGATTTCCTTGCTAAACTCCTGCAGGGACTCGACACTGCGACTGGTGATCACCACGTCTGCCCCGGCACGGGCCAGGGCCCGGGTCAGATACTGGCCGAGGCCCCGGCTGGCCCCGGTGATGATGGCAACTTTGCCGGTCAGGTCAAACAGATCGAGGCTCATTGTCTATCTCCAGGTTTGAATGCGGTCGATACAGCTAAGGAGTGAGGATGACTTTCATCAGGTTCTCTTCTTGGTTGTACAGCTTTCTGAACCATTCAGCGCCTTCGGACAGCGGTGCAATTTTGCTGACCAGCGCGTCGACGTTGACGACTCCCCGGGCTATCATATCCAGGCAGGCAGGGTATTCGCCAGAGGATGAGCAGGAGCCGGCCACGCTGATCTGTCTGGTAACCACTTCCTGCAAAGGAAACTCAACGGTTGGGGCCAGATTCCCGACGATAGTCAGGGCGCCGCCTTTACGCAGTGAATTGATCGCGGTATTGACGGCAATGGTGTTGCCGACCACTTCGACAGCGATATTGGCTCCTCTGCCGTCGGTCAGTTTACGCACCTCTTCCGGGACGTCCACTTCTCCAGCCAGCAGTCCATGATCGGCACCTAATTTCAAGGCCAGATCCAGTTTACTCTGCTCCAGATCAACGGCAATGACAGTCCCGCATCCGGCGGCCCGTAAGGCCTGAACGACGAAGATGCCGACCATACCGGAACCGATGACCACGGCACTGTCGTTGAGCGAAATCGGCGTCAGGCTCACCGCATGAAAAGCAATCGAGACCGGCTCCACCATTGCTGCCTGAACGAAAGAGAGATTTTCCGGCAGCCGATAGAGGATGTGCTCCGGAACTGCTACATATTGAGCAAAGGCCCCATGCTGACGATATTCGGGAGGGGAGACGCCCAGCACTCTGCGGTTGTCGCACAGGTTGATCAACCCCTGTCTACAATAAAAGCAGGTACCACAATAGATGGTTGAGTCAAAGGTGACCCGATGGCCTTCCTCAAAACCGGTCACTGCGGGGCCTCGTTCAACGATTACCCCTGAGGCTTCGTGACCCATAATCAGAGGGGTGTGCCTCCTTCCGCTGCTGCCGTCCATGCCATGTACGTCGCTGCCGCAGATACCGCAGGCTTTGACCTCGACCAGGGCCTCATTGTCCTCAATGCGAGGAGTGGGCATATCCTTATAAACCAGCTTGTTGTATTCTTCCAGCACAAGGGCTTTCATCTGTCGGTTCTCCCTTTTCTACACTTTACCTTCAAGGACCTGCAGGAAATAGTTCGGTGCACCGATCTGGCCACCTTTGGAGGCGACCTGGAGACCGTCAAACGTTGGGTTGTCCGAGGCCGTGTCGCAAAGTGGGGCAGCCGGAGCTATGGGCATCAGCAGTTTCAGTGAGTGGATGTCGAGCTGTCTGAGCGCGTAGCTGCAGGTATCGCCGCCGGCCACACAGACCCTGCCAAGCCCTGTTTCCTGCAACAGTTCACGAAGTATCAGTCCCTGCTGTCTGGCGATGCGCGGGCCTGTCTCGCTGGGATCTATCCCCAGTTGGTTTATGGTATCCCTGGTTTTCTCGATGATCGGATCATCGGGGCCGATGGTGGCCGAGATGATGATATTTTTCTCTTGGCTCAGCGCTTCAAGGCCTTTACTGATTGCCCTGTTTCTCTCCTCCTCAGCGGCTGCGTCATCGACCAGCCGATCGGTGTGCAGCGGAATACTCACAAATCCCTGGGCCACTGCATATCTGATCTGTTCGGCGGTGTTGGCCGCAGCGCTGCCGGAAATGACGATCAATTGGTCGACCGGGCCGGCCGGGCCGAACGGCTCCGGATCGGAGACAATGCCTTCCCGGCTCCAGTAGCGCGCCATCGCGTATTCGAAACCGGACGAACCGAGGCCGAAGATCTTCTTTTTCTGCGACTTTTTGTGCAGCAGTTCCCCGATCCTCATCAGGTGAGTATCGTCGAGCGTATCGAATAGAACTATTTCGTTGCCCTCCTCGATGCATCGATCGAAGCGCTCCGACAGTGCCTGATCAGATTCTGTCAAATGTACCAGGTCGATCAGCTTTACGTTTTTCTCCGACTGCATGTTGAAGTGGACGCGTAAATCACCTTCACCCATGGGAGTGATCGGATGCTTGCTCATAACCGGGTGCCGGTCGAGGCGGAAACGATCGTCCCCGTATACGGTGAAGTGGTTCCCGAAGGCAATGTAGCGACCGAGAAGCGGTATGCCCTGGACGATTACTCCGAAGTCCGGGTTGATCACCTTGAAGGCGATATCAGCGGCATGGCCGATGCTGCCGATGGTTGGCGACGAATCGAAAGTGGCGCATACCTTGTAGTGGACTATCCCCGTACCCAGGCTGTTCAACAGTGACAGTTGGTCGGGCAGTTCAGCATCCATCTGTTCGGGAGTCATGGTCCTGCTGACGCCTGAAATGCCGACCGCGTTCAGATCTGCGAGTTCTGCCTGGAGCCGCTCCTGAGTAGGGTGACCTAAAAACAAGGCGGTTTTGACGCCGTTTATCGTCAAGGCCTCCATGGCATCGGCCGAGCCGGTGAAATCATCTCCGTAGAAGGCGAACAAAAGCGGGTTCATATCAGTTCCCATTTCTAAGATTAATCGGCTATCAGACTTTCCAGGTTCGGCCCAGGGCCTGATCGATATCCTGGCATTGAGTCTCCGTCAGCCACTCTCCCTTCATGCCTGAGGCCACACTGATCTGACAGCATTGCTCTATTTCTTCTACCATGCCGACCGTTTCCGCCATGTTGGCGCCGGCAACGATCATGCCGTGTTGCCTGAGCAGCAAGGCATGGTAATCGGCAGCCAGTTCTTCAACCGCAACATGCAGCGAATGAGCACCGGAGCCATGATAGGGGATCATCGGTACGCGACCTGCACGAACATAGAAAGCGGCCGTGTATGGTCGTATGGCGTCACGGGATGCTTCCTTGACAAGGCTTGACAGGGTGATTGCAAAGGTCGGGTGGGCGTGGATAACGGCTCCTGCATCCGGGCGTGCCCGATACATCGCCAGGTGCATTCCCATCTCCTTGGAAGGGGCTTCTCCTTCGAGAACAGTGCCATGTAGATCGACCTTCACCACTTCGGCTTTGGTCAACGAACCGAGTTCGGCTCCAGTCTGACTGATCCAGACAGTGTCGCCATCCCTGACACTGGTGTTGCCGCCGGTTGCATGGAGTAGTTTGCGTTCGTAGAGAATCCTGCTGTAGGATATCAGATCTTCGATCTTTTTCGAGGTGCTCATGGGTCTTTCCTTTTTGTTTTTTGTGGGATAATCATAACGGGTTCAGCCGAATTCCTTGCGCAATTTTGCCCGCTTGATGCTGTCAATGGTGTTTTCGATGTGTTCCTGCAGTATTGCCGAGGTCTCGGCCTGGTCACCACGACTCATTGCCTCGAAAATCCTGCGATGGTAGATTTTACCTGTCTGATTACCGAGGGCGATAACCACATCCTGCATGGATTTCCTGAACAGATCGCTGAGTATCTGATTGACTTTGATGATCAGCGAGTTTCCGGAAATCAGGCAGAGTTTCTTGTGAAAGGCAAGATCGATTTCGGTTATCGTCTCGATTTGCTCTTCAGCCGCCTGTTCGAGATCTTTTACGTTCTGTTCGAGGTAGACAAGATCTGCGGCGGAGAGGTTCTCGAACAACAGGGGAATGAGGCCGACCTCGAGGATTTTTCTGAATTCCAGCACCTCGAGTATGCTTTTCTTGTCGAGGCCGATTATCGGCACCAGCAGGTCCATGTTCATGTCGACCGAGATATCAACCACGAAGGTGCCGTCGCCCTGCCTGGAAACGAGAAAACCCTGGGCAATCAATGATTTAAGGGCCGTTCTTACCGAGACCCGGCTGACCCCGGTCAGCCGGCACAACTCGGCTTCGGAAGGAATCTTTTCCCCCGGCTGCCAATGCCCTTCGAGGAGAAGCGTTTTGAGCTGCTCATAGACCTGGTCGTGAATCTTCTCACTCTTGATGCTCTTGATTGGAGCGGGGTTCACACGTTCAATTCCTTGGTTGATAATTGGCAAGATCGTCTTTTGTCTCTGTTGAGCTTTGAACAGGGGCTGTTTTGCAATCAGTAGGCGGTAACCCCACCGTCAACAGGCAGGGCCACTCCATTGATAAAGCTGGCCTCATCCGAAGCCAGGTAAAGGGCTGCTTCGGCAATGTCCTGCAAGCTTGCCATACGGCCCAGAGGGACTTCTCCGAGCCGCTGCTCCCTCCAAACCGGGTCCTTCAGCATGGTCTGCACCATTGCTGTGTTGGCGGTGCTGGGGTTGATCGAATTGCAGCGCACGTTGAATTCGCCATATCTCGAGGCAACCGCTTTGGTCAGCGTGGTCAGCGCTCCTTTGGCCGTGGTATAGGCTTCCGGCGTATATTTATGACCGATCAGGCCGCAGACCGAGCTCATATTAATTATCGAGCCGCCGCCAGAGTTTTTCATGATCGGCAGCACATTTTTTATGCCAAGAAAAGGTCCTTTGATATTGACCTGGTACATCATATCCAGCTCATCAGCACTCATCTCTTCAATCGATTTACGAATGTTGATGCCGGCGTTGTTAACCAAAATATCGATGGTGCCATCCTTCTCGGTAATTTGCCAGCAGACCCGGCTCCAGTCACTGTCGTTGCTGACATCGAGCTCCACAAATGAAGCCGAGCCGCCTCCGGCAACAAGTTCGGATTGAGCGGCTGAACCAATCTCGGCGTTGATATCTGCAATGTAAACCAGCGCACCTTCACGGCAGAATGTCTCAGCGATGGCGAAGCCTATACCCTGTGCACCACCTGTGATCAGAGCTCGTTTTTTATTCAGTTTCATGGTCATACCCGAAGTAGTGTGGGGAGCTTAAATGTAATTGACAACATCTCTTGGTTGTAATACGTATTACCTATTTGGTATTTTTATCCATGACCCTATCGAAGTCAAGCGCTTTCTGTCATTTTCATTCGGTTGCCATAACCCCACAGGAACAGGATATTCCCCTCACATGACTGATAAAAAAGACAGGGCCATTCGGCGCGGACCGGGAAATAGGCAGATGATCGTCCTGTTGATCATCGCCGTATTTTTTTCGCTGGTCGGACGAGCGATATTTTCTCCTTTGATGCCCTACCTGCAGGAGGATCTGACCCTTTCCCTGGCCACTGTCGGGACCCTGTTCCTGTTGGTCAGCATAAGTTTTTCCTTGGTGATGATCTGTTCCGGTTTTCTGACTGCATGGGTTGGCCACGGCAATACGGTGGTTGCGGCGCTCGTTTTGATTATGATTGGCCTGGTAATTTCAGCCAGTGCGGGAAATGCGATGATCTTGGCTGTTGGAATGATATTCATAGGGGCTGGCGGCGGTACCTATGCACCCTCAGGAATTGCCATGATCAACAACAAGATCAGTGCAGAAAAGAGAAGCACCGCCTTCGCCTTTCATGAACTTGGATCCAACGGCGCTGTTTTACTGGCCCCGTTAATCGTGCTGGTGGCTGTCCCCCTGCTGGGATGGCGTGGAGTACTCTTGCTGATAGCCTTTCCCACTGGTGTGGCCTCTGTTGTTTTTTACTTTTTTGGAACCCAGGAAAGTGGAGTTGGGGCAAAGCCGAATTTAAGTATTATTGGAACAATTCTTCGCCTGCCTCATGCCTATGTGGGAATGCTCATGTTTTCGACTTCACTGGCAGGCCTGCACGGGGTATTTGCCATCTTACCGGCATATCTGGTGGAGCAATCAACCTGGTCTGCAGAGCATGTAAATTCGCTGGTAACCCTGTCACGTCTTATCAGCATCTTCATGTTGTTACTTGCCGGACCCATTATCAAAACTATCGGTAAGAGAAACACCATGATCGTGGTCATGCTGTTCACTGGATTAATGACTGGCCTCATCAGCGTGGCCCAAGGGGGCCTGCTTGAAATAGTCGTGGTCCTTCAGCCAGCTTTGATCGCTATCATGTTTCCCGCCCAGTTGTCATGCCTTGCCGAGATTGGCGAGTCCTGGTACCAGAATGTTACCACTGCGCTGGTAGTTACCGTGGGTATGACTGTTGGCGCAGGAGTCGTGCCAGCCGTGATTGGTGTTTTGGGTGATTTAGGGATCGGTTGGTTTGGATTCGTTTGCTTATCCATTTTTATGATGACGGCGGTCGTTGCCCTGATCATGACCCCGGCTTTTGGCAGAAGATGATTTCGGCGGTAACGGTTCGTTACATTGAACCTGCAGTCAATGGAGGAACTGCAGATGTTGCGGTTCTGCCTTCAGCCGGCCACAGCTCCTGAAAAACCTGCTCATCTGTCAGGTCCGAAGCCAATTCAAAGGTCCAGCCGGGAATGATAGCTGCTCAATGCCGCCTGAATGAAAGGTTCCCAAACCTCAACAATCTACCAATACTGC
>Ga0316193_10000922_pt1 | contig 19060 bp, 18 predicted proteins | sample MerIslsedime2_MG_FD_207735 | JGI IMG/M metagenome (GOLD analysis project Ga0316193, IMG submission 207735) | Coastal sediment microbial communities from Maine, United States - Merrow Island sediment 2 | ecosystem: Environmental > Aquatic > Marine > Coastal > Sediment | place: USA: Maine... | reverse complement strand
CCATCCGTCTGGAAGACGGCCGACTCGTCAAAAAGACCCTGGCGTCCAATATGGGAGTTGAATTTGCCAAAGTTCTGGTTGAATTTGAAAAACAGCTTCTGGCAATGGGACCGATCAGGTTGAAGTCCGGTAAAGCATAAGGGGAGGTAAAAAATATGCCCGATTCATCTGAAGTGATTGATTTAGCCCGATTGGATCATGGGAAGTTCAAAAACTGGCCGTACTCACAGGACTATTGCATTACTTGCGGTTTGTGCGCCAGTTCGTGTCCGGCCTCGGGTATCGACGGATTTGATCCGCGAAAACTGATCCGCATGATCTCGCTGGGACTCGAGGATGCGATCTTGGAATCCCGTTGGCCCTGGATCTGCACCATGTGCGCCAAATGTGAAAACGTCTGCCCGATGGAAATCGACATTGCTGATGCCGTGCGCAACATCCGTGCCTTGCGTGAGCGCGAAAAGGTTCCGGGGATTTTACATAAAGGACTTACAGCCGCCCTGGAAACCGGGAACAACCTGCGATTGCCCAAAGAAGATTATGTATTTATTCTGGAAGATGTTGCCGAAGAAGTTGCAGAAGAGCCCGGATTTGAGGGCTTTCAGGTGCCAATTGATAAAAAAAGTGCCAATATTCTGACCACCATTCATAACAAGCTGGTCAATACGCATACGGAGGATCTCAAACACTGGTGGAAAATATTTCACGCCGCCGGTGAGGATTGGACAGTCGCGTCTGAAAATTGGGAGGGGACGAGCTGGGGATATTTCACCGGTGATGACGAAGCCATGAAAGTCATGACCGGGCGTATCTACGAACAGATGCAGCAGCTGGAAGTCAAGAACCTTCTGTGGCCCGAATGAGGCCATGCTTATCTGGCGACCCGGTCGGGTTTGGAAAAACACTATCCGCAAGCATTTGAAGAATTCGGATTTATAACGGTTTTTGATTTGCTTGTGCAGTACATAAAGGAAGGCCGCATTAAACTGGACCGGTCCAGAATTCGTGGCCCCGCAACCTATCACGATCCCTGCAATTACGGCCGTAAGGCCCAAAGGCGTTTCGGGCATGGGTTTTTTGATGAACCGCGTTGGATTCTGGACCAGTGCATGGATAACTGGGTGGACCTTTATCCAGCCCGTATGGATCAAATCTGTTGCGGCGGCGGCGGTGGTGCGCTGGTAACCGGCTACGACAAAGAGCGCATTTTTTACGCCAGAAAAAAGATGGATCAGATCAAGGCCAGCGGGGCAAAAATGCTTGTTGTTCCCTGCCATAGCTGTCATGGTCAGTTTAACAACATTAAAAAAGAATACGGGATGGCGGATCTCGAGGTTAAATACCTGTGGGAACTGGTGGCCGACTGTCTGGTTATGTAGTTCAGGATGCCGGCTTGTAGCCCGGCATAAAAAAATGAGGATCGTTGAGCCCATCACACCTGAAAGCGGAAAGCACTTCGCTGACATCTCCGACGATACCTGTGATCGGTGAGATTTTGGCTGCTGTGAGTTGATCATGGAAAGATTGGCTGATACCTGCGCAAATGACGTTCGTCACCCCCCATCTGCTGAGCATCCTCAATCGTTCACGCACAGATAAATCTTCAAAGGTGATTTCTGTTCTTTTAATCTCTCTGTTATGCTCCAGATCTACTAGCAAGACCCGGCTGCATGAGTCAAAGACGGGTGAAATTCTTGATCTAAATACTGGAATGGCGATTCTGTTCATCAAGATTTCTGTTTCAAGCACATCCACATGTGGATGCCAGCTCCGATTTATAGTCGGACTCCGCCAGGGACCACCAAAGCTCGTTTAAAAAAACCGGTAGCGAGAATTGATCGGTCGCGCTATGGAAATGGCCACACAGGAATTCGCGGTCATAGAGGAGCTCTTGACCTTCACCGATGCAACGGCGATCCATCATTTTTTCGATGGAGCGATCAACCTTTTTTGTTTCCGGAACAAAAAATACGTTGAGTGAATACATATTGAGATCAGATGAATCCTCACACTGCCAGCCATGGATTGGGTCGAAAACATATTCAAAGCCGGCTGAACGGGTCATTGCCACCCTGCGCGGTTTTGACTTGCTGTAGAAAGAATATAGCGAGAGCAGTCGATCAAACAGCGCAAGGCCCAATTCCCATCCCGGAACATTTCTGTCGATGTCACCTCGTTTGAATATTTTTTCTTCCGGAAACATCGAATACTTCTGAACTGTTTCCTGCTGCCAGGACATTCGCAGGGCGTCAAGACTCGTCAGGCTGAGAATTGCCGGAGCGTCATCGGAACCCGTCGCGTATTCCAGGGTAGCCACATTAAAAAGCGTTGCGGGTATCTTTTCTTTGTCTTCAAAGCGGGGTGTATGGGTCCGGTCAAAAAACTCGCTGTGGGCAAAACACTGTTCCTGAAACGAAAAGGCTGCAAATACTTCTTCCCGAGGGTGAGGAAAATATTTAATAGAAAAATTTCCGTTATACCAATTCAGATGGTCTTTTTTTTCGGTTGCAGACTTTTCCAATTCGAGTGAATAAGCACCGGACATATTTTTTAGCCAGAAGTACCACGCTGGGTTTTGACTCCATATCTGGCTGACGGCTTTCAGTCCGGTCAGATGTTTGACACTTTCGACCCAGGAGGCTGTTACCAGCATATTATCGATGGTGTTGCGAAAAAAATTCTCGGTGTCTTTAATCGTAGCCTCCTTTCTTTTGCAGGAGTTCTTTTACTATCTCTTTTTTACCGCGTCCTGCGGTCTCGATACCGCACTGGCGGGCAGTTTCAATCATAATCTCATCCGGGTACGCCAGGGTCAAGGCATAGCTGGAATCGTAGGATTCAAAAAAATCATCAAAAGCTTCCTTTTCCTTAGCTTCTTGAACCCCGGCGTTGAATCCGGCTGCAATCTTGGCCGCCTGTTGGAAAAAATACCTGCGGCAGAATGCTCTTTTGCTTATGTCCACCATGATTTACCTATGTTGTGTTGCGGGCCATTTCAGCCGGAATTTCTTCTGCGCCTGTTTGAATACCGGCTGTTCTTCTCAAGGGCCAGCCTTCGAAAAAATCGTGTTGAACCATGATGACGCATAGAAATAGAATGGTCCACACCAAGGGCGTGTCATCAGGCTGAGCAAATCCGGGCACTTTGCCCAGAAAAAAGGTGGCGGCCGCCGAAAAGTAAAAAAGGTAAATGAGCAACCCACCGATCAGGCTGATGATGGTGCGCAGGATGGCACGGGACCACATTCCGCCAAAATTGGGGAAATTGTTAAAATAATATTTCAAGATAAACGCCGACAGAATAAAAAAACCGCCAATCTCGCCGGCATGAATATAGCGAAAATTTGGGCCGTCAGTGTACTGCCCCCCCATAAAAGCCTCATCCCAGAAGTAATTCATGACTTTAAATAAAATAAAGAGGAGGACAATTCCCATTGCAAGTGTGGCGAAAAAGGCCACCACACCCTTCAGAAACGTTCCTTCACCGTCTTTTTCCAATAACTTCCAAGGATATCCCTCCCAGAGCAGATCAGAGGAAATAATCCAGAACAGGGTGCACAGCACCAGTCCCAGGCTGAAAAAGGCGCTTCCCGTTCCGGCAAACTCTGCCCACCAGGGTTCCACACCAGCCTTTGACTGGGCCGGGTAGAACAGGTAACAAACATGCGGATGAAACAAAACTGCATAGGTGACACTGACAAAAAAAAGAATGGCAAACAGTCGGGAGCATGCCAGGACCCCACGAGAGTCATTTTGCCAGGGCCAGCGGTTGAACCCAACCCGCCAGAAAATGGCCAGCCATAAAAATGTCGTGCAGAAATAAACGATGGCAGTGGAAGCATTTTCGCGGGCTACAAAGATCTCTGCACCGCTCCCGCCGGATGCGATGATGGATTCGGGGCTGAAATAGGCAATCCCGAACTTGCCGATAAATCCCCAAAAAAAACCATAAACCAAAACCAGCATCAGAAGAATGGAAACGGCGGTTAAGATAATGCCTCTCAGAAAAAGCCCGAACCCCTCCGATGACCGCTGGGGGAAGGGGTAGTAGCCGGCAACGTTGTTCATCAAGACGATCGCGGACAGAAAAACAACAATCAGTGAAAATCCGTACATCGGCGTGTAGAGCTTCATCACCGCGTTTGGATGCATGAACACATACCACAGCAGCCAGACGATACAAAAAATAACGGCCAGATTAATCGCACCAAACAGGTAATTAAAATTTTTTTCTGAGTCTATGGATACATTCATTATCCCCGTCCTCCGTTCAGCAAAGGAGGGAAAAGAAGCAATTCGAAGGGCCTTCTTTTCCCTTGATGTTAGATGGCCAACAATTTTGATCAACAAAGGTCAGAATACAATTGTATCTCCGTTAGTCAAAAAGGCATTGCTGGTTGTGGCAACCGTCGACTGTCTTTTGTAGGTTTTATATTTGTTGGTTCCTTTGACCACGGGTACACCGGCGGCAGCGGCTTTCTCGGCCCAAATCCAGCCGGTACAGTGGTTGCAAGCCAATTTTTGGATTTTAAAAGCCTTAACCCCTTTTATGATATCGTCAAATTTGGGATCCCAGGTTTCAAACAGGGTGATATGCAGCCCGCCGTAACAGCCGTAGGGCTTGTAGCCTTTGAAATTTTTGCGGGCGTAAGAAAACAAGGACAATATTCCGGGGTGACAACAACCGGTCACCGTGACAATGCCTTTGTCTTTTACATTGAAATACAGAACATTTTCACCGCGAACCCGCAGCAGAATGGGAACATCAAACATCCTGGTCGCAACCCCCGGCATGAGGCGGTAAATGCCATCGCCTTTATCACCATCGGGACTGGTCAACACCAGGTTTCCGGTATGGGGGTGATCGTTTTTGCAAATATGAACTTCTTTACCTTCCTTGTCTTTGGCTGTCAGATGACCGCCTTTTAGCAGCTTCATGTCTTCGGGATAATGGGTTTTGGGTGCATACATGGTGATATCGGGTTTGTGCTTCAAGGTTGATTCGATACCCCAGTAATGGTCCAGGTGCCAATGGGAAAGAACCATGAATTCAATCTCGCCGCTTTTCAGCATGGCCGGAATATTGTTCATTTCCCAGATATAGTCCATCCAATCGTTGTTCCAACCCGAATCCAGCAGAAATTTTCTTTCTTTGCCCTCCAGGGTCGTCACCGTCAGCAGGGCGGCATAGCCGCCGGCGTTGTCCCAATCCCATGGAATCGCATACTGGTTGGTCATAGCACCGCCATAATCTAGCATGTGTTTTTTTAAATTGTCGTTGTCAAACCAGCTTGTTTCAGTGAGCACATCCACTTTGACGCTCTTGACTTCCCCAATGTCCAATTTTTTGCGCGCCTCGGCCATACGGGGTATTGTCCCTGCTGCAGAGGCAGCAATTCCGGTGGCCGCCAACGATTTGAGAAATGTTCTTCGTTTCATGAAAAATCCTCCTTAGCTATTGGTAAGTAATTCTTTAACCGGCATCTTTCTCAAGGCCGCGACGAAGTTCATAGAGCAAATCGATCATCTGTTCGCTTTCTTCATCTGTTAAATCAAGCCCATATTGATGCATAATATTGACAACAATATGCCAGTCATCTCTTGTCCGACCCGGTTTTTCCGGATCCGCGATCGAATCGTGGCAACCCAGACACTTTTGCTTGTATACCTGATAGGCCATTGCATGGTTTTTCTTTTCCTGCCCCGCGACTCCGTTCGATCCATTCAGGAATATTCCGCCCAGTAAAAAGGCACCGCAGACAAGTCCGATCAAGATTCGTTTCCAGAGAAAATTTGGCTTCATGGTGGACATCCTCCTTTTTTCAAAGTCAGTTTACCCTAAGATTGCAACATTAGGGTTGAGTTAAGGCAGCAACAGTTGAAAGATTGTCATCTGTTGAATTACCAGCCACAATCCGCTTCAATGGTTGTGATTCTATCTGGCAGATGGTATTGAAAAGAGCGTTTTTACAAAAACTGGGATTGAAATTGAAAAGAGAAAAATAATAATGGTATCGCTGAACGCTGAACACGAAACCGGGCCGCGACAATAGTGATAAGGTCATGTAATAGCAATAATTGTACCGGTTAATTTGACAAATGGATCTGAAGTGAAGTATGTGCTTGATAGTTAAGCAAATACAGGTATGGGGAATTTGGTCGGTCACAATCTAAACAGTAACGAATGGGAACAATATGCACCATCCGTATGAAATAGCGGGAACAAATTGAACCCATGTCGTTTATATTCGGGCAATATGAAATGCAAAATTACCGGCAACCTATTCAAGAACACCAAAAAATCATATTGGACAGTCTTGCGGACGGTGTGTTTACCGTGGATAAAGATTGGCACGTCACCTCATTTAACAGGGCGGCCGAAAAGATCACCGGTATTTCCAGAACAGAAGCCATCGGAAAACTGTGCTTTGAAGTTTTCAGGGCCAATGTCTGCGAGACCGGCTGTCTGATTCGCAAAAGCATTGAAACCGGAACGCCGGTTTTTGATATGCCCCTTTATATTGTGCGGGCAGATAATAAACGGATCCCCATCAGCGTAACGACCGCTTTTTTAAGGGACGCGGATGGGAATATCATTGGCGGGGTAGAAACCTTCAGGGATATGACGGTTGTCAGTGAATTGCGCAAGGCACTCGTCAGACAGTATAGTTTTGACGACATTCTGAGCAAAAATAAAAAAATTCATCAATTGTTCGGAATACTTCCGCAAATCGCAGAAAGCGGCAGCACGGTGTTGATAGAAGGTCCCAGCGGCACCGGTAAGGAATTGTTCGCTACTGCCATCCACCGCCACAGCCCCAAAAATAACGGACCTTTTGTGGCCGTCAACTGCGGCGCGCTTCCCGATGCCCTCATCGAATCAGAATTGTTCGGATATAAGGCCGGGGCTTTTACGGATGCCAAAAAAGACAAGCCTGGGCGATTCGCCCTGGCTCAGAATGGTACCTTATTTCTTGATGAGATCGGGGATATTTCACCTGCGGTTCAAGTTCGGCTTTTACGTGTGCTGGAAGGCAAAGCTTATGAACCGCTGGGTTCGACAAAATCAGTAAAGACCAATGCCAGGGTTGTTACCGCAACCCATCAAAATTTGAAAGATCTGGTTGAGCAGGGTCGGTTCAGGGAAGATTTATATTATCGCATCAATGTCATCCGGCTGTCTTTGCCCACTTTATCGGAGCGGAAAGAGGATATTGCATTGCTGGCAGAACATTTTATCGAAAAATTCAACTGTATTAAAGATCGAACTATCGTCGGTTTGACCCAAAAAGCAATGGCAGCCATGTTACTTTACCATTGGCCGGGAAATGTACGGGAACTGGAAAACGCCATAGAGCATGCATTTGTACTTTGTAAAGGACAAATGATTCGTTTGGACCACTTGCCCGAGTGGGTTCAGCCGGCAAAAGATTCCATCCAAATTTCAACAAAGATGACGCTGAAGGAAATCGAGAAAACTGCTATTCAACAGGCTCTTCTGAGAAATAATTGGAAAAAAATGGCAGTAGCCCGTGAATTGGGCATTGATAAAAATACCCTGCGAAGAAAAATTATCAGATTGGGTATCATAAATAAATAATGCGAATAGCCATCGCGCAATTTAAAATCGGGGGGCTTGAAACATCCACTGCGGCCGACGTCGAAGGTCACTGGGTTTAAAAGGGATCGTACCGGCGACGATCACTTTTGCGTTGCCGAAACGATCCGCCATCCCACGGCAAATACAGCAAAAATCCCCCAGAAAAGGTTCTGAAGGGCCCGCTCCACGGAAATAACTTCACGACCCCAACCGTTCGCCGCCGTGATCGTTTTGACAAACAAACCGAAGCTTGAACGGTAGCCGAACGACAATAACAGGAGCAGGCAGGCAGAAAAAATTAGAAGTCTGCTGTAATTGTTATTTTCAGGTAGACTCTTTTTGATCATGGATCAGATGACTATTCAATCTGAAATTGTCGATGCCAATGACCGTAAAATAAAATAGCATGATGTGGCGCCGGCATCCTGGTGCCCGATGGTTCTCTCTCCCAGGCGGCTGGCACGACCCATTTTGGCCAACATATCTTTGGTGGATTCCATGCCCTGTTTGGCGGATTGTTCAAAATCCGCCAGCGCCCCGACGAGCGTGTTGCCTTCTTTTGCAGCGGCTTCAATAGCCCTTACCGCCGGTGAGAGGGTGTCGATTAGGGTTTTATCACCACGATTGGCCTTGCCGAGGTCCAGAATGCCTTGTTCGCCGGTTTGAAACATTGCCACCAGATCGCTTAAATTCACCTCGGCTTTGCCGGCACTCTCCTGGGACAACTTAAGAAAAAAAGTCCCGTACAGTGCGCCCATTGCGCCTCCGACGGAGTTTAGCACCACCATGCCCACTTCCTTGAAAAGCGCTCCGACATCCTGGGCGGAGCTCTCGGCCAGTTTCTTTTTCACCTCCCGAAAGCACTTGGCCATGTTGACTCCGTGGTCTCCGTCGCCGATGGCACCGTCCAGTTCCGAGAGGTAATCTTTTTCATCTTCGATGGTATCGCACATATTTTTCAGTGCTTGTAACATTTGCGATGTTGTAATGGTATCCCCCATGGCTGTAATATCCTTGCATCTGAATTAAAAGTGATTTACTGAATTTGATTAGACGTACCCAACGTGTTAATCATAGTCGAAGGCTGAAGCTGGATCAGGATGCTTGTTGTTTGTCGTAAGTAGGTTGTTGTAAAAAAAAGATTATGTCGAATTTATATCTCACTTGTTTAAGAGGGTCTGAGAGTCAGCTCGCCATCCGCTTTTATCAACAACTGACAACTGACAACCAACAACTCACAACTTACATTGAGCATTTTTGCAAAATTGGGGTATTGCATAATGCTGACCAACAGTTACCGGATTACCCTATCACCTTAAAACAGGGGGTATCCGCCGGAGCTGCCAGCAGCTCTTTTAACTCCGCATCCAGTTTCATCAGTGTGACTGAAAAGCCTGCCATTTCAAGGCCGGTAAAAAACTCGCCGACAAAGGAATGCTCGACTTTAATGCCTCTTTCAGCCAGCATCTGTTTCACCTTGCGATAGCAGATGTAGAGTTCTAATTGCGGCGTGGCACCCAGGCCGTTGATCAACACGGCTACTTCGTCGCCGGACCGGTACGGCAGGTCTTCAATTACCGCAAGGGTCATTTTTTCGGTGACCTCGTCAGCCGTCAGCATATTTATTTTTGCGGTTCCGGCCTCGCCATGGTGGCCCACCGCATATTCCATTTCGTCTTCGGCCAGGGTAAAGGTCGGTGACCCTTTGGCCGGTACCGTGCAGGGTGAAAGAGCGACACCCAGGGTGCGGGTGTTGTTGTTTACTTTTTCCACTGCCGCCTTGCATTCCTGCAGACTGCCACCGGCTGCCGCCTTGGCACCGGCCACTTTCCAGGCCAGAAAGGATCCCACAACACCGCGGCGTTTGTTCGCCTCTTCTTTGGGGCCGGATCCCACATCGTCGGTGCCGATGACCTGTTCGACTTCAATGCCTTCGGCCTTGGCCATATCGGCCGCCAGCTGAAAGTTCATTACATCGCCGGCATAATTGCCCAAAAGAAACAACACCCCTTTGCCGGCATTGGCCGCCTTGGCTGCTTCGAAACAGGCCAGCGGCGGCGGAGACGTAAATATTTCACCCACTGCCACCGCATCGAGCATGCCCCGACCGATAAAGCCGATAAATGCCGGCTTATGGCCTGAGCCACCGCCGGTGATGACCCCGACCTTGTCCGCCACGGGAGCATCGGCTCGAACCACCGTTCTGGCCGTATCCAATTTACGGACATATTTTTTGTGGACCTCCAGAAAACCTTCCAGCATCTCATCCACCACATCATACGGATCGTTAATGAATTTTTTCATAGAATCCTCCGTTTGAAAAAACTAGGTTTGACGGTGAGCCGGTTTGCCGGTTTCCCCGTTAAAATTAGAATACGTTCGGTTTTAAGCCATTATCGGTCAACGGGCTAACGGACAACGGGCTAACGGGACAACCAGCCCACGTGCCAACGGGTCAACCGGCTAAACCGTTTTACTTTTCATGCGCTTTGGCATAATCATAGATCCGCTGGATTTTGTGCTCTGAGCGCCCGCCGGGTTCATACTCGGCCTTCATCCAGATGGTCACCAGGCTCTTGGCCAGTTCCACACCTGTGACCTGCTCACCCAGGGTCATAATATTGGCGTTATTACTTTTTATCGAACGTTCGGTGGAATAGGCATCCGCACAGAGGGCTGCATAGGCACCGGGTACCTTATTGGCTGTGATGCACATGCCGATTCCGGTGCCGCACATCAATATGCCGCGATCGTTTTTGCCGGCAGCGACGGCTTCTGCCACATCGATGGCCACATTGGCGTAAACCGGGTCCTCCCTGCCGAAATCTTCACATTCATATCCCAGCTCGGCCAGATGTTTGATAATGGCCTCTTTAAGTCCGACTGCGTTTGGGTCACAGCCGATTGCTATTTTTTTCATCTGTATTTCTCCTGGTTAGTCCCCAATCCGGCAAGGGCGGTCTTGACGAAATCAACCGATCTTTCCATCACCTGTCGGATTTTCTTTAAGTCGACCGGTTGCGACGCCCTGCGCGGTGAGGCGTCCGGCGCCCGCCGGAGCCTCAACGGGATTTCAAGCGATATCGGGGCCGGCCCGGAAAGGGCAGCCAGTTCCTTTAGTATATTATGATAATCGATGGTGCCTTTGCCTATCTCCGTAAAATACCATCCGGAGCCATCGGAGGCAACATCTTTTATGTGATAATGCACCGCGCAATGGCGCACAAATTTATAATCTTCTTCCGGTCGTATTTTTTCAAAACAATGGGACAACAGATTACCGAAGTCATAATTTATTTTGACATTTTCCTGACCGATTTCTTCAATCAGATTTGCAGCCGGCTCACCGGAATCCATCACATTGGCTTGGCCGTCTCCCGGATTTTCAAGAACGATTACCATTTTCAACCCGAGGGCTGATTGGCCCAATTCCTTAATATTTAGCATGAATTGGTCTTTATTTTGCAGCGGGGCAGCATTCGAGACGATATATTTCGAGCCGAGTTTTTTGGCAAATACCATGCGATTTTTAAATACCTTTACAATCCCCTCCCGGGACAGGTCGACATGCGAAGAGAAGGACAGGCACTTTAAATTGTGTTCGGCCAGCAGGGCCGTGATTTTGGCGGCATTGTCATCGTTAAAATAGTCTTCGGTGAAGGGATCCGTGTAACCTTCGATAAAGGCAATTTCAACCAGATCGACACCGGCCCGGGAGATTTCTTTGAAAGCGGTCGCAAGATCATAGCCGTCATAGGCGGCGGTGCTGATTAAGATTGGATTGTTCATAATTCGGCCTTCATTTGAGGGAAAAAAGATTGTTTTCAATAAATTGCCAGGTTTTCAAATAATCGTTGCCGGAAATCAGGCGCTCAAGTTCGGCGTTATCGATGCGCTCCAAAAGTCGCCAGATTTTGTTGGAAATTCTGCTGTTGGCTTCAAAGGTCCCGATGATATCCCAGCGGGTAGGGGAGGTATCCGAAGTCAGATAGTCCCGGTAGTCGTATTTTTTGAGGTAGTAAAGAAATTCGATATATTCCAGGAAGTGTTTGGTGCCGCAGAAGTAATCCCAATCCCATTTACCGTCGTTGTCGTTGATGTGGATATAGGCTTTATAAGGACTTTCGGACAGCAGCACAAAGGCTTCGGCCGGATTTTCGTTGCCGTACATGGAGTGACCGAAGTCAAGGGTGATACCCATGTCTTTGTTTTGAATATCATTGAGCAGACACAGGGCTTTAGCCGCCGTGTCGACAAAACAGCGTCCCCGGGTTTCACTGGGTTTGTATTCGACGAAAAGTGGGACTTCCGGACGGTGGGCGCCGGCTTCTCCGAATGCGTCCACCAGGTATTTCCACGTGCGGGCATAATCATACTGAAAGGAAAACTCGTAGCCGTCACCAAGGGGGCAGCAGGTGACCTTGTCGGCGCCGACGCCGACGGCAAAATCTTTGGCCTCCTTGATGAAGCGTACCGCTTTATCACGGATGTCCTTATTGTGGGACGTTAATCCGCCATTGCGAAATTCCGGTTCGGCCTTCACATTAACGTTAACCGCCGCTACCTTTAACTCATGTTTCTTTAAAAGTTCTCTGGTTTCCCGGGGCTCACTGACTTCGTACGGATAGACGATTTCAACGCCATCGTAGCCGTCAATTTCAGTCATCAGCTTGAACTTTTGATCCAACTCAAGCGGTTTGTTGTATTCGTGAAAACGGTCTTTGGTTTTGGACAAAAAGCCGGTGATAATGGCCATATTTAACATAAATTCCTCCTAGCTTCCGGGATAATTTAATCATCCCAAATTTTAATTCAATTAATTTCACTTTGTTGACCAAATTGGTATCGTATAAATTCCAAATATTCAAAGACTCAACTATAATTTAGCTATCCAGTTTCACTTTTTTAACGAATATGTGGGATGCAACACTAGTCATCTTGCACTGTATCGGTTTTGCGGAATTTGCGGGGCCGGATTTTGGCTAGCAATCTGTCTTTAAGGTTTTTAAATAGCGGGAACTGGCTGAGCACGGTCCAGACGATGACCAGAAAAAGCAGCAGCGCAACCGGGCGCGTGAATACCGGTAAAAAGCTTCCCTGGGAAACCATCAGGGCCCGTCTCAGGTTTTCATCGGCCATGGGGCCAAGAATAACACCGATCACCAGGGGGGCGATGGGATATCCCATCTCTATCAGAAAATAGCTGATAATTCCCACCGGCAGCATCAGGTACAGGTTGAAAATGTTCATTCCCAGGGCATAGGAGCCGATGATGCACAGAACACCGATGATCGGCATAAAAATCTGGGTCGGGATGCGCAGCACCTTGACGACCTGTTTGGCGAGCAGCATGCCCACGATCCACATCGCCATGGAGGCCAGCAGCAGAATCGCAGCGACTTCAATGATGAAATTGGGATGTTCAAAGTTAATCATGGGTCCCGGTGTGACGCCGTGCAACATGAGGGCGCCCAGCAACATGGCTGCCGGCGGACTGCCCGGGATTCCGAGATTCAGCAGCGGGATCATGGCCCCGCCAACACAGGCGTTGTTGGCGACTTCAGTGGACAGAACGGCGGTGATTTCGCCTTTGCCGAAGCGTTCGGGGTGTTTGGAGGTATTTTTAGCAGCGCCGTAAGAGACCCAGGCGGCAATATCTTCCCCGATGCCAGGCACGGCTCCGATACCCACACCGATCAGAGCCGAACGGATGATGCGGGGAATATTTCTGACAATCGTGCCGAATTCAGGTATAATTTTCTGGAACTTCTGGGTTTCACCGATCTGAAATTTTTCCTTGAGAACCTGTATGATTTGGGGGATGCCGAAGGCGCCGATTAACACGGGTACCACTTCGACACCGCTGTCCAACTCGGGGATGCCAAATGTAAAGCGCGGATAAAACTGCAGCATATCGCGACCGACACACGCCAGAAACAGCCCCAAAAAACCGGCGATCCAGCCTTTGATGACCAGATCCGGGCTGGTCAGGGTACCACTGATCAGAATCCCGAAAAATGCCAATAGAAAAAACTCGAAAGATGTAAACTGCAGTGCAAAAAACGATATCATCGGCGAGATACTCACCAGAAAAAGCATGCTGATAATGGTCCCAATAGCCGATGCGGTGGTCGTCAGGCCAATGGCGCGACCGCCTTCGCCTTTGCGGGCCAGCGGGTATCCATCCAGCGCGGTGGCTGCCGAAGCCGCCGTGCCGGGGATGTTGATCAGAATGGATGCGTACGATCCGCCGTAAGTCCCGCCGACGTAAATGGACAGCAGACAAATCATGGCAGTAGCCGTATCCATGCCGTACGTCATTGCGGTCAACAGCGCCACACCGAGGGTGGATGTGAGCCCCGGCATCGCTCCGAACATTATTCCCAGAATAACGGAGCCGAAAAGAATTGCGATATGAATCGGGTCTGAAGCCAGATGCAGGACCGTCTGGAAGTAGAACCCGATGCGTTCAAGGATAACCATTGAATCAATTCCTGATCAAGAAGATTTCATTCGAGAAATTCGAGGTACCAGAAGTAATCCATAAAGGCCACTACGAGGCCTTCAGCCGGCATCGGCACCAGGAGAAAATATTTAAAGATCATGCCAACGATAAATGGCGCGGCGATGGCAACGATCATTGCAGTCCGATATTTTTTGCGCAACGTAACATCATTGCGAATCAGCCTCCATGCATACACACAGTATGCGACAATGAAACAAAGCGCCAGTATATCAGCCGGGAAAGGCACAACCCGGCTCAACGGCTCATTAAGTCCGATTGAAAAGTAAATAATTAAGACGATGATCCCGGCCAGGTAGAAGAAAAAGAGCTTTTTCAGCACCTCGGCAACATCAAAGTAAAAGGAAGTGATGAACACGGACAGGAAAAGGACAGCACTTAAAAAGAAATCAATGCGCGGTATATTTAGAAATACAAACGATAATAATAACACTACAATTGCGTAAAACCGCAAATTTGGAATGGAGTTTAAAAATTGTAAAAGCGCTCGGCTTGACAACCAGCGGACCGTTTCGGCAAACGCCTTAAAACCGATAGTCTTCAGTCCGGTTCGGCAGAGCAGTCCTCCCAGCAGCATAATTATGCAGCCGACCAATAGTGGGAAAATCGCCGGGGAAACATACCAAACGTTTTGAACGCCGCCCCAGCTGTCTTTCATGGGCATTTTTAAAGCCTGTAGAATTACCCACAGTCCGAATAGACATATGATCGCACCGGAATAAATGTCAGCTTTGCGGAGATTTTGTTTTTCCAACATGATAGTGACACCCTAAAATTACTGGTTAAAGAATTTTATGCACTACCTTTGAGAAGGCATGTCAGTTTGGAAGTTATCTGTTAACTAATAACTAAAAAGCCGGGTAACGGCTGGCACCCGGCTTCCTCTATATTTTTATAACTACGGTTTGGGAATACCCAGAGATGCCGGATCTACTTTGGCTGCTTTGAGCTCCCACAAGGTCCAGGCAAAATTGGATTCGAGTGCATCAAAGACTGCTTTTGACTCCGCCCCGGTTTTGCCGGACAGCAGATAGTAATTTTCTTTGGCCCAGGTTTGCACCTTGTCGGTGGCGATGGCTTTCTTGAAAGCATCCACCAGGACCGCTTTGTTTTCAGCCGGGGCGTCTGCCGGAACCGCAAATCCGATGGCCTGGGAAATCGGCAGGTATTTTGACAGGCCGGGGTAGGAATCAAATGAAGACGGGATCGATCCCAAGCCTTCAACCGTAAACGATTCCGGAATCAGCATGCCCAGTGGTCGCAGTTTACCACCGCGCAGCAGCTGCTGTTGCTCGGCCAGAGAAGTGACAACCACAGACACCTCGCCCGCCATAGCGGCATTCTGACTGGGAGCAGAGCCTTTGTAGGGGATGAAATTGAATTTGGCACCGGAACCGTTTTCAACCGCCAACAAGTTGAGGTGGTGGATCGAGCCGGCACCACTGGCAGCCGCCTTGATGCTCTTCGGATTTGCTTTGGCCGCTTCGATCAGATCTTTAAGCGTTTTGTAAGGCGTGTCGGGAGTCACCGAGATCACGTCTGGTGATCCGCCAACGATAAATACATCCCAAACATCAAACTTTTTATCCCAGCCGCCCTGGACACCGGCGGTAACATTGGACTCGGACAGGCCGGTCAAGGTATATCCGTCGTGGGGTCGAGAATAACCGTAGTTCATGCCAACAGAACCGGCAACACCACCGGTCTTATTAATAACGTTGATATTTACCCCCAGGAATTTAGCCATTTCGGCGCTGATAATCCGGTTGCAGGTATCGGTTCCGCCGCCGGCTCCCCAAACAACCACGTTCGTGATGTCTCTTTTCGGAAAATCTTTGGCATAAGCGCCGGTTGTAACGGCCAGAAGTACTACCAAACAAAAAATTAGTGTCTTTTTCATTGAAAACCCTCCTCCGATGTTGTTACGTTTTGGTTTCAGGACCATGCGGTCCCCCCGTTGTTTTCGGCCTGGAATATTTTTTCTTTACAGACCGATCTCTGCTCAGCTTAAGCAAAAGCCGGCAAAACAGACCAGCCTGTTTCGAAGATCTATCATTTTCCTGCTTTTCCCGGCCGGCCAAAGTACATTTATGGTTGACTCGCATCCCTCCTTTCATCACGCTTGCATTCTTTTTAGCGGCTGATTTTTATTTACGTTTCTTTTTTCCCGCCCCGTTAATTTCTTGTTTAAGATAGGCGAGAGATTTTTTGAAATGCTGACGCATTAAATCTTCGGCGGCCTCGGAATCCCTCTTTTTGATAGCCTCGATCACCGCCAGATGCTCCTGTATGGTTTCATTGGGCGGTCTGACCAGGCCTTCGGTATGCAGAACCTGATAGCTGAAGCTGATAATATTGGTTGTCTGCAAAATACTCTTCAAAAATTCCTTGGCACCGACATCGATGACGAAACTATGGAATCGTCGGTCTTCGCGGGCATACTCTTTGACATCTGAAATATTTTTCTGATCGGCAAAGTGCTTAAAATAACTATTCAGCTCGATGATCTGGGAGTCGGTGACTTTTGCCGCTGCCCGCCGGGCGGCAAGCCCCTCCAATACTTCACGCAGCTCGAAAATGTCAACCATCTCTTCTTTGCTAAATAACCTCACAAAGAACCCTCTGCGAGGAACGGATTCAACCAGTTTTTCCTGCTCGAGAAATTTCAGAGCGCTGATCAAAGGCGTGCGGCTGATTCCCAGATCCCGGGCCAATTTTTCCTGGGGAATTTTTTGACCAGGTAGAAGCTTGCGCTCATTGATCATATTTTTCAGAATCGAATAGACCTTCTGATCAAGATTTTCATGTTCCGCGCCTAAATTAATCATTCGCTGAACTCTCTTGTTTTATTGTAACCAATTGGGTGACCTTCGGGCTCACTCGTTCCGGTTGAGCCCTTCGCCCCTGAGCTCACGATTGGAGGGCACGTCGTGGGCGGCCCATAGTCCAGAGTACGTAAATTCGTGATTGAATTTACGAACCGATGGACTTAGTATGGGATAGTTAAAAAAAGATAGTAATTGTATTTTGAATTTTGTATCCAAAATACAATATCTGTTCAAAAGCGCCTTGTCAATAGTTAATTTCAGATAAATTCGTAAAAGGAGAATCGTGAACTTCCAAAAATTATTTCAATTAAAGGGCGTCACCAATGTCGGGTTAATCGGGACTGGCGCATTCGGGCGATCGTTTCTGGGTCAGTCGCGTTTGATTCCGAATATCAAGGTTTCAGTGGTATGTGACCAGGATCTTGAAATTGCCGAAAATGCCTGCCTGCAGGCCGGCCTGGTGCCGGAAAATCTGAAAGTTTGCCATACGGAATCGGAAGCAAATAATGTTATTGCTTCCGGCAAGACAGCAGTGGTCAGTGATGCTCGGCTCCTGATGAATCTGCCGATCGAGGTGATGGTTGAAGCCAGCGGGATGCCTGGGGCAGGGGCGTTCCACGCCCTCTCGGCAATTGAAAACGGCAAACATGTTGTCATGGTTACAAAAGAGACGGATTGTGTGGTTGGGCCGATATTAAACCGGCGGGCTCAAAACGCCGGACTGGTCTACACGCCGGCCGACGGCGACCAACCCAGCCTGTTGATCGGATTGATTGCATGGGCCGAGATCCTTGGTTTTGAGATCGTGTGTGCCGGTAAAGCCGGAGAGCTGGATTTTATTTATGACCCCGATTCAAACACGATTGCAAGAGGCAGCCGGACAGCATCCTTTGCCGGCGAAGATCTGTGGGAGCTGGGCGGCGGCTCAGCAGAGCAGGGGATCAGTCGCCGCCGCCGGGTCCTTGAATCCTTGCCGCAATTCTCGGTGGCGGATCTGTGCGAAATGGCCATCGTCATCAATTCCACCGGCTTCGGTTATGATACGCCTCGGCTGCATGCACCCATCGCCCGTATCATTGAGATGCCGGAAATTATGTGTGGTCGCGCCGTCGGCGGTATCCTCCAAAAGGAAGGCGTCATTGATATGGTTAATTGTTTGCGCCGCGCTGATGAGATAAGCTTTGCCGGCGGCGTTTTTATAATCATAAAATGCCCTGAACGAGAAACCTGGCAGTTTTTGAAAAACAAGGGGCATCTTGTCAACCGCACCAGCACCCGCGCAATGATTTTTCGACCGTATCACCTGCTAGGGGCTGAAATTGCTACGTCGGTGCTGGCAGCCAGCCATTTGAAACTATCGACCGGCGGCACAGACCCCAAGCCCCGGGTTGATGTGGGAGTTCGGGCAATCCGAGGGATGCAGCAGGGCGATCGTTTAACCATGGAACATGATCACTCGATAGCGGGTGTGCTGCCTGAAATACTGCCTGCTAAAAAGATGGCTGCAGACAGCCCGATCCCCTATTATATGGCGGTCGACAATAGCTTGAAATACACCGTTGCCGAAGGTGAGCTGCTAACCTATGGGATCATCGAGCATGATCCCGAATCGTGTTTGTGGAAGCTGCGGCGGGCGCAGGACGAGTTGTTTGAGCTGTGAGGCAGTGAATCAAAAAGCTGTTCGAAGGATTATCAGGATGACATTCTCCTTATTTAACCTCCGAACCTTGCCTGCCCTGCGTAGCCTGAAAGTCGAAGCAGGGAACCCTCAACCCTGAACCTTTTTCCCTCTTTACATCCCCAAACTTCCCTTGTATATTAAAAACGAATTAATTCCGGTCCTTAAACCCTTAAGACATGCATGAATGAAAGATTCAGATGATTAAGGAAACAGAACAAAAAGATTCATCGAGTGCTGATAAGGGGTTGGTTGCAATGTTTCTCAGCATGTCACCTGATGAGCGGCTTCTTGCCAATGATAGTATGGTGCGTACAATTCTGGAGCTCAGAAATGCCTACAGGCAGCGAAAAACCGACCGCATTAGACCTAAGCGCAATACTTGAGGGGCTTTTAGAGGCGGGCATAAAATTTATTTTAGTTGGTGGCCT
>Ga0316193_10000920_pt1 | contig 19070 bp, 12 predicted proteins | sample MerIslsedime2_MG_FD_207735 | JGI IMG/M metagenome (GOLD analysis project Ga0316193, IMG submission 207735) | Coastal sediment microbial communities from Maine, United States - Merrow Island sediment 2 | ecosystem: Environmental > Aquatic > Marine > Coastal > Sediment | place: USA: Maine... | reverse complement strand
AGATAGACCAACAATAGTGAAATGGCCGCCGGGGTAACGCCCGGGATACGTGCGGCCTGACCGATGGTGGCAGGCTGTATACGTATGAGCTTTTCCCGTACCTCAGCCGATAAACCAGTCACCTGATCATAGTCGATCTTTTCCGGCAAGGATGTCTTTTCGTGGCGTTGCTGACGGGTGATCTCATCTTGCTGGCGTGAAATATAACCCGAATACTTGGCCTGGATGTCGACCTGTTCGGCAACCTTGACATCGGCCACCCCCGGACCAACGCCCTGCAACTGCATCAAATCAGCATAAGCGACCTCGGGGCGACGCAGCAGTTCAATGGCCCGCGTCTCCTTAGCCAGGGGTTTGCCAAGCAACTGCGCAATGGCCGTATCCATCCCCTTGCCGGGGCGAACCCAGGTGTCCTGCAGATGCTGTTGTTCCAGGGCAATGGCTTCACGTTTGCGGCTAAAGGCCCGCCAACGCGCCTCATCCACCAGCCCCAACTCGTAGCCTTTTTCAGTCAGGCGCAGGTCGGCATTGTCTTCGCGCAGCATGAGGCGATATTCGGCACGGCTGGTAAACATGCGATACGGCTCCTGCGTGCCACAGGTAATGAGATCGTCGATCATGACACCTATATAGGCCTCATCACGTCGTAGTGAGCAGGCCTCTTTACCCTGTACCTGCAAGGCGGCATTCATGCCGGCGAGCAGGCCCTGCGCCGCGGCCTCTTCATACCCTGTGGTGCCGTTGATTTGGCCGGCAAAGAACAAGCCCGGCATAGGCTTGGTCTCGAGCGAGGCCTTCAGGCCACGCGGATCAAAAAAGTCATATTCGATGGCATAACCCGGACGGGTGATATGGGCCTGTTCAAAACCCTTGATCGACTGTACCAGGGCCAGCTGCACATCAAAGGGCAGGCTGGTGGAGATACCATTCGGGTAAACCTCGGTCGTGCTGAGCCCCTCCGGCTCGACAAAGATCTGGTGTGCATCGCGCTCGGAAAAACGGACCACCTTGTCTTCGATCGAGGGACAATAACGTGGCCCCACACCCTCGATGACACCGCTGTACATGGGCGAACGGTCCAGCCCGCCACGAATGATCTCGTGGGTCTGCTCATTGGTATAGGTAATATGACAAGGCACCTGTTGTGGGTGTTGTTGCGCCTGTCCCATAAAGGAAAATACCGGTACCGGATCATCGCCGGGCTGCGGCGCCATGACACTGAAATCGATGGTCTTGCCATCGATGCGTGGCGGCGTCCCGGTCTTCAGGCGATCGACTTTGAAGGGGAGCTCCCGCAGGCGCCGAGACAAGGCATTTGCCGGTGGGTCACCGGCCCGGCCACCCTCGTAGTTTTCCATGCCGATGTGGATGCGGCCACCGAGGAAGGTACCGACGGTGAGTACCACCGCGGGAGCAGAAAACTTCAGCCCCATCTGCGTGACCACACCAATAACACGATGGTTCTCGACAATGAGATCATCCACCGCCTGTTGAAACAGGGTCAAATTGGGGCTTGTCTCCAGCACGGTGCGCACCGCCTGCTTGTACAGGGCGCGATCGGCCTGGGCACGGGTGGCGCGCACAGCAGGTCCCTTGCTGGCATTGAGGATACGAAACTGGATACCACCCCGATCGGTGGCACGGGCCATGAGCCCCCCCAGGGCATCCACCTCTTTCACCAGGTGGCCCTTACCGATACCGCCGATGGCAGGGTTACAGCTCATCTGCCCCAGGGTTTCGATATTGTGGGTCAATAACAAGGTCTTGCTGCCCATACGCGCAGCCGCAAGCGCCGCCTCGGTCCCGGCGTGACCGCCACCGACGACAATGACATCAAATTGACCCTGAAAATACATCCCGTTCTGACGACTGTATGCTGAATTTAAACGTGATTCACGCTGTTCTATTGTAGGGCATGACCACAAAGCAAACCGTTAATTTGTGGCAGGAAGCTCAAGGTTACAATGACTTAGCCCTGTTCAGACGTGTGTTCGGAGACGGTTTCCTTGGCCAGCTCCTCACGGATAAACCCGATCAGCGCAAGCTTGGCCTCTTCCTCGGTGGCAAAAGGACCTCTCTCATTCCCTTTCCTCACGGAGAAAAACCATTCGTGCCCAACACTGTAGATACGATCGGTACGAAAGGGTACCGGACCATTTTCACCAAATCTGTTCGACTTCATATGACCTTGATCTTTGTTAGATAAACCAGCATGAACAACCCCGCCCTGATGCTGGCGAACATGTCATTTTAAGTTCATTAACGCCCGTCTGCAAAGGTTTTTCGGTTAAAAACAACCTGTTTTTTGATATCAGGAATCGGTATATCCCATTAATATTGGTTATATTTTGGATAAAAACCGATAATTGGCAAACAATTACTGAAAGGACCGAGCTGAACCTGCCGGCATGAGCCGCACCGTAAAAAGAGCACATCCCTGTGCAAAGCTACACTCAATACTTAGCTTTTAGGGCTAAACAGCTCGCCACACTCGACTCGTAGCTGCGATGGTATGAGCCCCTTACGCACCAGACGCGTCTCGATTTCACTCACTCAGTGCCTTGCTCAGGCCCCTGACGCATCGTGAAATACCAACGAGCAAACGCTCCACGTTCAAGAGCACCATGCTCAGCATGCCTGTTGCCATACCTCGCAACATCCCCCTTTAAACTCACTCTCTACTCAATAAGCCTGGGCTAACTGCAGTTTTATAGTAAGGGGATGGAACAAAATGAATCTGTAGGCCATTTCCGATGCAGGTGTAGGAGAACCCCGAATGTACCGTAAGAAATCGCCTACCTATGTTGCTTGAATGGTTGCTCTTGGGCCATTCTCATCACCCATAAGGGCAAAGAGGCTCATCGACCAAGGCGAAGCGCATAAGCCTGCAAGGATATAAACTTAAAAAATTGGCGATTTTGATGCATGTGAAATCTAAACACATCTCTAAACCCGCGCCCTTTGCAAGATAAAATATTTCGTCAAAGCAAGCAAAAGACCGCTTTGTCAATATCGACCTTCACGATCCAGCCCCGTACAATTTCTGCCCATGTCGAATCAACTTAATCCCGCACAAAAAGCCGCTGTCCGTTACCTTGATGGCCCGGTATTGGTCCTGGCCGGTGCCGGGAGTGGTAAAACACGTGTCATTACCCAGAAGATTGCCTACCTAATCGGTGAATGTGGTATCGAATCCCGGCATATTACCGCCGTCACCTTTACCAATAAGGCAGCACGTGAAATGAAGGAGCGTGTGAGTCAACTCATTGGCAAGGACAAACTCAAGGGCCTGCGTGTCAGCACCTTTCATGCCCTTGGTTTAGACATCATTCGGCGTGAGCTGAAGATGCTTGGTCTCAAATCCGGTTTTTCCATTTACGATAGTCAGGACAGTCTCAGCCTCATCAAGGAGTTAATGAAAAAAAAATTTGGCGATGAGGGTAATCAGGCCGAACAGATGCAGACGCAACTGTCGCGCTGGAAAAATAATTTTGTCTTGCCGGAACAGGCGCACCAAGAGGCAAGCGATGCACATAGTGTTGCCGCGGCCCGTTTATACGAAAGTTATAACCACTACTTAAGAACCTATAATGCGGTCGATTTTGATGATCTGATCATGCTGCCGGTGATGCTGTTTCGGCAACATCCGGATAGTCTCACCGTATGGCAGGAACGGATTCGCTATCTATTAGTGGATGAATATCAGGACACCAACAGCACACAGTATGAACTGGTGAAACAATTGGTCGGTGTGCGCGGTGCCCTGACCGTGGTGGGTGATGATGATCAATCGATCTATTCCTGGCGAGGTGCCAGGCCGGAAAACCTGGCCCTGCTACAACAGGACTTTCATAGGCTCAAGGTCATCAAGCTGGAACAGAACTATCGCTCCAGTGGACGCATCCTTAAGGCCGCCAATACCCTCATCAGTCATAACCCGCACGTGTTTGAAAAGCGATTGTGGAGTGAGCTGGGTTTTGGCGATCCCATCCGTGTCATTCGTTGCAAGGATGACGAACAAGAGGCGGAACAAGTGGTGCACGAGCTCATGCACCACCGCTTTCGCCATGCCAAAAAACATCAGGACTATGCCATCCTCTATCGCGGCAATCATCAGTCACGCCTGTTTGAGCGCTGGTTACGGCAAAACAACATCCCCTATTATTTAAGTGGCGGCATCTCCTTCTTTGCCTATACCGAGATCAAAGACATCATGGCCTATCTGCGCCTGCTGTCCAATCCCGATGATGACAACGCCTTTGTGCGTATCGTCAATACACCCCGCCGAGAGATCGGTCCGGGCACATTGGAAAAACTGGCCAACTACGCCAGTGAACGTGGTAACAGCCTGTTTGCCTGTTGCTTTGAGCTGGGTCTGCAACAGGTCATGAGCAGCCGTGCCTATCAAAACCTGAACCAGTTTGCCCATTGGGTACTGGACAAGTCCCACGCCTGTGAACAGGACAATCCCATCGAGGCGGTGAAGCATCTCATCAATGACATCGACTATGAAACCTGGTTACTCGACAACTACAAGGATGAAGTCATCGCCACACGCAAGATGGACAACGTCAAGGAACTCATCACCTGGCTGGAACGCATGCATAAAAAGGCACCCGACACGAGCCTGGCCGACCTGGTCAGCAAACTGACCTTGCTGGATATCCTCGACCGGGACGATGAAGAAAAAGGCGACTGCGTCAGCCTCATGACCTTGCACGCCGCCAAGGGCTTGGAGTTTCCACATGTCTTCCTGGTCGGCATGGAAGAATCCCTACTGCCGCATCGTACCAGTATTGAAGAAGAGACCATTGAAGAGGAACGTCGCCTCGCCTACGTCGGTATCACCCGGGCGCAACGGACACTGACACTGTCCCTCGCCTCACAGCGCAAGCGTTATGGCGACACCATCGACTGCGAACCCAGCCGCTTCTTAGAAGAACTCCCGCAAGAGGACCTGCAATGGTCCGGCATGGGCGTACAGGTCAATGAGGAAGAACGCCAGGAACGCGGCAGCACCCAACTGGCTATGTTGCGCGGCTTGTTGTCCGAGAACTGATAAGGCCGCTCTCACCCTATCGCTTCGCGACATAAGAACATGCATGATCAAAAAAGGCTGCCGAAGCAGCCTTAATTTTTACCACGAAGGACGCAAAGCAACTCAAGGAAACAGCTTACCTTGTGAAACCTCGTGTCCCTTGTGGCTCAATTTCTATTCGCTTATTTTCCCTGGGACACCATGTAATCCACAATGGCCTTCACCACGGCATCACCCAGGTCAGCACGACCACCTTTAGGCGGCATACCTTTAAAACCTTTTATAGCGTGATCATAGAGCGTACTTTTACCTTGTGCGATACGCGGGCCCCAGGCACCCTTATCACCCAGCTTGGGTGCACCCGCGGCACCCGTACCATGACAGGCAAAACAGGCCGCTTGGTAGGTACCCTTGGCATCCACCTTGGCCGCACCGCTGCTCGCTGCCGCAGCCTTAATCTTGCCAGTACGGACCTGGCCCACCGGCTTGATCCGCTCATCGATACCGGCCGCCATACGCGGGTCGGCCTGGTCACCGGCGGAAACACCGCGTGCGGTGAAAATAATAACAAACATCAGGACCGAAAGCCCTGCCACTACGCCCCAGAGGGTACGCATAAATACTGCATCTTGCTGACTCACAATAGTTCACCTCGATAGAGTTAAAAAACCGTTCGGACCGGCCCTTGCAGGTACCTGGACTGCCCACTGGCAGCGAGCCCGGCGAAAGCGCACCAAGTATACCCGAACTCAGCCAGGGATAAAAAATCTCCGAAGATGTTCTGCCCTATCGGTGGATTGAGCTGGACGGCCTATAATAGTTGCAGGTAAGCTTAGCGCCCCTGAAATCGATGTAACTGTTTGAAAAAAGTTCTGCGCCCGTGGCTCAGCTGGGCGAAGCGGACAGAGAAAGAGTGACTAAATGTCACTCTTTCCCGCTGAGCGCCCGGCCAGGGAAGGCCGGGCCGGTGTTTGTTACAATCACCGAAGACGCGCCAGGGATGGCAAACGATGTATTTAAATATTCTGCGCCCGTGGCTCAGCTGGATAGAGCGTTGCCCTCCGGAGGCAAAGGTCAGAGGTTCGAATCCTCTCGGGCGCGCCAATTTAATTTCTAACATGTATTGCGCCCAATCTTCGGATTTCCAGCCCTCCGGGCGTTCGGCATGGATGCATTAGTGTCGCGTGAGGCATGGATGCCGGAAGCGACCGCGCCATCTTCTCTGTATCAACCGGCTCTATCCCGACACCCTCCCTCGGTAATACCCACTAAATTTTGCACATTATCATACTTATGTATTGATGATGATAATGATTCGCATTAATATCCACTTAATTCATATCCATTGCTGCCTTGAGACAAAGGAAACAGATCATGTCTAAATCAAAAGTTTATTTAATTGCCCTAAGCATGGGCGTCGTTTTCTTCAGCAGCATCACCACCGCGGCAGAAGTGAATCTTTACTCGGCCCGTAAAGAAGCCTTGATCCAGCCCTTACTGGAGAAATTCACCGCCGAAACGGGTATCGAGGTGAATCTCATCACCGGCAAGGCCGATGCCTTGCTCAAACGCATCACCAGCGAAGGGGTCAACTCACCGGCCGATGTACTGCTCACCACCGATGCGGGTCGCCTGCACCGTGCCAAGGCGGCCAAGGTGACGCTGTCATTTCGCTCCAAAAAACTGGAAGCGGCCATTCCGGCCAGCTATCGTGACCCGGAAGGTCACTGGTATGGCCTGTCACTGCGCTCCCGCCCGATCCTGTATGTGAAGGGCAAGGTGGAGCCGAGCGAACTCTCCACCTATGAGGCCCTGGCCGACGCCCGGTGGAAGAGGCGCATATGCATTCGCTCCTCCAACAACATTTATAACCAATCCCTGGTGGCTTCTCTCATCGCCGCCGACGGTGAAGCCAAGACCATGGCCTGGGCGAAAGGACTGGTGGCCAATTTTGCCCGGCGCCCAAAGGGCGGTGACCGTGATCAGATCAAGGCCGCGGCCGCGGGTCAGTGTGATATCGCCATTGCCAATACATACTATTTGGCGGGGATGTTCGCCTCCAAAGACCCGGCCCAACGTGCCGCGGCGAAAAAAATGGGGGTGTTCTGGCCGAACCAAAAAGGGCCCAATCAACTGGGAAGGGGCGCCCACGTAAATATCTCCGGCGCCGCCCTCATTCGTTTTAGCAAGAACAAAGAGAGCGCCATAAAGCTAGTCGAGTTTCTGGCCAGCAAGGCCTCGCAAAAATGGTATGCCGAGACCAATGGCGAGTACCCGGTGCGTCCCGATGTGGAAACTACTGCCCTGCTCAGATCCTGGGGTACCTATAAGGCCGATGACCTCAATCTGAGCAAGCTGGGTGAACTCAATCCCAAGGCAGTGATGCTGATGGACCGGGCCGGTTGGAAATAAACAGGATCACGGGCATTAACCGTTTAAATGCGCGTCCCTTGCTGTTATCGTCCGCGCCCATGATGAGGAGCTTATCGTACTGGAGCATCACCACCACCGTTATCGCCCTGCTGTTGGGGATCCCGGCGTGTGTCATCGTGGCGAATATTTTTGTCCCGGCCGGTGATGTGTGGCGGCATCTGGTGGACACGGTACTGCAGGACTATGTCACCAACTCACTGCTGTTGATGGTGGGTGTCACCATCGGCAGCCTGTTTCTTGGTGTCATCTCGGCCTGGCTGGTGACCATGCTCGAATTCCCCGGGCGCAGGCTGTTTGAATGGGCCCTGCTGCTGCCGATGGCCATCCCGGCCTATATCATCGCCTACACCTATACCGGCATGCTCGATTTCGCAGGTCCGGTACAGACCAGCTTGCGCGAACTGACCGGCTGGGGCTATGGTGAATACTGGTTCCCCGAGATCCGCTCAATCGAAGGCGCCGCCATCATGCTGGCGCTGGTACTCTACCCCTATGTCTATCTCATGGCCCGCGCCGCCTTTATTAGCCAATCCCTTTGTGTGCTGGATGTGAGTCGCAGCCTCGGCAATGGACCCTGGCGCACCTTCTTTAACGTCGCCCTGCCCCTGGCCCGCCCGGCCATCGCGGCGGGTTTATCACTGGTCTTGATGGAGACCCTGGCCGATTACGGCACGGTGCAATACTTCGGCATCTCCACCTTCACCACCGGGATCTTCCGTACCTGGTATGGGCTCGATAACGCCCCAGCGGCGGCGCAACTGGCGACCATTTTGCTTATGTTCGTCCTGGTGCTGCTGACCCTGGAACGCTATTCTCGCCGCCGCGCGCGTTATCACTACACCAGCCGCAGACACCAGGAAATACATCGCATTCAACTCCAGGGTTGGCACAAGCCCATGGCCAGCCTGTTTTGTTTCGGTACGGTATTGCTGGGTTTTCTGCTCCCCGCCGGGCAACTCACCCTGTGGGCCATCGATACTGCCGGGGCCATGCTCAATAGCAAGTTTTTCACCCTGGTGATGCACAGCCTGGAGCTGGCCTCCCTGGCGGCACTCCTCACCCTGTGCGTCTCCCTGGTCCTCGGCTATGGCCGCCGCCTGGAACCCGGCCCCACGGTGAATATTGCGGTGCGGGCCGCCGGTATGGGCTATGCCGTACCGGGTACCGTCATCGCCATTGGCGTGATCATCCCCTTCGGCTGGCTGGACAATACCATCGATGGCTGGATGCGCGCACAGTTCGGCGTCTCCACCGGCCTGTTACTCAGTGGCTCCATGGCCGGCCTGCTGTTTGCCTATTTGGTTCGCTTCATGGCGGTATCCCTCAACGCCGTGGAGACGGGGCTGGGGCGCATCACCCCGTCCATGGACGAGGCGGCCCGCTCCATGGGCTACCCGCCGCGGCACATTATGGGTAAAGTACATATACCCATGTTAAAAGGCAGTCTGCTTACCGCCATACTGCTGGTCTTTGTCGACGTATTAAAAGAGTTGCCCGCAACCTTGATCCTGCGCCCCTTCAACTTCAACACCCTGGCCGTACGCGCCTATGAACTCGCGTCGGATGAACGCCTGGCCGATTCGGCCAGTGCGTCGCTGGCCATTGTCATGGCCGGTATTCTTCCCGTCATCCTGCTGAGTCGCTCCATTGCACAATCACGCCATCATGATGCAACTTGAAGTCAACGAGGTCACTGTCGCCTATGACGGCAAGGTCGTCATTGAACAGGTCAGCTTCGCGCTGGAACCCGGCCGTATTGGCTGCCTGCTTGGCCCCAGTGGCTGTGGCAAGACCTCACTGCTACGTGCCATCGCCGGCTTTGAACCCGTGCGGCAGGGCGAGATCAAGCTGCAAGGCAAGGTGGTGTCACGTGTGCACGCCATGTTAGCGCCGGAACGACGCCGTGTTGGTATGGTATTCCAGGACTTTGCACTCTTCCCACACCTCAGTGTGGAGAAAAACGTCGCCTTTGGCCTGCAGCACTTACCAGCCCGGCAACGCAACACGCGTGTTGCAGAATTACTCGCCCTGGTGGGCATGTCGGAGTTGGCAAACGTCTACCCACACCAACTCTCCGGCGGGCAACAACAGCGTGTCGCCCTGATCCGTGCCATGGCACCGCGGCCCGACATCCTGCTCATGGATGAACCCTTTTCCAGCATGGATGCCGAACTGCGTGAACAGCTTGCACGCGAGGTCCGCGTATTACTCAAGCGTGATGGCATCACCGCTGTTCTTGTCACCCACGACCAGATCGAGGCCTTCGCCATGGCCGATGTGATTGGTGTGGTGGGCGACCGACGCCTGCGGCAATGGGACAGCGGTTACCGCATCTACCACAACCCCGCCGACCGTTTCGTTGCCGACTTTGTCGGCCAGGGCGTCATGCTCCCCGGCCGTGTGCTCGATAAACAGCGTATCGAAATCGAACTGGGTGTGGTCGAAGGCCCGGTCCCGGAATCCTGTCAGGCCGGTTGCCCCATTGAAGTGCTGCTGCGCCCCGATGATGTGATCCACGACGATGCAAGTGAATTAAAACTGGAGGTCAAGGAAAAGGCCTTCCGCGGTGCCGAATACCTCTACACGCTTAAATTGCCCAGCGGGCAGGCGATCCTCTGCATGGTGCAAAGCCATCACAACCACCAGGTCGGTGAAATGATCGGGGTCCACCTGGCGATGGACGATCTGGCGGTGTTTCCGCTGAAGCCGGAGGATGCCGCTCGAATGGCAGCAAACAACACCACGCAACACGAAGCGCATTGATCTGACCGGCATCGGTAAGCTCGGCTGGTCAATACTATTCCCACTCTACGCTTAGGCTAGCTTTATCCCAGGTAAAAATACAAAAACCAATGATTATCCCATAGGGTAAAATATTGTTTATGAAGGCCACTCACCTTGCAGCCTAAATGTCGGGTTCGACAGCCTTCACCGCTATAACTAACACTCAGTTTGATCCCACCTAACAAGATATTGCTTGACCACCAATCCACTTCATCGGATTTCACCCATGCCTGATTAGGCTGCCCCAGCATGCCGTGCACCTCATCGCGACTTTGACCTACCTCGACTTTATACCAGTCTTTATAAACCATATAACTGGACCCCACCTGAAACAGTGTGATGAACACTATTATGAGAACAGTATATTTTATCGTGCCAGCAATAATTCTCACTGGTTAGGCCCCTCCCAAAAGAACATTATCCTTATACATATAAAATAAAATTAATATCAATACCCCACGCAAGATTGACACATAAGCGGGGCAGACCACAAATAAAAAATTTCTCGCCAGAGGACTTTTCTTTTTTCCTAGTACCTCATCACGCGTCCCGTTACTACCTTACTGCACACCCCGCCACGCCGATCAGCCGTTTTACTTAAGCACACAAAAACCGTGCCCCAAAGGCAAAAGAAAAGGCCCTATCCAAAGATAGGGCCTGTTACGCGAGCCTTTATAAAAACTTCTGGAGAGTGATCGTTTTTACTTACTCTAACTTACACACAACCTGTTGGTTTGGGCAGGCCACCGTACTTGCTGATTGGCTTCATCGGACCGGTCATCCATTGTTTGAACATTACTTTCTGGTCTACGCCGACATATTTGGCAAACTTTCGGATGGGTGGTACAGAACCGTTTTCCTCGTAGTATTCGCGTGCCTTCAGTACTTGCTCCCACTTTTCATCATCCATTTCAAAGCCATCGGCTTCGGCCATGGCCTTACCAATCTCGGGTGTCCACAGGCTCATGTCGGCCAAATAGCCGTCTCCATCTCGATCCGGGATACTCATTTCATCTACCTCGTTAATCTATCTCACACAAAATTCCACTAAAATTTAGTGGTTAAAAAACATACTAAATTAGTAAACATTAAAATATAACTGGGTAGCTTTGTCAAATTAATATGGTAATTTGTGGTGATTTTTTAAACAGTTAAGCCCGCTCCTTGCCGGCCGGCTTGTGAAATTAAACAAACCATCGGGACAAACCGGGCACCGCCCAGGACGCCCGAAAGGCGACTATTCAGGCTCAATGCGGTTACGACCGCTCTCTTTGGCCACATAGAGGGCGTTATCGGCCCGTTCAAACAGACTCTCGTAAGTATCCGTTTTACGCATCTGCGCCAGCCCCCCGGAAATGGTCAAGTCGATACGTTTGTTTTTATCCTTGAACTGATAAGCCTGCACTGTGGTACGCAATCTTTCTGCAATCTCTTCGGCCTGTTTGATTGTGGTACTCGGCATAATGATGGCAAACTCCTCACCACCATATCTTGCCAGAAAATCGCCTTCACGAATTGTCTCGGATAAAACACCGGCCAGTCGCTTCAGAATATTGTCTCCCGTGACGTGGCCAAATTTATCATTCACCCTTTTAAAATAATCAATGTCGAAGATAAGCAAGGTGAGCGGCTTCTTTTTCCTGGCAGAGTATTTTAACTCCTGTTCGATGTGTTCATCATAGGCCTTGCGGTTCGGCAAGCCGGTCAAGGTATCAGATAGAGACTGCTTATGTTTTTCACATATCTGGATGCGTAATCGATCCGTCTCCTTCTCCATTTGATATAGGCGTTTGCTTAAGCGGCCAATCAAGCGCGAAGACTGCTGGTTATATTCCTCTTCACGTTTTCTGAAACCGGTCATATGTTCCCTGATCGCCATGAGTCGATGTTGGATCGTCTTTTTCAAACTATCCACACCCATCTCCTTCGAGATCGAATGTTCTATTTCACTGACTTCTGTGTGTACGGCAATATCAACCTCATTGCTGGAGCGTTCCACGTTTAAACGCAGGTCTTCCGTTGCTATCACATCAGCATCCAGATCCGATAACTGGATCGTCAACTGCTGCAGGTAATGTTCGAGTTTTTCCTGCTCTGACTTTATCGAATGGTAAATATCGACAAGCACTTCCGCATAGACCTCCAGCATCTTAACGATATTGACAAAAAGATTTTTATTATCATTTTCACTTAAAAGCTTTTTAAGCGGTGCCAGGCGGTCACGATATTCCGGGGGTATGTCAATATCATTTACCATGCTTGCCATGCGTGCACGAACAGAGTCAAAATCAAGACCCTTGTCCTGGCCGGGAAGACTGCTTTTGCCCTTATGACCTTCCTCATAGACCTGGATAAGCTGTTTTGTAATACCATTAAAGAGCGGTTTTAATTCCAGCAGGCCAACATCTTTACGCAAGGCTTCACGCAATGTTTTCAGATTATTATCCAGGGATGTATGCTGATCAGAGACGACCAGACTGAAGTGTGTCAGTACGGAGCTCACTAACTTATGGGTCTGCGCCCATTCCGCTTCCTTGGTCTCCAGGACCTTCAGGCTGTCATAATACTGATCACGCCAACGCGAATCTTTCGAATTACTGATCTTACCTACCATACCGCCGACTACCAACTGCTGCAAGAGAATGCAAAACATGAACACCTTATATAGCGACACAGACCACTAACGACTAAAGGGCTGCTCGTCAACAAAACATGCCTCCGAGCAACATACAGTCCCGCTGGGGTTTTTTTCAGATTACCTATTAACCTTGTGAAATTAAAGCAATAAACCCCGGCCAGGCAGAAACAATGAATCAAGCTACTGATATATCAATGGATTCTGCCGAACTCTAGAAAGGCGTGCTTTCACCTGCTACAAGATCGGTCCTGTTCGGTAATTCATAGATTACGTCTAAAGTTAAGTACCTTATTGCATACCTGCCCTGGCCAGGGCAGATGGGTCCCACAGGGGGACCTCTTCCCACTCCCCGGTTTGCCTCCAACCCGGGTGAGGCCAGTGAGCTATTTTCAGCAGCGGCAAACAAGGCGGGCGGGCCGGGGAGGGTAAAATCCAAGATCCCGCAAACGGCCGCATGACGAAACAGCCTGTGGCGCACTATACTAAAATCAAGTATGTAATGATGCGAGCACCCAGTTAAATAATTACAGGCACTCGTCCGCGAACATACCCATGTCTATTTGTTGTTATTCTCAACGTTTACTCAGCCCGTTTCGCGGTGTCATGAATTGTATTACCTATAAATCTGCCGAGGCCATCACCACCGATGGCCTACATTGGGATATCTACGTTACCGATGACGAGTTACTGGAAGGAAAAAATATTCTCCCCAGCGAGATTCGCTACGGCAGCTGGTCGGTAGAGAATGGATTAAAACGCGGTCCGATCTTCCCATCCAATGATTTCAAGCGCCTTGAACACCTTGGTGCCACGGTTTATGAATATTTGTTACACGCGCACGATCAAGTCCCCTTCCTGTTTTGGGATCGCTATGAATTGTGGTTACTTGATCAGGCACAACAACCACTGGCCTTGCTTGACAGCGTCGTGCGGGAGGAGGAGATCGATACGGATTTACCCATCGACTGGCGTGCCGGGCTGGCCTGCCGCAATCAATTTTCCTCGCCCACACTCAAACAACTGGACCATTCAAGCTCGGGCATCAATGCAGGTGAGTATCTTACCCACTACATCAATCAATGCACTGGAGAACGACCGGTTGCACAATGGTTTCAACGTCACAGTGATGGCAGCAGCGTGGGATTGGCCGGTATCCACTTGGATAATGAGCTTCGTCACCGGCACCTGGATAAGGATCGCTTTCCTGAACTGCTTGTGCAAACCAATACCCACGACATTGAACACAGCCAATTGATTGAAGAGTTTCTCTCCTGGCAGGCTCCCTGGTTATTACTCCTTGCCAGCCTGGATAGGGAAACACGTCAAAGCTATGAGCAATTGGCACACCAACATGCGCTGGTTGTTGCAAAACAATATCGGCTCTACCCGGAGACCATCGATGACAAGCCGATCAGGGCCGCACGTGTGGAAGCTAAACTGCGTGGTAATCGGCCCGATAAAACCAAAACAACGGAGCCGACTTTTTATATCGAATTAGCCGATTTCAGAGCGAATTAATCGTTAAATTCACTGATATCGATTTTTTCGATTTACATAATAAACATACTCAAGAACAATTTTAAAACTTTGTTATACTGAATTATGATTTGACAAAGTTTTACATATCAGCAGATATGAAGCTTAAAATCTTTACAGGCTATAGTTTACAATTATTAAAGAGATAACAAAAATTCAGGCAGGGAGTTATTAGTGAGCTCAAACAAAAGTCAGTCTTATAAGAAATCTGATATTCATTGCGCCATATTAACAACCGATAATCCAACAATTCAGCTTGAACCACATTTAGCAGAACTTGATTCATCTCAGAACAAGGCATCAGACCCTGCACAAGAATTAAGGGTTACACAAAAGAATTTACTCCTTACACGACGGGCCCTGGAAAAAGTAAAAAAATACTTCTGTTTTTTCTACCATGATGCCCCTCATGGCTATGTAACACTGGATCAATCCGGTGCAATTTTGCAGGCAAATGATACCTTTGCCAAACATATCAACCTTAAGTTATCCCATATTGAAAATAAACTTTTTGAAAACTGCATCCTCTCGGAAGACAAACCCTCATTCAAAAAATTGTTTAAAAAATTCTTCGCCTCACCCGAACAAAACCCAATTGAAGTCCGGCTACACAGTCGTAATGGCACGCCAAAATATGTTGTCCTGAAAGGAAAAAAAATCACTGACCCGGATCAAAAAATTAATCTCAACTCAACTGAGCCTGTGGTGCTTGCAAGTGTGGTAGACATATCACAACAAAAGGCGCGTGAAGATGAAATACGCCAGCTGGCCTTCTATGATGCCATTACCAATTTACCTAATCGACGCCTGTTTATTGAGCGCCTAAAACATACCATCGCCTATTGCCAGCGACATAATGCCTTTTATGCCGTCATTTGCATCGGCCTCGATCGTTTTAAGCATATTAATGACTCCCTTGGTCATTATGCCGGGGATGAATTATTGCAACAGGCGGCCACCCGCCTGAATAGGATGGTCAGACATGAAGATACGGTCGCCCGCCTGCCCGGTGATGAATTTGTTATTATCCTTACAAATATCGGCGCTAAATTAAATACGGCGATATCCAATGCAGAGCGCATTGCAGACAAACTCGCCAGGCAACTGGCTAAGCCCTTCCATATCAAAGGCAGTAATGTCTTCATCTCTGCAAGCGTCGGTATTTCCATGTTTCCTGTAACCACGGACGATCCGGAAGATATATTACAGCAGGCCGACCAAGCCATGTATAACGCAAAAAAAGAAGGCCGGGGCCAGATCTGCTTTTTCCATGCCGACATGCAAAAGGCTGCGAATGACTTGCTCAACAAGGAAAAGGCCATGCAGCAGGCCATCAGCAATAATGAGTTCTTCCTGGCATATCAACCAAAGGTCAACCATAATGGCGAAATGCTTTCGCTTGAATGTCTGGTACGATGGGATCGGCCTGGTGTCGGCATCGTGCAACCCGATGACTTCATACCCATTGCCGAACAATCCGGACTAATTTACGAAATCTGGATCAAGGCACTGAACCTGGCGGCAAGCCAGGCCAAACAGTGGAGCTACGGTGTTACGATTTCAATTAATGTCAGCGCCAAGGTGTTTCACAATAAACGATTTGTCCCTGATGTCGAAAGCCTAATCACATCGATGGGGATACCCGCGAAGACCCTTATCTTTGAAGTAACAGAGAGTCTGGCCTTACGACAGGTTGATAATATCGTCGATAAGATGAATAGCCTGAGCCAACTTGGCATTCGTTTCTCACTGGATGATTTTGGTGCCGGTTATTCATCACTGCGTTATTTGCAAAAATTACCCCTCAGTGAAATCAAGCTGGATAAACATTTCATCGAGCAGCTTAACTGCAGCCCGGTGAATGATGCCATTGTTGATTCCGTCTTGATATTGGCAAACAAACTTGAACTGGATCTTGTTGCCGAAGGAGTGGAAACGGACCAGCAATTTGTCTATTTGAAGCGCCAGGGTTGCAAGATCTTCCAGGGCTTCTATTTTTCCAAGCCCTGCTCTGCCGGTGAGATCAGTAAAAAATATATGTGTTCGTGATGCCTGTTTATGGCCATCGGTTCGTGTCTTCATAAAGACAAGGATACCCCCTAATCCCACCCTTGCCCGGACGGCTTCAGGCCATTCAATTTATAATGACCCGGCCATGCTAAAAACCCGCAAAATAGCCCGAACGGCATAAATTCACCGCCTGCCACCTGCCATTTCCACGCTTTGCTTCCCATTTCGTTTACAATGCCGCCCCATGCCACTACTCACGATCAACAAGCTCAGCCTCGCCTATGGCCACCATCCCCTGTTACAGCAGGTCAATTTCCAGATCGACAAGGGCGAACGCGTCTGTCTGGTGGGCAAAAACGGCACGGGTAAATCGACCCTGTTTCGTGTCATCAGTGGCCAGGCCGAGCCCGATGAGGGTGAACTCTGGCATGACAAATCCCTGCGTATCGCCTATCTGGAACAAGAGGTCCCCACCGACTCAGAGCAAACGATTTTTGAAGTGGTGGCCTCAGGCCTGGGCGAACTGGGCCAACACCTCACCGATTACCACAATGCCGTGCACCATGTCGGCCAGGCCGAGGTCCCGCTCGATACCCTCAACCAGTTGCAACACCGCATCGAGGTCCAGAATGGCTGGAACCTGAATCAGAAGGTCGACACGGTACTGAGCAAACTCGCCCTCGCCGCGGATCAAAGACTCATCGATTGTTCCGGTGGCCGGCGTCGCCGCGTCTTGTTGGCACGGGCACTGGTGAGCGAACCCGATCTGTTGTTACTGGACGAACCCACCAACCACATGGATATCGCCTCCATCACCTGGTTGGAAGAGTATCTGCTGAATTACAAAGGCGCCTTGATCTTTATCACCCATGACCGCAGCTTCCTGCGCCAGCTTGCCACGCGCATCATTGAACTGGATCGGGGTGTACTGAGTTCCTTCCCGGGTGACTTCGATCACTACTTGAAAAAGAAAGATGAGATGCTCGAGGCTGAGGCACGTGCCAATGCCAAATTTGATAAAAAGCTGTCTGAACATGAGGCCTGGATCAGACAGGGCATCAAGGCAAGACGAACCCGCAATGAAGGCAAGGTACGCCGACTGCAGGAGATGCGCCGGCAATGCAATGAGCGTATCAGTCGAGCAGGCAAGGTCAACTTTAACCTCAATAGTGGTGACCTGTCGGGCAAGCTTGTGGTGGACCTGCGTCACATCCACTTTCAATATGGAGAAAATATAATTATCAACGATCTATCAACACGCATTATGCGTGGTGATCGCATTGGTATCATCGGACCGAATGGCTCCGGTAAAAGTACACTACTCAAGATCATCCTCAACGAACTCAAACCACAAGCTGGTGAGGTGGTCATGGGAACGAAACTAACAGTGGCCTATTTTGACCAGCACCGCGGCGATCTCGATCCAGAAAAAACGGTGCGTAACAACATCAGCGAAGGCAGCGACCATGTCCTGGTCAAAGGACATTCCCGCCATGTCGTCAGTTACCTGCGTGACTTTCTCTTCCCGCCGGAACGTATTGACTCACCAGTAAAGGTCTTATCCGGAGGTGAGCGCAACCGCCTGTTACTGGCCAAGATCTTTTTGCAACCGGCTAATCTCATGGTGCTTGATGAGCCAACCAATGATCTCGATGTTGATACGCTGGAATTACTGGAAGAGCTGTTATCCGACTATGATGGTACCCTGTTACTCGTCAGCCATGACCGCACCTTTCTCGACAATATCGTCACCTCCACTATTGCCTTTGAAGGTGGCGGAGAGGTGCATGAATATGTCGGTGGCTATGAGGATTGGCTGCATCAGCGCAAAATATACCCGCAGCAAGTCCGGGGCCAGAACCAGACTGAAGTGAACACGCAAACTGAAAAAAAAGCACAACAAGCCATTAAGAAAAAACTCAGTTATAAGGAACAGCGTGAATTGGATGGCTTACCCGAACTGATCGAACGACTGGAAATGGAGCAACAAGCACTGGAACAACAGATCAGTCAAGCTGAATTCTATCAACAGGACAAAGAGAAAATCACCCATACCTTGAACCGCCACGAACAGGTGAATAAAGAACTGCATCACGCCTTTGAACGATGGGAATATCTGGATAATTTCTCCTAATCGATAGGGCAGGCCGGTTGTCTCTACGCTGTGGGAACATCACGACGGAGAAAAATCATATATAAACAACCTCTGAATAATAACTCTTGTTCTCTTTTCTGTGCACACACCTACTTTTTAATTCACAACAGACGCTATACATAAGAATCTCAGGAAATAAAAAAAGAGTGATATGAGCGAAAAAGGCGGTATTTTCTCAATAAAGAAAAATCTTCATGATTTTTTTATCCCCGCAAAAAATCAAATGCAGCCGCTGGATGGCTTGCGTGCACTCTCCATAATCTATGTCATCATTTTTCATGCCCTGTATCTGACGCAGACCGAATTCAAAAGCATAGGCGATTTTGTCAACTTTGTGGAAAGTACACCAGCCTGGCTCAACTGGATCTGGCATGGTGATAAGGGTGTGGATATGTTTTTTATTATCAGCGGTTTTCTCATTGCCAGTATTATGATGAAGGAACATCAAAAGAATGGTAATGTAAATATCCCCCGCT
>Ga0316193_10000918_pt1 | contig 19120 bp, 16 predicted proteins | sample MerIslsedime2_MG_FD_207735 | JGI IMG/M metagenome (GOLD analysis project Ga0316193, IMG submission 207735) | Coastal sediment microbial communities from Maine, United States - Merrow Island sediment 2 | ecosystem: Environmental > Aquatic > Marine > Coastal > Sediment | place: USA: Maine... | reverse complement strand
GTAGCCTCTTATTTCCTCCACCTGCTGTTTTGGAGTCTCACGGTTCAAGGGGCCGGGCGAAACAAGGTTTTTCACCAAGCGAATATCGTGGAGCGACTGAAAAATCTTGTTTCGCCCGGCCCCGTTGGCTAAAACCAAACCCCGAAAAGCTCAGAAGCCGAATGTTTTTGGAATTTGCCGGATGACCCCGCTGATTTTGCGATGAACCAAAAAAAAGCCCGGTATGAACCGGGCTTTGTGCGGTCATCCTGATCAGAACGTGTAGGTCAACTCCACGCCATAGGTGCGGGGGGCGCCGAAGTAACTCGTGGTCCAGCCTACACCGCTGCCGCCGTTGGGGTCGACACGCTGGTCGACGCCGCCAAAGGGGATAGTGTTGATGCGGTATTCTTCATCCGTGATGTTTTGACCCCACAGAGCTACCAGTAATGTGCCATCGCCCGGTACCGGTATTTCGCTCAGGGCCAGGCGAGCGTTCATCAGCGTCCTGTCATCGATGGACGAGGTCTCTACCTGGTCCGGGTCGATATAGGGGACATACTCGTCGGTGTAGTTGAAGTCCACGTGGATATCCCAGATACCATAATCCGTTCGTGCGATGGTCCAATCCGCGCCCAGGGTGAAGGTGTTCTCCGGCGCATAGGGGATACCCGCTTCATCCTTGTCGAACAGGGTAAAGGACTTAGGGAACTCCTCGTAGTCCGCATCCAGGTAACCGTAGGCCAGGTTCAAGCGCAAGTCCTCGGTGACCAGCGCCACTGCCTCCAGTTCAAAACCCTTGGTTTCGAATTCCGGCACGTTGAGCACCAGTGAGGCCGCCGCAGCCCCCTCGAATACCGATAACTGGAAGTCATCGATTTCGTTATAGAATGCCGCTGCATTGAGCTGCAGTCGGCCGTTCAGCAATAGCGATTTCAGCCCGATTTCATAGGCGGTGACTTCCTCGTCATCGTAGCCCTCGAGGAAACTTTCCTCCGAACTGGCCTCACCATTAAACCCGCCGGATTTCCAGCCCTTGGCGTACCTGGCATAGCCATTGATATCGTCAGTAAAGGCCCAGCTTACCGCCACGGTGGGGGAGGTGTTGTCGAAAGTATCGTCTGCATCGGCGCTGTAGATGCCCGGGTGGTCGATATACTGGTCCTTGTCTTCTTCCGTCCAGCGCACCCCCAGGGATAAGGTCAGGCGCTCATTGAACATATCGGGTCGCCAGTCTGCCTGCCCGAAAACCGCGACCGAGTTGTTGTCCAGTCCGTAGCTGTTGTTCGCTGTGGGTACGCCGAAAGCACCAAAGAAGGTGATAGGGTTTAAAACATCGGCGTCCTCGTCGAAGTAGTAGGCACCCAGAACGTAGTCCAGGTTGTTCAGCGAGCCAGTCAGCTGCAGCTCCTGCGAAAACGACTCGTAATCTACGTCCCGCCCCGAGTGGAAAATATCGATGGGGGTGCCATCGATATCAAGGAGGTCGTTCCAATCCAGGTCCCGATAGGAAGTGATTGACCTGATCGCGATATTGTCCCCCGCCCAGGTAATGTCCAGCGCGTGACTGTTGCTTTCCGATTCCTCGTTGAAAGACCAGTCGTTGCTGGCGTCATCCGCCCTGTCGTCGTCCTTGGTCAGGTAGGCGTCCTGCAGTCCGCCACTGGAGAGGTAGGAGTTGAGGCTGGTCTGGGTAAGCTGGCCCAGCCGCGGCTTGACCTTCTGGTCACTGTAGTCGTAGCTATAAATGGCTGAGATCGAGTCGGTCACATCCCACATCAGGGCGATTCTTGCCGCTTCGGAATCGGCGTCCTGGAATTCGTCACCCGACGGCGGGCCTGCGAGGGGGTTACCAAACGGGTCCGGTTTATTATCGTAGAAGCCGTCGCGCTCTTCCTTGTACAGGGTAACGGTCGCCTTCAGGCCCGCCCACTCGTTCGTGTCTACGCTGGCCCGGCCAGACCAATAGCCCTCGTTGCCGAACTCTGCGGTCGCGTGGCCGCCGAACTCGCCGCTTGGCTTGCGGGTGATCAGGTTGATGGCGCCACCAACGGTGTTCTTGCCATACAGGGTACCCTGGGGTCCGCGCAGCACCTCCACTCTCTCCAGCTCGACAACGTCGAATACCGCCCCCAGGTTCTTGCCGATAAACACACCATCTATATAGATGCCCACCGAGTTTTCCCAGGTAATCGCCGGATTAATTTGTGAGGCTCCGCGTATCGCAATGGTCGCTGCCGTGGTATTGGTGGGTGTATCAACGACCTCCACATTGGGCGCGTAGAGACTGATATCCGTCACTTTTTTGATACGCTGCCGCTCAATGCTCGCCTTGTCAAAAGCGGACACCGCAATGGGAATATCCTGTATCGACTGCTCCCGTTTCTGGGCGGTGACGATAATTTCCTCAAGCATGAGGTTGTTATCGGATTGTGCGAATGTCTGGCCGCCGGTTGCCATCAATATGGCACTGGCGAGCAGGGTTCTGGCTGGTATGGTTTTCATGCAGATGGCTCCCTTGCAGTTTTTAGTCTTTGCACACCGGCGGTAGAGCGATTTTGTAGTTGTGCCCGGTATAGCGATTTTTATTCTTGCGCTTGCGGTATTGTGTTCTTCAAGCCCTGGCCTGAGACCTGACAATAACCCGCCGGGATCAGTATATTCGATCTGGTGGTGGGGTGAAGCCAAATACTACCGTCAGGAATAACTATGCAAACCATGCTGCGCACGATGTCGGTTGCCGGTCGCCAGGGGTGGTATTGGTTGCGCCAGGCCCCGGGGCAATAGGCTCAAACTGGGCGGGTCCAGTCGTAAAATACTTGAAAGCAATAAAAACATACTGTATGTTCAAATCCGTTTTTTGTGACGCTGGCAGTCGCTGCGCGATTGCCTTTTATGTCTATACTGAAGCGGTGATTTCTGGCGGCCGTGTAGCTGCCAGAGAGTAGACCGATCTCTAAACGAGGTATCCCAGTGAGCGATATTGAACAGTTCCGCCAGGAAACAAGAGCATGGCTGGAAGAAAACTGCCCGGTTGCGATGCGTGAGCCCGTTCGTGGCTTCGACGATCTCTACAACGGAGGTCGCAACCCCGAGATAGACCATCCGGATCAGAAAGTCTGGTGCGACCGCATGGCGCAGCGCGGCTGGACCGTGCCGCACTGGCCGAAAGAGTATGGCGGCGGCGGTCTCGACAAGGATGAACTCAAGGTACTTCGCGAAGAGATGCGCCGTATTACGGCGCGTTCGCCGCTGGACAGTTTTGGTATCTCCATGCTTGGCCCGGCTTTACTGCACTTTGGCACCGAAGAACAAAAGCTGGAGCACCTGCCGAGAATCGTGCGCGGGGAGATTCGCTGGTGCCAGGGCTATTCTGAGCCCAATGCCGGATCAGACCTCGCCAGCCTCGCCACCAGGGCGGATGACCAGGGTGATCATTACCTGATCAATGGCCAGAAGGTCTGGACCTCTTACGCTGATAAGTCCGACTGGATATTTTGCCTGGTGCGCACGGACAACAGCGGCAGCAAGCACGAGGGCATCAGCTTCGTACTGTTCGATATGGACCAGCCGGGGGTGGAGGCGCGCCCCATCAAGCTGATCTCCGGATCCTCCCCCTTTTGCGAAACCTTTTTCGACAATGCCCGGGCGGAAAAAAAGAACCTGATAGGGGAGGAGGGCAATGGCTGGACCATCGCCAAGTACCTGCTGACCCACGAGCGCGAAATGATTTCCAGCTTTGGTGCGCCGCCGAAAAAATCCGTGGGAAAGCTGGCGTTGGAATCTTTCGGCGCCGATGCCTCGGGTCGCCTTGCTAATTCGATATTGCGGCCCACGATTGCCCAGTACCAACTGGATACCCTGGCATTCGGCGCGACCATGGCCCGGGTTGGTGATGAGGCGAAGGCCGGCCAGGGGCTGGGAGCCGCGTCCTCCATCTTCAAGTATTACGGCACGGAACTGAACAAGCGGCGCAATGAATTGAACCTGGCGGTCGGTGGCGAATTTGCCCTTGGTTGGGAGGGAGAAGCCTATCGCGATGGCGCTATCAGCCGTGACTGGTTGCGTTCCAAAGGTAATTCCATCGAGGGCGGTACCTCCGAGGTACAGCTGAATATTGTTGCCAAGCGCGTGCTTGGCCTGCCAGACGCGTAGCTGGCACCGATAGAGGGATAAAAAACGATGGCATTGGTATTGAATGAAGAGCAGTTGATGCTCAAGGAGTCCGCCGCGGGTTTTCTCACCGAGAAGGCGACGGTTGCGCACCTGCGCGCCCTGCGCGATAGCGCGGATGAGCGAGGCGGCAGTGAAGACGTGTGGCAGGAAATGGTGCAGATGGGCTGGGCCGGCATCGCCATTGCCGAGGAGTTCGGTGGCCTGGGCTATGGCTACACTGGCCTGGGACTGGTGTTGGAGCAGGTCGGGCGCAACCTCAGTGCCAGTCCGCTGCAGTCTACGGTGTTGGTGGCCGCAACGCTGATCGCCGAATTGGGCAGCGACTCCCAGAAGGAGCAGTGGCTATCGCCGATCGCCGCGGGAGAGAAACGGGTCAGCCTGGCGCTGCAGGAAGGTCGTCACCATGCACCCGAGAAAACAGCCGCCCGCGCTGTGGCAAACGGTGAAGATTACCTGCTCAGCGGCGCCAAAGTGCTGGTGCTTGATGCCTCCCTGGCGGATGCGTTTATTGTGATTGCACGCACAGCCGGCGAAGCCGGCGATATGCAGGGTCTGACCGCTTTCCTGGTTGAAGCCGAGAGTGCAGGCATCGCCCTGAGCCGCAGTAGTATGGTTGATTCGCGCAACGTCGGCACGCTTACCCTGCAAGACGTTCGCGTCCCCGCTGCACAGGTATTAGGAGAGCCTGGTGGCGCCTGGCAGGGACTCAGCCGCACCCTGGATATCGCCAATATAGGTCTGGCATCTGAGTTACTGGGTTTGTCCACCGAAGCCTTTGAGCGTACCGTGGCTTACCTCAAGGAGCGCAAGCAGTTTGGCAGGGTAATCGGCAGCTTCCAGGGCTTGCAACATCGCGCCGCGGAACTGTTCGCCGAACTGGAACTGGCGCGTTCCATTGTGTTGCAGGCCCTTCAGGCAATAGACAGCGGCGATGAGCAATTGCCGCTACTGGCCAGTGCGGCCAAGGCCAAACTGTGCGAGGTTGCCCAGCGTGCCAGCAACGAGGCGATACAGATGCACGGGGGTATTGGCATGACTGACGAGCATGAGATAGGTTTCTTTATCAAGCGCGCCCGGGTTGTCCAGCACACCTTTGGCGACTATAACTATCATCTGGACCGCTTTGCGCAACTCAGCGGCTTTTAGCCAGTTCACCTTTAGGGCCCTGTCGTAATGAATCCTGAACTTAAAAAATTTGATGACGCCGCGGCGCAGCTGACCCAGCCTGGCCAGCCCTTTGCGCTGGATAGCGTGGAAATAGGCGGCGTCAGCTATCGCAATTATGCCGCCATGCCGGCCAATCTGGGCGCCTATTTTCAGGTGATGCACAAGCATGCAGACAAGGACTTTGCCGTTTATCTCAATGAGCGTTACACCTTTGGGCAGGGATACCAGCAAGCTGCCGAATTTGCCACGGCACTGGTACAGCGCTTTGGTGTGAGCAAGGGCGATCGCGTGGCCATTCTCAGTCGCAATAATCCCCAGTGGATGATGTCGTTTATCGGTGCTACCTCAGTGGGTGCGGTGGCAGTGCCCATGAACGGCTGGTGGACCACGGAAGAGCTGGATTACGGGTTTGCGGACAGCGGTGCGAAAATAGTGGTGGCCGATCGTGCGAGGGTGGAGCGTCTGCTGCCTATTGCGGCCAAGTACGACCTGCAGATTATCGCCATCGATGATTGCAGTGACCTGGACATACCCGGCATATCCTTTGCCGACCTGTTGCAGCAATACGCGGGTGCGGCAATGCCTGAAGTCGAGGTGGCTGCGGATGACCCCGCCAGCATTATGTATACATCGGGTTCCACCGGACACCCCAAGGGCGCCCTGTCTTCCCATCGCGGCATATTGTCGGCGCTTTACAGCTGGATGTTGATGGGCGTGGCTACCAAAGTGGCGGAAGCCGGCGACAGCGGCGAGGAGAAGTTTGCACCGGCGGCGCTGATCACGATTCCCCTGTTTCACTGTACCGGCAGTCACTCGGCCTTTATGTTGTCCCTGGTGGTCGGTCGCAAGATGGTGATCATGCATAAGTGGGATGCGCAGGAGGCCCTGCGCCTCATTGAGCAGGAGCGCATCACCTGGTTTAACGGGGTGCCCACCATGTCCGCCGAATTGCAGGCCGCGGCCGAAACCACTGAGCGCGATGTCTCCTCTCTCACTGAAATTATGGCGGGTGGTGCGGCCAGGCCTCCCGACCAGGTCGGCAAAATTGTTTCTACCTTTAAGAAGAGCAGCGCCGGTATCGGTTATGGCCTGACTGAAACCAACGCCCTGGGTGCGGTAAATGCCGGTGCCTTTTACATGGCCAACCCGAATAGTACAGGGCGCGTCGTGCCGGCGGTGACAGATTTTCGCATCGAAGGAGAGAACGGGCAGGAGTTGCCCCTGGGAGAGCGGGGGGAGCTGTGTATCAAATCCCCCGCCAATATTCTCTGCTACTGGAATAAACCCGAGGCCACCGCCGAAGCGTTTGTAAACGGCTGGTTTCACACCGGTGATGTGGCCTATATGGACGAAGAGGGCTTTGTCTATATCGTGGATCGCATCAAGGAAATTATTATTCGCGGCGGTGAGAACATCAGCTGCATAGAGGTCGAGGCGGCAATTTACAGCCATCCGGCGGTTTATGAGGCAGCGGTATTTGGCTTGCCTGATGAGCGCCTTGGGGAAATTGTAGGGGCGGCGATCGTGTTGCATGAAGGCGCGGAGATGACTTCCCGGGACCTGCATGACTTTCTCGCGGAACACCTGGCGAGCTTCAAGATACCGGTCCATACCTGGTTTCGCGCGGAGTCCTTGCCGCGCATTGCCTCGGGCAAAATATTCAAACGCCAGCTGAAAGCGGATTACGCGCGAGAGCTGGCGGCAAACGGCTGACGGGCCAAACACAGACACTAAGCAAAAAGCAGGAGACAGTGATGGATTTAGGAATAAGCGGGAATGTGGCCCCCCTATTGGAAGAGATCAGGAATTTTATCGTTGGGGAAATCTATCCGGTCGAACAGGAATTCATGGATGAAATCGGCGTGGGTGACCGCTGGCAGTTTACCGAGCGCCAGACCGAGATCATGGAAACGCTAAAGTCCAAGGCCCGGGCCAGGGGGCTGTGGAACTTCTTCCTCACTGATGGCGAGTCCGGTTCCGGCCTGACCACGGTGGAGTACGCCTACCTGGCGGAGGAGATGGGTAAGTCACACCTTGCCGCGGAATGCTTTAACTGCGCCGCGCCTGATACCGGTAACATGGAAGTGCTGCACAAGTACGGCAGCGAGGCGCAGAAGAAACAGTGGCTGGAACCCCTGTTGAATGGAGAAATACGCTCCGCCTACGCCATGACCGAGCCCGGGGTTGCCTCCTCAGATGCTACCAATATTTGTACCCAGGCAGTGCTCGATGGCGATGAGTGGGTGATCAACGGTGAAAAGCACTACGTCTCCGGCGCCGGCGACCCCCGTTGCAAGATTATGATCGTGATGGTCAAGACCGACCCCGATGCTGCCAAGCACCTGCAGCAATCCCAGATACTGGTGCCTATGGATACCCCGGGATTTGAAAATATTCGTCCCATGAATGTGTTCTCCATGGACGATGCGCCTCACGGGCACATGCACCAGAGATTCGTCGATGCCAGGGTGCCCAAAGACAATATTATTCTCGGCCCCGGCCGCGGTTTCGAAATCTCCCAGGGTCGGCTCGGCCCCGGCCGAATCCATCACTGCATGCGCGCCATCGGTGCCGCGGAAAAAGCCCTGCAGCTGCTGTGTGAGCGCTCGGTATCGCGCACCGCGTTTGGCAAGCCCCTGGCGCGACTGGGCGGCAATATCGATATCATCGCCAACGCGCGCATGGATATCGAGCAGGCCCGTTTGCTGACCCTGAAAACTGCCTGGATGATGGACAATGTGGACCCCAAGGAAGCGCGGGTGTGGATATCCATGATCAAGACGGTGGTACCCAATATTTCCATTCGCATTGTCGATCAGGCGATCCAGATGTTTGGCGCGCTGGGCGTATCCCAGGACACGCCATTGGCGGGCATGTATATGGCCCAGCGCACGTTGCGCCTGGCGGATGGGCCGGATGAGGTGCACCGCATGGTGGTCGGCCGTAATGAACTTCGGGGCTACACGGCACAGAACCCGGTCAACGCCACTTTCCGCGACGGCTGATTCCTGATCCTGCGGCAGTGCCTGAATCAGCTCGCCTGATTCAGGCCAGTTCCCGCTCCTGCTCGTAACGCAGTTGATCGGTGTACGCGCCGACGGCAATGCGTTTGCTGCAGGGGACGCGGAGCTATCTTGCGTAAAGATACTGGCGGCATAGCAGGACTGTATGGGAGAAAAAATACTTGAACGACATAAATACATACTGTATGTTCAAATCCGATTTTTAGTGAGACCTATACCCCTTTGCCCGGCCCCGGGGAGCGGTGGCAATGCCCGGCCTCTTTTTGCAGCAAATCCCGGCGCAACAGTCCGGCTGGACTACACTTGATGGATTCTTTTTACCGTAACGCGTGAGGAACAAACCATGGCAGTAAAAATCGTACCCAAAGACGAAATGGTGAATGCCGTTGGCACCAAGTTCGAGCCCAGTGCCTGGATCGAGGTCACTCAGGAGCGGATCAACGCTTTCGCCGATTGCACCGAAGACCACCAGTTCATCCATATCGATGAAGAAAAGGCGGCCCAGACGCCCTTCGGCGGCACCATAGCCCATGGTTTCCTGACCCTGTCCCTGCTGGCCAAGATGGTAGAAGGCAATGGGGTGGTACCGGAAAATGTCGTTATGGGCATCAACTACGGCTTTGACAAGGTGCGCTTCCTGGCACCGGTGCGCGCGGGCAAGCGCGTGCGGGCCAATGTTGAGGTGACCGAAATCGATCGTAAGGATGATAACCGTTTCCTGATCAGGCAGGCAGTTTCCGTGGAGATCGAGGGTGAAGACACCCCGGCCCTGGTAGCCGACTGGCTGTCCATGGTGGTGGCCGCGTAAGCGGATCCCCCAATTAACCCGAAACATTTTTCAGAGGATTGAAGTAATGACCATTCGTTATGACGGCAAAGTTGCCATTGTTACCGGTGCCGGCCAGGGCCTGGGCCGCAGCCATGCTATTGAACTGGCCAAGCGCGGCGCCAAAGTAGTGATCAATGACCTGGGGGGTGCCAAAGACGGCACGGGTGGCTCCAGCGAGGCAGCTCTATCCGTGGTAGCCGAAATCGAGGCTCTGGGCGGTGAGGCGATTGCCAACGGTGCCAACGTGGCCAATTACGATGCGGTAGAGGCGATGGTCAAGCAGACCATGGACAAGTGGGGCCGGGTGGACATCCTGGTCAATAATGCCGGTATCCTGCGCGACAAGAGTTTTACCAAGGGCGGTCTGGATGATTTCCAACTGGTTCTGGACGTGCACCTGATGGGTACCGTGAACTGCACCAAGGCCTGTTGGGACATCATGCGTGACCAGGCTTACGGACGCGTGGTGGTCACCACTTCTTCATCAGGCTTGTACGGCAACTTCGGGCAGAGCAACTACGGCTCCGCCAAGATGGGTGTGATCGGCTTTATGAATACCCTGGTACAAGAGGGCGCCAAGTATGACATTCGCGTCAATGCGCTGGCCCCAACTGCGGGTACCCGTATGACCGAGGGTCTGATTCCCGAGGAGGCCTTTGCCCTGTTGACCCCTGAAACAGTCACCCCGGCGGTGCTTTACATGGTGAGTGAGGATGCCCCCAACAAGACGATTATCTGCGCCGGTGCTGGTGCTTACTCCGTGGCCAAGATTGTTGAAACCGACGGTGTCTGGTTGTCCCCGCAAGAGCAGACGCCGGAAGGCATCGCCGCCCATTGGGACGCGATCACCTCCCCTGAGGCAGAAGCGCAGCCCCAGGCCGGCTTCGAGCAGACCGTAAAATTCACAGGTAAGGCAATGGCAGGTCTGGGACTGAGCCAGGACTGATATTCCCAGGGCGCCTGCAGGCGCCCCAATCATTGGAGAATTGTAATGAGAGAAGCAGTAATTGTATCCACCGCCCGTACCCCCATCGCCAAGGCCTATCGCGGCGGGTTTAATAACCTTGGCGGCGCCTCCCTGGGCGCGGCCTCTGTTGCCGAGGTGGTAAAACGCGCCGGCATAGACCCCGCGCGAGTGGAAGACGTGATCATGGGCAGCGCCCTGCAGCAGGGCGCTACCGGTTCCAACGTCGCCCGCCAGATCGCCCTGCGCGCCGGCTTGCCTGTCACTACCTCTGGCATGACCATAGACCGCCAGTGTTCTTCCGGTCTGATGGCCGTAGCCACAGCCGCCAAACAGATTATTGACGACGGCCAGACGGTTGCCATCGGCGGCGGCCTGGATTCCATTTCCCTGGTGCAGAACGAGCACATGAATATCCACCGCATGGTCGACGATGAATTGATGGTCATGGCGCCTAATATCTTCATGCCCATGCTGCAGACTGCGGAAGTGGTAGCCGATCGTTACGGCATTACCCGGGAGGCCATGGATGAGTATGGCCTGCAATCCCAGCAGCGCACTGCCGCCGCCTATGAAGCGGGCAGGTATGCCGACGAATTGGTAGACGTGACCTGCAAGCGCACGGTTTGGAGCAAGGAAACCGGTGACGCATCCGAGGTGGAAGCGACCGTTTCCGCAGATGAAGGCCTGCGCGCAACTACCCTGGAAGGCCTCGCCGGCCTGAAGACGGTTGTGGAAGGCGGTACTATCACCGCCGGTAATGCTTCCCAGCTTTCTGACGGCTCTTCCGCACAACTGCTGATGGACGCAAAGACCGCCGAGCAGGAAGGTCTGGAGCCGCTGGGTATCTATCGCGGTATCGCCGTGGCCGGTTGTGAGCCCGATGAAATGGGCATAGGACCGGTTTTCGCCGTACCCAAGCTGCTCAAGCAACACGGGCTGTCAGTGGATGATATCGGCCTGTGGGAATTGAACGAGGCTTTCGCGGTGCAGGTGGTTTACTGCCGCGACCAGCTGGGTATCGACAACGACAAGCTCAACGTCAACGGTGGCGCCATTTCTATCGGTCACCCCTACGGTATGAGCGGCTCGCGCATGATCGGCCACGCGCTGATCGAGGGCAAGCGCCGCGGCGTCAAGTATGTGGTTATCACCATGTGTGTGGGCGGTGGTATGGGCGCTGCTGGCCTGTTCGAGGTAGCATAAGCTCCTCCGCAGTTGTTCACGGCGCCCGCGGGCGCCGTGTTTGTTTGGGATTGCGATAAGATGTTCAACACGCTAACGAATGAGGTAGTCAATGAAAGCGCTGGTATGTAAGGAGCTCGGCCTTGCCGACAAACTGGAATTGGTGGATGACTGGGCAGATCCGGAGCTCGGGGACCACGACGTCCTGATTGAGGTAAAAGCGGCGGGACTGAACTTTCCCGATGTGTTGATCATACAGGGCAAGTACCAGATCCAGCCCGAGCTGCCTTTCATTCCCGGTGGCGAGTGTTCCGGGGTGGTGACAGCGGTGGGCGCCAATGTCACGCGCTTTAAAGTGGGTGACAAGGTGCTGTCCATGGGTGCCTCTGGCGCTTTCTGCGAGAAGATTGCCGCCAATGAATATGCCGTGTTCCCCATGCCGCAAAGCCTCAGTTTTGAGCAGGCTGCGGGTATCAGTATCACTTACTTCACTTCCTATTACGCCCTGAAACAACGCGCCAATATCCAGCCGGGAGAAACCCTGCTGGTACTGGGCGCCGCAGGCGGCGTCGGTACCACGGCGATCGAGTTGGGCAAATTGATGGGCGCCAGAGTTATCGCCGCCGCCAGTTCGGAAGAAAAGCTGGCCCTGTGCAAGCAATTGGGCGCCGACGACGTTATCAATTACAACGAGGTTTCGCTCAAGGATGCGGTCAAGGAATTGACTGGCGGTAAGGGTGTGGACGTGGTCTACGATCCCGTCGGTGGCGACTATTCCGAGCCGGCCATTCGCAGCATGGCCTGGAATGGACGTTACCTGGTGATAGGTTTTGCCAGCGGCCCGATACCCAAGATCCCGCTCAACCTCGCCTTGCTCAAGGGTTGCTCCCTGGTGGGTGTGTTCTGGGGGCGCTTCTCCGGTGAAGAGCCAGAGCAGAATATCAAGAACATAGAAGCGCTGTGGGAGCTGTTTGACAGCGGCAAAATCAGCCCGGTGGTCACTGACAGTTTCCCCTTTGCGCAGTACGAAGAAGCGTTTAATTGCCTGATCGAGCGCCGCGCCAGGGGCAAGGTCATCATGACAATGTAGGAGTTGAATCCATGCAGGGCTTTGAATTCAATACCGTAGGCCGACTGGTCAATGGGTCCGGCAGCGCGCTGGAGCTGGCGACTGAGTGTCGCAAGTTGGGTGTGCTGAAGCCATTGCTGGTCACCGATCCGGGCCTGGTGGCCATTGGCCTGGTGCAGCCGGTGCTGGCCGCATTGGCAGCAGAGGATCTGGCCCCGGTGGTATTCGACCAGGTACGGGAGGATCCGCCCGAGGCGGTGGTGCTGGCTGCCACCGAGTTGGGGCGCAGCCGTGACATCGATGGCGTGATTGCCGTTGGTGGCGGCAGCTCCATGGATGTCGCCAAGGTGGTCGCCGTGCTGTTGGGCGGCCGGCAGCAATTGTCCGAGTTATACGGCGTGGGTATGGTCAATGGGCCGCGACTGCCCCTGATCCTGGTGCCAACCACTGCGGGCACGGGTTCCGAGGTTACCCCGGTAGCCGTCATCACCACCGGGGAAACCACCAAGGCGGGGGTTTCCTCCCCGGTGCTGTTGCCCGATGTCGCCGTACTCGACGCCGCACTTACCCTGGGATTGCCGCCTGCGGTGACCGCCATGACCGGCGTGGATGCCATGGTACATGCGATTGAAGCCTACACCTCCCGGCACCAGAAGAACCCTATTTCCGATCATTTAGCGCGACAGGCGCTGGTCCTGTTGTCGAGCAATATCCGTACGGCGGTGCACGATGGCAATAACCGCGAGGCGCGGGAAAACATGCTGCTGGGGGCCTGCCTGGCGGGTCAGGCCTTCGCCAACGCCCCGGTGGCCGCGGTCCATGCCCTGGCCTATCCCCTGGGAGGGCACTACCATATTCCCCACGGGCTGAGTAACTCCCTGGTGTTGCCTGCAGTGCTGGAGTTCAATGCTCCCGAGGCCTGTGAGCTTTACGCGGAGCTCGCCGACCTGGTAGTCGCTGAGCCGGTAACCGGGAGTGCGCAAGCGAAAACGCAGGTGCTGATTGCGGCCTTGCGCCAGATTATTGACGATGTCTCGTTGCCGGCGACCTTGCAGCAGGCCGGTGTCGACGCAGGTGATATGGAAATGCTGGCAGAGGACGCAATGTTGCAGCAGCGCCTGTTGGTGAACAACCCGCGCGACGTGAGTTACGACGACGCCCTGGCGATATACCGGGCAGCCTACTGAGGAAAAATATGAGTAAGCCGCAGGTGCCGAACAGGGCAGACTACAAGGTGTTTTATCCGATCACCACGCGCTGGTCAGATAACGACATCTATGGCCACGTGAACAACGTGATCTATTATTCCTACTTTGATACCGCGGCCAATCGCTATCTCATCGAGGAGGGTGGTCTGGATATCAACGACGGCAGTATCGTCGGCTACGTGGTCAACTCCGGCTGTGAATACCATGCTCCCATTACCTATCCTGAAGCCGTTGAAGCTGGCGTGCGCGTGGACCGCCTGGGAAACAGTTCGGTGCAATACGGTATTGCCATTTTCAAGCAGGGCGAGGAGCAGGCAGCGGCCCATGGACATTTTGTACATGTGTTCGTAGAGCGCGCGCGGAATACGTCTGTCCCTATTCCGGTTAACCTGCGCGCCGCACTCCAGCGGTTGCAGGGCTGAAAAACACTACAGGAGAATCAATATGAGCCAGCTGGTCATCGTGACGGAAGAAGATTTGTATACCCTTGTCCAGATGGATGATGGCAAGGCTAATGCGCTTTCGTTTGCCATGCTGGAGCAGCTGAATGCGGCGCTGGACCAGGCTGCGCAGGCCGGTAAGGTGGTTATTCTGGCTGGTCGCCCGGGCAAGTTTTCCGCGGGTTTTGACCTCTCGGTGATGGGGCAGGGTGGGGATGCCATGATCGACCTGTTGCGCAATGGCGCAGGTTTGTCACGCCGCCTGTTGAATTTTGCAACACCTGTGATTCTGGCAGTGAGCGGTCACGCCCTGGCCATGGGTGCCTTGTTATTGCTGTCTGCCGATTATCGCATCGGCGTTGACGGCAATTACAAACTCGGTCTCAACGAGGTGGCAATCGGTATGACCCTGCCTCATTTTGGCGTGGAGCTCGCCCGTGCCCGGCTATCGAAGCGACATTTGAACACCGCTGTCGGGCTGGCAAAAATCTATGATCCCGCAGGCGCGGTAGCGGCGGGTTATCTCGATGAGGTGGTCGCAGAAGATCAGCTGCTGCCCCGCGCCAAAGCGCTCGCGGAACAACTGTCGGGCCTGGATATGCAGGCCCATAAAAATACTAAAGCGCGAGTGCGTTCCGAATTAAATGCTGCACTCGATGTGGCGTTGCAAGCGGAGTTGGGCGCCTAGGCGTTCCAGAGTCTTGTGCAGGATGATGGAGCTGCAGCTAGCAGGCCGTCTCGCCCCGACCTCTGCCGTCCTTGGGGTCGTGGGTGTTAAGGTCCAGGACGTACCAGAGGTAGCAGCGCGAAAAGATACCATTGAGTATCAATGCGGTGGCGACGACCATGACAAACCAGTCCACGCCGTTGAGTGAGGGTCGGGTGATGCTCCAGGCAAAAAAAGTGATGCCCAGCAGCAGCCGTACGATGCGTTCAATGTTGCCCAGGTTGCGTTCAATCATGTCGATTAATCCTTTGTTTCTCAGATTTGTGCCATAGTTACGCCTTGTCAACGAGACTGGATGACTGGCAAAGTTGGTCATAATTACATGTGGTTAATCAGGCGGGGTCAGGTCTAGCATTGAAGCACGGAGGCGTCAGCCTCCGTGCTTCAATGCTAGACCTGACCCCAGGGCATTTCATTTAACCAGAGGCTGAAAATATGAATATGATAACTGCCATCAAGACGGTGCTGGGTAAATACGCCACTTTTGAGGGCAGGGCCGCTCGCCCGGAATACTGGTGGTGGATCCTGGCAATGGTCATACTGTTCACCATTCTTGGTGTGATAGATGGCGCATTCATCGCGCCGTTGATGGGCATGGAGCCATTCCAGAAGGATGCCGCCCAGCCGCTATCCCTGCTGGTATCCCTGGGGTTGCTGTTGCCTAACCTGGCGCTTGCGGTGCGTCGCCTGCACGATACCGACCGCAGCGGTTGGTGGTTGTTGATCGGCTTGATCCCGATAGTGGGAAGCCTGGTGCTGCTGGTATTTTATATCCTGCCGGGAACGCAGGAGCCGAATCGCTTTGGCTGATTCGTTACCCGGGGTAGTGAGCTAGCGGTCGTTTAACACCAGCATAACCAGTACCAGGAAAAACACCGCGGCGCTGAACAGTGGCGCCAGGGATCCGTGAACCTGGTACAGGGCGCCTGCAATGATTGGCCCGGAAACAAAACCAATCGCCGGGCAGGCGCTCACCAGGCCCGCTGCCGCGCCCTGTTCCTCGGGCCGCACTGCCAGTGAGGCGCCAGCGGAAATAGCGGGCATGCACAGGCCCAGTCCTATGCCCAGGAATGCCATGCCTACCGCCAGTACGGCGAAGGTTTGGAATCCGGCGATGACGGCTGCTCCAAACAGCAGGGAAATCAGTCCCAGGCGAATAAACTGGGTCGCTTTAAGCTTGATACGTTGCATCACCGTCACCTGTACCAGAAAGGTGAAGGCGGCGGACACCATCAGTGCGGCGCCGGTCATCTGCGCTGTCTCTATGCCGCTGAGTCCCAACTTGTCCTGCAGCTGAAACCCCAGGGTTTGCTGGATACCCGAGTAGCCGACAAACAGGCCCACCGCAGTCGCCAGCAGCAGCATAATACGCCGGTCGGTAAAACGCAGGCGCGCACTGAGCGGGCGACGGGTCAGGTCCTGCCGCGGTGTTACCGGCAATTGCCACCACACTAACAGCGCGGCGAAAAAAGCCAGCCCCGCGGCAAAATACAGCGGCGCCAGCAGACCAAACGTGGCCAACGCCCCACTCACTGCCGGGCCCAGGATAGTGCCCATACTGTTGGCAGTGCCCAGCCGGGCCATGGTCCGGGTGCGCTGTTCGGCACCGGTATGGTCGGCAGCGTAGGCGGACGCCGCCGGGTTGGTGCCTGACATGATGACCGCCTGACAGCAGCGTGCCGCCAGTACCGTGCCATACAGCAGGCTGCCTCCCAGCAGGCCGGCGAGTCCTGCGTAGAACACACTGGTGAACAGCAAGGTTCCCACGGTGTAGCCAAGTAGCCCACAGATAATAACCGGCTTGCGCCCCACCCGGTCGCTGAAGCGCCCCCAGCGGGGGGCTGCGAAGGAGAAAATCAGGGCGGAAATCGCGATAATGGAAGTGATCTGCAATTCGCCCAGTTCCACCTCGCGTCCCAGTGGCGCGAGGATGGCAAATACCAGTGACTGCCCCATCCCCGTCGCCATCAGGGCGAGGATGAGTACCGTCAGTTGGTGGCGGCTGAGCGTGGCGGGCAAGCGCTAATACTCCCGGTCAGTTGCAGGCCTATTTAAGCTCGGATGAGGATTTACCCAATACCCGGCGTGCCACGATCAGTTGCTGGATCTGCTGGGTACCCTCGAAAATGTCGATAATTTTCGAGTCCCGGGCAAACTTTTCCAGCAGGTCGTTTTCGCTGTACCCCAGGCTCTGGCACAGCTCCACGCACCGCAGTGTGACATAGTTGCCCATGCGACCGGCCTTGGCTTTGCACATGGAAGCCTCCATGGAGTTGGGCAGCTTGTTGTCGGCCATCCAGGCGGCCTTCTGCACCAGTAATTTTGCGCCTTCCCACTCCGCCTCCATTTTATACAGCTCGGCTTGCACCGCAGAGCTGTTGCAGGGCTTGGTTGCAAAGTCCAGGGTCACATCTTCGCGTCCCAGTATTTCCCGGGTCATATCCAGGGCCGCACGGGCTACCCCGATGGCCATGGCGGCTACCGGTGGACGGGTGTTGTCGAAGGTTTGCATGACACCACCAAAGGCTTTTTTTCTGCCCTCCTCATCACTGGCCACTTCCTCGCTGCCCAGCAGGTTTTTCCTGGGAATGCGGCAGTCGGAAAAACTGATCGCGGCTGTATCAGAGGCGCGAATACCCATCTTGCGTTCCAGACGTGTGACCTCGCACCCGGGTGTGCCTTTTTTAACAATGAAGGATTTAATCGCCGCCTTGCCCTGAGATTTGTCCAGGGTGGCCCATACCACCAGCGTGTCGCAGCGCCCGCCCGCCGTGACATAAATTTTCTCACCATTGAGCACCCATTCCTCGCCATCCAGTACTGCCGTGGTGCTGATATTCGCAGAGTCTGAGCCCGTCCCCGGTTCAGTGATGCACATGGCGGCGTAGGTCTTGCCAAATTCCTGTACCTGCTCGGGCGTGCCCACCGCGTTGATAGCCGCATTACCCAGGCCGCGACCCGGCATGGATAGCAGCAAGCCCACATCGCCCCAGCAAAATGCCTCGTAGGCCGTGACTGCCAGCAGGTTGGCGCCATTCCTGACACTGTCGGCGGACGATTTTTCCGTTGCGGCTCCCGCAGCACCGCCATCGAGTAGTTTGGCGACTTCGGCCATTTCCACGGGTGTGCTGTGTTCTTCACTGTCATATTTGCGCGAGTAGGGTCGCATCATATGTTCCGCCACCAGGCGCAGATTGTTGTAGGTTTCCTGGTGTTGCGCGGACAGTTCGAGATTGATCATAAGCTTGCTCCTGGGCGGGTTGGTCTAGACGCTGGCGACGCCGTCGAGAATGGCGATGGCGCGCAGGTTGCGATACCACATTTCTACCGGGTGCTCCCGGCAGAAGCCGTGCCCGCCCAGCAGTTGCACGCCGTCCGTAGCGATCCTCATGGCGTGTTCAGCACAGAACAGCTTTGCCAGGTAGGACTGCTCGTGGAAGTCCAGGCCCTGCTCCGCCCTGGACGCCGCGCGCCAGGTCATCAGGCGCATGGCTTCCAGCTCAATCGCTATATCGGCGACCATAAAGGCCACGGACTGGCGATGGCTGATCGGTTCGCCAAAGGCTTGCCGTTCATTAACATAGGGGGTGACATAGTCCAGTATGGCCTGGCAGGTCCCCACTGCGAGCGCGCAAATGCCGATGCGCGACAGGTCGAGGAAGCGCTGCAGATTGAAGTCCCCGCCACCCAGCAGTGCCGAGGCCGGAAGCTGGGTCTCCTCGAAGGTCAAGGTGGCCAGCTGCAGTGTGCGCAAGCCCATGTGCGATTCTGGCTCGCGGCGCATACCTTGCGGTGTGCCCTCTACCAGGAAGGCCGCAGGGCCCTGATCTTCCAGTTGCGCTATTACCATAATCAGCTGTGCGTCCAGTCCCAGTGGCACCATGGTCTTGGTGCCGCTGAGGGTGTAGCCCGCGGCGTTAGCGGTTGCCCGGGTAGACAGCCGGGTGGGCTCGAAGGTGGCTCGGGGCTCCAGCAGTGCCGTGGTGGCTGCGAGGAACTGGTCGCTACAGAATGGCGGCAGGTAGAGTTCGCGCTGGGCGTCCGAGCCCTGGTCCAGCAGGGTGTTAACGAATGCCAGCGGACTGACCGCGCCCAACGCAAGGGCCAGGTCACCGTGGGCCAGGTCCTCCATGATCAGCGCATTGGAAGTGGGGGAGTGACTCATACCCGCACCGCCCAGGGGCTCGGGTATGGGTAGCATGGCCAGGCCCAGCGCCGCCGTCCCCGCGTAGAAATCGACTGGCGTAGTGTCTGCCTCATCGGCTATTTTTGCCTGCGAGCGCATTTCCGCCGCGGCAAAGCGTTGCATGGTATCGCGGTTCATGCGCTGCTCGTCGGTGGGCGTCAGGTCAA
>Ga0316193_10000917_pt1 | contig 19125 bp, 18 predicted proteins | sample MerIslsedime2_MG_FD_207735 | JGI IMG/M metagenome (GOLD analysis project Ga0316193, IMG submission 207735) | Coastal sediment microbial communities from Maine, United States - Merrow Island sediment 2 | ecosystem: Environmental > Aquatic > Marine > Coastal > Sediment | place: USA: Maine... | reverse complement strand
TTCGAAGGATGCATACCTGCTTCACCACCATCACTTCTCGCCCACTCAGGTTTTGGCCCAACCAGCCTGACACCAGTGCGGCTGGAATTGTAGTGGACTTCCCAGACAGCGGCGAAAAAATCATTGATATCTTTATCTGTAAAGAAATCTGGTGCGCCATGCGGCCCGTATATTACTCGTAGCTTCCATGTATTATTTATTTCAGGGACCAGGTTACCCGGTAAAACATTTTCGAGAGATTTTTCTTTAACAGGATTAAAATGCAACACGTCACCTGCACGTATTGCCCGTCCGGCATGGCCGCCAAACTGTCCCAGCGTAAATGTTGATCTCGATCCCAGATATTCAGGACATTTGATACCTTCTTTGATAGAAAGATAGGCACGTGCACCGGCTGAAACGGCTTTACCGACCTTTAATGTTTGACCAGCTGATACGTTAATAACCTTCCAGAACTCTATCGCTGCGTCATCCAGATGAACTTCCATCGCTGCACCGCTTAATACGATTTGGGTGTCATTGTTAAAGCGAAGAGCCGGACCATTGAGAGTCATCTCCAGCCCTGCTGCATCAACTGGGTTATCCAGCAATCGATTTCCAAGGTTAAAGGAATACTGGTCAAATGGTCCCGAAGGCGGTACGCCGATATCCCAGTAACCTGTGCGACCGGGGAAATCCTGTATAGTAGTTAAAGTTCCGGAACTGACAACGTCGATGGTAAATGGATTAGTAGTAAAGCTATTTAAGTATCGAGTATAAATTTCACCTTTGCTGAACACATCTGTGTTTAATATTTCACGAACGTAATCAAGATTGGTTTCAATGCCATAGAGTGTTGTTTCATCCAGCGCAGCATCCAGTTTCTCTATAGCGCTATCTCTGCTTGCAGCCGTAACGATAACCTTTGCCAGCATTGGGTCAAAAAATGGTGAGACTTCAATGCCGGTTTCAAGCCAGTGATCGATACGGAGATGATCACCTGCTGGAAAACTCACTTCACTTAATAATCCTGCACTCGGCTGAAAATCTTTATGGGGATCTTCTGCATAAACACGAGCCTCTATCGCATGCCCTTTCTCCTGCAGACCTGTAGCGAGCAGATCAAGATCATCCAGCTCATTTGCAGCAAGTTTGATCATCCACTCTACGAGGTCAATGTTGTACACCTGTTCGGTAACACCATGCTCAACCTGAAGGCGTGTATTGACTTCAAGGAAGTAAAACTGGTCGGTATTCTGGTCATAAACAAACTCTACCGTGCCGGCATTGCGATAGTTAACCGCTTTCACCAGTTGCTTGGCAGTCTGATGTAAAGCACTCCTTACTTCAGAAGGAATATTAGGTGCCGGTGTTTCTTCCAGAACTTTCTGATTCCGTCGTTGAGTAGAACAGTCACGTTCACCGATAGCAATTGCCTTGCCATGACCATCACCAAACACCTGTACTTCTATGTGACGGGCATACTCAATAAATTTTTCTATGAATACTCCGCTATTAGAAAAATTATTTTCACTTAGACGTCGTACTGAATCAAAGGCCTTTTCAAGCTCTTGCTGATTCCAGCAAAGCTGCATACCAATACCGCCACCTCCAGCCGTGCTTTTCAGCATTATCGGGTAACCGATAATATTAGCCTGTTCAACTGCTTCACCAAGTTTCTCCAGAAGCCCGGTACCCGGAAGTAAAGGTATGCCGTTTTCTTCGGCAAGCTGACGTGCCTTATGTTTTAGACCGAAGGATTGCATCTGCCCGGTCGTTGGGCCGATAAATGCGATATTGTTATCTTCACAACGTTTGACGAAGTCAGGGTTTTCACTTAAAAAACCATAACCTGGATGCACTGCCTCGACACCGCTTACTTTTATGATGTCAAAAAGCTTGTCCTGATCCAGGTAAGTTTCTGCTGCACGTCCTTCACCAAGTGAATAGCTTTCATCAGCATACTGCACATGTAAGGAATCAATATCTGCTTCGTTGTAAACAGAAACAGACTGGCAGCCCATCTGTTTTAATGTACGGATTATACGGGTGGCAATTGCACCACGGTTGGCAATAAGAACTTTAGTAAACATACGCGCTTCATTGTTTGGTTGCAGGCCGTCCTGCTGTAATACAATGATCGACCGGGTCGTCCCGGTGACAAATATCTGCTACAAACTACTAATCCCAGACCAGTACTTCAATCGGCGTTGGATTATAGGCATTACATGGATTATTCAGCTGAGGACAATTTGAAATCAGCACGATAACATTCATCAGTGCTTTCATTTCCACATACTTGCCTGCATCTGAAATACCATCCTCAAAAGTCAACTGGCCTTCCGGTGTTACCGGTACATTCATGAAAAAATTGATGTTGTGTGTGATATCGCGCTTTCCTATGCCGAACTCTTCGTGTTCAGCCACCGCCAGCATCCAGCTGTCTCTACAGGCATGCATGCACTTTTTCTCCAGTGCATAGCGTACAGTATTGCTTTCTGTTGCGCAGGCTCCACCGAGTGTATCGTGGCGGCCGCAGGTATCGGCAACAATTTCCAGCATTTCATTACACTGTGTAGAGAGTAATTTCGATCCGGCTGTCAGGTAAATATTACCCTGCTCTCTTATCGTGTCTATGGCACTGTAACGTTCAGCAGGATCATCGGCATTGTAAAATAGCGTGTCAGCTGCCTGGTTGCCTTCGAGATCAAGAATTCGAATGGTTTGTCCGCGTTTAACAACATGAAGATAGTAATCGCCTGCCAGTACAGTTTGCCGAAGAACAGCCTGTGACGGATCAAGTTGGCTTTCCTGTATCATCTGCAGTTACATCCCAGGTTGTAGAGTTCAGTGTTTTTAAAACCTCGTTGGTTCTCTTCACGCGAGTTTCGGCATAGATCATCTTTTGCCGGCTTTACAGCTTCCATCAGTTGATAGGTCACCGGTTTTTTAGGGTATTCAACGGCGGGATTCATCGGGTGCGGGCAGGTATGAAATACCACCAGGGAATCCATCTCGAATCGCATTTCAATAAAGTCGCCTGCCTTGCTGTTATTTTGATCGAAGTGCATGTTGCCGATATCATCAACTTCCACTTTACTAAACAGGTTCAGGTTGGCTGCCATATCACGCTGGTTCATACCATACTTGGCTATTTCGACGAGGAAGCTGTCATTCCCGTTCAAAAACCAGTCATTTAAATATTCCTGGTAATTGTGTTCACCCCATTTTTTTCTTACGCTCTGGCGGTTGCTATTGCCACCAACAGTATCGTGCCAGCCAACGCTGTCATCGGTGATTGAGCAGAAAATACGTCCCATGTCAGAATACAGGCAATGGCCTTTGGTTAGTTTAAAGGTGTGCTGACATTTCAGAGTATCCGGCGCGTTATAGCGCTCCAGATGATCAGTGGGGTTGAAGAACAACATACCAACATTGGCACCGCCCTCGTCATCAACCAGACGCAGCAGGCTACCCTGCCGCAATTGCATTGACCAATGTGCGCCACCTGGAATGGTGTCCTGGTACAGCACTTCCCTGGGATTCTTAGTTTTACGACTCATCGTTATTCCTTCATTAAAAAACTCTTTCTATCCTATTGTAAAAATTAACAGCTGCTGCACTCTTCTACAAGGATCACGGAACATACAGCTTCAATTATTCTTGCCTGCTCAGGTCATGCCTAAAACAGGAGGATGTAACGCTCGATCTGATCTGACAGGCCGTTATTGTCTGATGATAGGAGTTCAGCATCAGAAAACACTCTGTACATCATCATTAATAGGAACCATCCGTACCATATTCAGATGGTCACTGTTCATTTCGTCACCTTCCTCTGGTGGATGTATTAATTCTTCCAGTCTTTTTTTAGTTGCCAGAAATTCAGGGCTCAGCAATTGATCTGGAGAGCGGGGCTGAGGTACGGGAACTTCAATAATTTCCTGCACTTCACCGGGGTGAGCCTTCAGCACCAGGATTCGGTCAGCGAGGTAGATCGCTTCGTCGAGGTCATGAGTAATAAACAGGACGGTGATATCGATGTTCTGCCAGATATCCATCAAGTAGGACTGCATCTTTGCACGCGTCTGTGCGTCGAGCGCACCAAAAGGTTCGTCCATCAACAGGATACGCGGCTGGTTGGCCAGCGCCCTTGCAATCGCTACACGCTGTTTCATGCCACCGGACAACTGGTGCGGATAACTGTCGACAAAACTGGTAAGCCCTACCAGATCAATCCACTGGCGAGCATCTTCCTCAGCGACCTGCTTGCTATGACCTGCCTGCTCAAGGCCAAACATGACATTCTTCTTCACAGTCAGCCAGGGAAAAAGCGTATAACCCTGGAAGACCATTCCCCGATCTGGCCCGGGGCCATGCACTTCTTTTCCATCCAGCAGCATCTTGCCTGAACTCGGTGTTTCAAGACCGGCGAGTATTCGAATCAGCGTAGACTTGCCGCAGCCGGAGGGCCCGATAACGCAAACAAATTCGCGCTTATGCGTTTTGAAGTTAATGTCCTTAAGCGCAGTCACCGACCCGCCTGCAGTCTCAAATTCCTTGCCCAGGCCTTGCACCTCAAGTGTGACAGGACGTTGCTTGAGACGATTAAAGCGGTCACGAACAGCATCATCCTGCTCGAGATAACTTGGTAATTCCAGCGTGTGTTTCATAATGTTCTCATCATATTCATGCTGTTACATCAGGCGTTCGCTCAGGCACTAGCAGTCTGGCGCTGCCATGGAAAGATACGGCGTCCCAACCAGGCCAGGAAAAGGTCGGTGCTAATACCGATAATGCCGATAATCATAATGGCAGCAAACACGTTATCGAAATTCTTGTAGCGTGCCTGTTGTGTAATAAACCAGGTAATCCCTGAACTGGTCCCGATCAATTCGGCAACGATCAGGTAGGTCCACGCCCACCCAAGCAGGATACGCATATCCCGGTAGAGATCAGGCAGGATACCTGGAATGACGACTTTGAAAAGAAGCGCCTTATTTTTAGCGCCCAGTGTCTGGGCTGCCTCAAGTAGTGATGGATCCAGCTTACGGGCAGTATTCGAAACTATCAGCACTTGCTGAAAGAAAGTACCGATAAAAATAATAGCTATCTTGGGTGCGTGATGGATACCCAGTATGGCGACTGCCAGCGCACCAAATGCTGGAGCAGGAAGATAGCGAAAAAATTCTATAAAAGGTTCAGACAGTCGAGAGAAAAAATCATACGTACCGGCCAGTATTCCTATCGGCACACCAAATAATGATGACAGGAAAAATCCCCAGAAGATGACCTGTATACTGTCCCACAGACTTTCATGTAGCCACTTCTCAGATCGTCGCTTGGGCTCAGTTGTAAAGGCAGTATAAAATGCGACTGCTACTTCATGAGGCGCGGGAAGATAAATCGGATTAGCAAGAGTACCCTGTGGTAGTGCTTCACCCGCCTGTTCAAGTTTATCTAGCTCCTTAATAAATAGTTCCCTGTCTACCAGCATTCCCTGCTTGAAGTAGGAAACAGCACCCGGGTCGTTAATCTCGACCTTAGGGTGCCATAACCAGGGGATATAACTGACCAGGCACCAGAGCAGCAGAGGTAGCATAAAACTCATCACACTTAGAAACAAACGTTGTTTAGGTTTAAGCTCCTTGCGTACAGAAAACCATTGCATTTTCGGTTTTGTGCTCATATTCCCTGCTATTCCGTTACCTGGTTGGTATATAGTTGTTTCATTAATGCAGTTATTTCATTAATGATGGGTCGATGTAGTCAGCGACAGTTTCCGCTTTCTCATAAACCTTGTTGGCAACGTTGAAGTCATCTGCAATCTTTGTAGAACCGTAGATAGATTTGAATCCATCGCCTTTGACCATGAACTTGTTTGCTTCTTCACGGGTGAGGATTTTAGTTCCCTTCAGAAAAGGCTTGTATGCATCAGAATCAAGACCTACGCGTGATGCCATAATCTTAACTGCATCATCAGTCGTTGCAGGATCGTTAAGATAGTCTACAGCGCGATACCAGACTTTTATGACTTTCAACCAGTCATCACGACGGGCATCAAGGCTGGATGGAGAAACGCACAGCAGATCATAAATTAGACCAGGTTCATCAGCACTGGTATAGATAGGCTTAGAGCCAGGAACCAGGTTGAGAGCCTGTCCTGAACTAGGCTGCCAGGCGACAATCGCGTCGACTTCGCCAGAAGCCAGAACCTGCGGTGTCTCATTTGTCGGCGCATTAACCAGTTCAACATCTGCTTCAGTCATTCCATTCTTTTCAAGCGCATTCAATAACAACAGGTGGCTGACAAAACCGATCTCAACACCCACCTTCTTACCTTTCAAATCTTTAATTGAGTTGATGCCAGGTTTGCCAATGACCATGTCATTGCCATTGCTATAGTCATTCATCAGAATCATGACACTCTTGGCACCGGTAGAACCGGTCACCAGGGCATCGCCATTAGTCATGCCTACACCATCCAGCTTACCGGCTGCAAAGGCGTCCATTGAGGCAACGTAATCGAACCATTCGAATTTAACGTCGACGCCTTCTTCCTTGAACCACTCCTTTTCTATGGCGATTTCCCAGGCTGCCCAGCCTGGCCAGTCACTGTAACCAATCTTTAGCGGCTCTGCGGCAAAAGCTGTAGAACTGAAAAATGCACCGGCCAGAAAACCGACCAGTAATTTAGTAAAAAATGATTTCATTTTAAGTTTCCCCTTATGGATAAATATTACGAATTTGTCGAACAGTAATACTGATACAGCAAGTAGCATGCCAACCAGCAACTGTCGTACTATATGTGGCTTTGCAACGATCTGTTGTATTAGTAAAAGGAGAGAACAGGCATAGGATAGTGCGCAACGCACCCGCGTGGTGCGCAGATACAGATATTCAAGTGATATACAGTTATGATTTGGCGGCATATACCGCGCATACGCTGATGGCATCCGAATTGCATTGTCATTAGCAGTATTAAAAATCAGCGAAACTAAAATCAACAGCAGACAAAGTGAAACTACAGATATTTAAAACACTCTGGGGCCATACCGGCACGCTGGAGTGGGCTATAAACCAGGCAACTGAGGCAGGGTTTAATGGAATTGAAGGACCTGCGCCAGAACATATTTCAGATGCTCGGCTGATGAAAAATCTGCTCGATGCATCGGGACTCTCGTATATTGCAGAAATCACTACTGCCGGCACATATGTACCTGATCGCCATGCAAGCATGCAGCAGCACATAGACAGCTTTGCACTAAAACTCGAACATAGCATGCGACTTGATCCATTATTCATTACCTGCCTGGGTGGCTGTGATGCCTGGGAAGAAGAAAAGAATATTGCATTTTTTAACGCTGCCATGGAACAGGCGGTATCTGCTAACGTTATAGTAAGTTTCGAAACGCACCGCAGCCGCGCTTTATTCAACCCCTGGGTAACAGATCGAATTGTAAAGCAACTGCCGGAGATAAAACTGACCTGTGACTTCAGCCATTGGTGTGTAGTTTGCGAACGTTTGATGGATAGTGAACTGGACGTACTTGAAAGACTCTCTTCCCATGCACACCATATCCATGCACGGGTAGGCTATGACCAGGGCCCCCAGGTACCGCATCCAGCAGCTCCAGAGTATGAATATGCACTACGATCCCATCAGTCCTGGTGGGAACTGATCTGGCAGCAACAGCTTGATAACGAACAACGGCTTACATCAATGACGCCTGAATTCGGCCCTGACGGCTATCTACAGGAACGGCCATTCACGCGGGAGCCGGTGGTAAACCTGTGGGATGTCAATTGCTGGATGGCAAATGAGGAACGCCGGCATTTTGAAACATTCATGATGCAGCGTCCATGAAACTCTGCTCAGTTGAAGCCGCTAATACAGGTTACCAGCTTCTGATAAAAGTTCAGATATGATCATGCTGCTTTCTTTCTCACTTCGTCCTGCTCTTCTCTTGCGCCCTCAAGCAATGCCGCAACTATAACCAGGGCTGCACCTGTCATTTCTATGCCACTCAAAGGCTGATCGAGTATGATTACTGCAGAAATAACGGCAACAACCAGCTCCATTACGATAATGATTGATGCTCTGCCAGCATTAAGATGAGTAACACCCCACTGTGTTCCGAAAGTTATCAATGTCAGCCATAGCACACCGTAGAGAACCGCAAGAATAGTTACATGAGCTGTAGACAAGTCCACAGCCTGGCCGTCAAAGTGAAGGAAGAGCCCAATAAATATCATTACCCCGATAAACATTGCCGTAACTTTACTGATAACCGGAATTGATTGTGCAGCCCGAAAGACAAGATTGTTCATAGCAAAAGAAAAGCCTGAAAGAATCGCAAGCATATCGATCAGATCTGGTGGTTTTTTGAATATTTCTGTGCCCCCAAGTATCAGAAAACCGCCGCTAATAGCAGAGACCAGCGTCACTATCCGCAGAGTATCGATAGGTTCAGCAAGAAAAATACGACCACCTAAGACGCTCCAGATTGGCAGCAGATAAAACAGGATCATGACACGAACAACATCACCATAGTAAAGCGCAGACTGAAACGAAAGATTTGCAATCCCTCCAAATAAAGCAATCAGCAACAACAGGTGCAAACCTTTCTTCCAGGAATTAATTTGCTTTAGAAATACAGGCAAGAGAAATATCACCGCGCTGGTAAATGCGATAAAAATCAGCTGTGGCCCCTCTAGACTCACACTCTCGAAATAACGCAAAGGCAACCACGTCAGCCCCCAGCCTATAGAGCTAAATAACAGTACGATCACTGGTAGCGGGAACTTTATCTGCACAGCTAGCTGTAAAACTCCGGAAAAGGCAGACAACGACGATAAAATTCATAATCGTGGTTAGGCCATAGCTCAGCACCGGTTTCCGTTGCTATCATCTTGAGTTTTTGAATGCTCTTTAACGCCATATCCTCACGATCATGCCAGCACAGTCCCGGAGCCACTTCATCGTCGATGTTTTCCTGCAGGTCAGCTGCATCACCAGCAAGAATGATAGGTTTTCCTTTCGGCAGTTCAATCAACATAGACATATGTCCTGCCGTATGCCCCGGTGACTCGATAGCCCGCACACCGGGTGTAACATCATACTCGGCATTCTTTACACGCCAGTGAAAATTAGCACTGAAATCATCCTGAAAATAGGCATCATCTGCCTGGCTCTTCGCTGCTGACAATTCCTGCTCGTGTATATGTATATCTGCATGCTGCATGTCACACAGACCACCACCATGATCGAAGTGCAGGTGCCCGATGAACACGACATCAACATCTTCAGGCTGCAGGCCGAGACGAGATAGACGGTTATGCAATCGTTGTTCTTCTGTCATCTCGGGTGGTCCAAAAGGAAAAGCTTCGTTTTCGTAGTAATGCTTCTTCAGTTCTGGATCATTGATCTTGCTGTAGTCGCAACCCACATCATAGAGAATGCGCCCGTTTGCGGTTTCAATTAGATAAGCGAGAATCGGTGCCTGGATAAAAACACCCTGCCCCCGGCCTCGTGTAGACAAAGTTTTCTCGTAGCGGTGCGTTCCTGTTAACAGTGGCCAGAAGCGGCGAACCTGGGTCATGACATCTTTCCTAATGTGCTGTTAGAAAAGAAACGCCATCAACACCAATGAAATTGACACCACGGTTCTCTGCTACCCCGCCGTCAATGGGATCAGCATTAAGCATGCGAGGCACACGGTGTCGATGAAATGCACTCAATAAGTGGCCTATAGGTAATACCTGGACACAATCATCTCCGAAGGATTCTCTGTGCAGTGATGGCAGGCGATACCAGGGTGTTACTGGTTTCAGATGATGCGCATTGTGGTAACCGAAATTCAGCACCAGTAAATTCAACCACGGGTAGTTGACCGAGAACAGGTTAGAGAAAGTATTCCGATGCTCGAACGCCCGATCAAACTGCTTGACTTCGTCACCCCTTTCCTTCTCCAGGGTTTCAAATAATTCATAAGTATGCTGGTGGGTATCCATGAACCGCATGACGGTCATGAATATTAAATAGGCCAATGGGTAGAAGAGTGCAACTTTTGGCGCATACCATACCAGCACAGCAAAAACAGACAGTCGGATTACCAGCACCCATATCACCCTTGATCTACGTTGACGGCGGCCAGGAAGAATGAATGGCACTATCAAAACCAGCAGGTGCATAACGATTTCAACGGCCGGGATATAGAACCACTCCAGCACTTTCATGACCTTCATAAAAAACGGGTGCGGTGCAAATCTCGGACGATAGTCAAATGCAACAACATCCGCACGATCTATATGATGGCGAAAATGCTTGTTCCGGATGTCTTCGTAGTCGCCATAACAGGCTCCGGTCAACCAGTTTAGTAATCCACCTAGCTTCGCATTCGGACTATTGCTGCTAAATACTGTATTGTGCGCACATTCGTGAACCATATAGGCAGCAATCACCATACTGTGGGCAAGTAATAAAGACCCGACAAGATTCAGCAACAGATGATCATTCGTGATTAATAAAATGCCAACGCTGTATGTCAACAGGATATACAGCAACGCTAACAGATTTGGCCAAAGACCATCCGCATATTTCATGACTGGTTTCATCACCATGCACCTCGGGTCGTTCCGCACAGTTTGCATATGCCAACCGGGTCGTCCCACGTGGCAAAATGAATATCACTTACTTTCCATTTAACGAAGCAATTAATATGCCACCAGGCAGTACAATTACCCTGTTCTCTTAAAATACTGATTAGCTTTGATTGATAGTGTCTTCGAGCATCCCGGGCGAATTGCTGTGGTAGTTAGAGAGATATCAGGTAATGTGCATATGAAGGTGAGACTGCACCAAATACGTGCACCATCTGAATCTGATTCATTAATAGTGCGTTAAAACTGAATCAGACATTGATCCAGAGCAGCAAGCGATGTTGCTTGTCCAAACACTTAATCATTTGCAGTGAAGAAGCTGTGATAATGCAGGATTAGAGGATTTAGTAGTTTGAGAGAACATAGATATCGCCTGTGAATAATACTGACTACCTGACAATGCGCTGAGGAGGACTGTATGGAGATTTTATACTGACAATCTGCACATCAATGATTAGCCTGATGAAAGAAGGCTTCGTCAGAAGAGATAGCGTTATTTTCTATCTTAAAAAAGCTTGAAAATACAAACGACTATGCACATTACAGTAAGGTTCTGTATCTGATTAATTACAGGCTGAGCATCAAGTTCAGCCTAATTCAATACAGTCCCTCACCTCGGACAAAGTAAAGCACTGCATCAAGAACAAGGACACAGCCTACGAGTGTCAACATAACAGGCATAAGGTAAGCACTGACTTTATCGACTTTCTCGTTAATACGCGCTAATACTGGACGGCTACGTTCGCCCATCAGGTATGCGAGTACAGGAACCAACAGAAATGGCAGTGCATAGCCTAAATTGTACCCAACGATAACGATGACCGAATCAGCCACTGTCAGGTCTGCCTTAAGAATTTGATCCAGAGCGGCAAAATATGGCAGCGCAAACGGTAAACCAATGATATTTATCACGGCGCCAATACCAAAAGCTTTTAGAGGTGTCACTGCTGTCACCTGGGATTCTGGCTGCTTTTTTTTCTCACTACCGCGGCTTAGCCAGGCAACCCATAATAGAAGCAAGCCAACCAGCAAACCAAGTCCGTAGTCCATCGGCATGGGATTGGATAATCTTACTGAAATCGCTTCGAACGCAAATGCCAGGCCGATGCCAAAACTTAGATAGGCCACGGTGTGTCCAAGCAGTGCAGAGGTTGAATTGAGCAACGGTCGGTCACTGCCAACGGCATAGACCATATACGCGAACAACACGGGATTAACAATATCAGCGAGCAGTATGGGTAATAATATAGCCCAGAGGTCTAACATATCAGGAGAAATAATTCGTCTATCACGTAAATACTATCCGTTAAGTTCTCAGCCTAATCAAGCTTTCGAAACTCTTTCGGTGATTCTCCTGTCCATCGTTTAAACGCCCTGGAGAAGGAACTCATTTCTGAAAAGCCAAGCATGAAAGATATTTCTGTGAGGGTCAGCTTACGGTCATGAATATATTTTAATGCAAGATCCTGCCTGACTTCTGTCAGAATGGTCTTGAAAGTTGTTCCTTTTTCGTTCAACCTACGCTGCAGACTGCGCTTGCTGCTATAGATTGCCTCTGACACTGTTTCCTCGTTAACATTTCCAGAAGGCAACTGATCAATAATTGCTGCTTTGACCTGCTGAATAACATCTTCCTTGTCCAGCTCTGCCAGGTAATTAATCATCACCTGGTCATTAATCTGGGCAAGCTGCGGACTGGCACTGGTGAGGCGCTTATTGACCACATCCAGGGGAAGAATAATCTGGTTATGTTTGGCCCCAAACTCTACCGGGCATCGGAAAAAGCCATAATATTCACCACTGCACGGCGATGTAGCATGTTTGAAACTCACTGAAACCGGGTTTAATTCCTCACCGTAATTTGCACGGCACATGGTTATTAAAATAGCGGAAGATGAATCAGCCTGGTAATGGGCGGGGATTTCCCTGTCATCAGAGGTAATAGTGATTACCAGGTTATCGCCAGCTTCTTCAAGTGAAACAGTAATGGCGTCATTTATGATGCGCACATAACGTGAGAGGCGATTCAATGCCGTATAGAGCGTAGAACTGGCCAACCATGCATAGCCCAAAGATGCCAGGTGCGAAGGATGCCATACACTGGCCAGCTTTAATCCCATGCATGGATCATCTACCTGCTGATAAAGCTCCTGGTAGACATTGTCCATAGCCGTGAGACTAAATCGTGCACGCGGATCATTAATCAAGCGAGGATCAATATGTGCTTTACGAAAATAGGGTTCCGGATCCTTATTATAACTTTCTATTACTTTCCACAGCATCCCGGCTGCTGAAGCGAGAGTCGTATGTGTCTTTGTTGTCATTTTTCTATAAACGCTGCCAATATTATCGCTTTACAGGACAATACATCATCCAAAACATTTTTTACAGACAGTGTTGCTTCTGCGTTCTTTGCCCCTATATTATCTATGTATATTTATTCAATAAATATCCAGCCATATCTTAGAAATTTATCGTTTTACAGAACCATATAAAAGGGCAATTTATGGAATACAGGGACTACTATGAAATAATGGGTATCAAGCGCGAAGCTACGCAGGACGAAATTAAACGCGCCTACCGTAAGCTTGCCCGTAAATACCACCCTGATGTGAGTAAGCAGTCTGATGCCGAAGAGCGTTTCAAAGAAGTCGGTGAGGCTTATGAGGTCCTGAAGGACCCTGAAAAGCGCGCCGCCTATGATCAATTAGGGTCTAACTGGCAACAGGGTCAGGATTTCCAGCCCCCGCCAGGATGGCAGGATGGTTTTGAATTCAGTGGCGGTGGATATACAGAAACGGATTCCGCCCATTTTAGCGACTTCTTCGAAGATCTGTTTGGCAGAGCGGGAGGTGCAGGCGGCGCTGGATTCCGGCAAAGCCAGCAGCACAGCTACCAAATGCAGGGCGAAGATCATCATGCAAAGGTTGGGGTGACGATTGAGGATGCCTATCATGGTGCAGAGCGAGCCATTACCCTGAAAATGCCAGAAGTAGATGCTACCGGGCACCTGGTAACACGAGACCGAAGTCTGAATGTAAAAATTCCTAAAGGTGTGACACAGGGACAGCGTATTCGGCTGCGTGGCCAGGGTGGGCCAGGAATGGGAGATGCCCCGGCCGGTGATCTGTACCTGGAAATTGATCTCATTCCGCACTCGATCTATAGTGTTGATGGGCACGATATATATGTAGACTTGCCTGTTGCTCCATGGGAAACAGCGCTAGGCACGAAGGTTTCGATACCGACCCTGGGCGGGAAAGTGGAGATGAAAATACCCGCAGGATCACAGAGCGGCAGCAAACTGCGTTTAAAAGGGCGTGGATTACCTGGTAAGAATAAAGGTGATCAATATGTGATACTAAAGATTGAGACACCTGAGGCTAAAACTGAAGAACAGAAAGAGTTGTATCGCCGTATGCAGGAAGAAATGAGTTTTAACCCACGTAGCCGGCTGGGAGTGTAATTATGCCAATTCAATCCATGCAAATCGAAATTCTTGATGAACATTTTGAGTTCACCCTGGCTGACCTTTGCCAGTGCTGTGCAGTGCAGGCTGAAACCATAATTGAGATGGTCGAGGAAGGCATGCTGTCACCTGTCGGCTCATCACCCGCGGAATGGCGCTTCACCGGCACAGCCCAGCGACATGTAGAGATTACTCTGCACCTGCAAAGAGATTTGCGGGTGAACCTGCCAGGAGCCGCCCTGGCCCTGGAATTAATGGAAGAGATTGAAATGCTGAGAAGTAAACTACAGGTAAAAAACTGGTGAAATAAGACTACTTCTAGTCTTTGATTATTAAATTAGAACACCCACAGTTTGAGTTCACACAATATCTCCTTGTGACCTGGACCTGTCATTTATTTCGTCTGCATCAGTGATGCTAAATAGTTATCAACAAACATTTAGCCCATACTGAATACATTTTCAGCTTATGTCCTTCTCGTTTGAGCTATTCACAACATACCTTCTTTTACAATAAACGCAATAATCTCATCAACACCTTGAGAAACCTTCAGGTTACTCATTACATAAGGACGGCCTCCTCGCATTCTTTCAGTATCTGCCTGCATCACATCCAACGAAGCACCAACATAAGGCGCCAGATCGATCTTGTTTATGACTAGCAAATCAGAGCGTGTAATACCCGGGCCACCTTTACGTGGTATTTTTTCACCTTCTGATACATCAATGACATAGATCGTCAGGTCAGCTAGTTCCGGGCTGAAGGTAGCGGACAGATTGTCGCCGCCGCTTTCTATAAAAATAACGTCGAGATTGGTAAACTTTTTATTCAGATCATCGACTGCAGCAAGGTTCATTGAAGCATCCTCACGAATTGCTGTATGAGGACAGCCCCCGGTTTCTACGCCAATTATACGATCAGCCGCCAGCGCCTCGCTTTTGATCAGAAAATTGGCATCTTCCTGCGTATAGATATCATTCGTTACGACAGCAATATCATATTTTTCACGCATCACTTTACAAACTTTATCTAATAACGCCGTCTTGCCTGACCCTACTGGCCCACCAACACCTACTCGCAGTGGATTCCTTGAGGTGTCGTGGGATGATTGAGTCGATGAGCTCTGTTCCTGTTCCATACCTGATTGATAGCCTATTGAAGTGTGTTGATAATGTAGTTTGCCTATTTAGATCAAATTACGAGCGAAATAAGCGGGTGTACTGTATTTCATGTTGTGCGCTGGCGAGGGCCAGAGCAGGGCTGGAACTTCCAATTTCTTCATCACTCAAGTGTCCTGCCTTCTCAATAATTTCATCTACCTGGCCTGAAAGATTCATTAGAATCTTCTGACCGTCTGTTTGTCCTAGTGGTACGAGCTTTACGGCCGCAATAACAAGGTTTTCCAGCCAGCTCCAGATATATCCCTGGCAGGCTTGATGAGGTGGAATATCCCAGGCCGTGCTGGCATAGGAATAACCCGCAGCCTGGCTTGATTTAATAATAGTTTCATACATCTCTATATCGGCAACATCAAGTGACGATAAAATACGAAACAGTGCAGTAGCGCGGTTTCTCTCTTCCAGCCGCAATTCCGAGGTCTCGCGACTGGCCATGCTCAGTTGACACCAGTACTCCAGCGATGCTGTATCTTTCTCTGACCAGGCTTGCATCATGCGCATCAGAATAGGAATTTCAATCCGTTGCATACTTGTGTGTAACAGATCACTCAACCAGTCTTCCAGTGTTCCAGCATCTTTAACCCAACCTCCTTCCACACACCACTCTATACCCTGGGAATAAGTGAAGGCTCCAATAGGCAACGATGGACTCACCAGCTGCAGCAAGCGTAGCAGTGAAAGATTAGTCGTCATGATCATGTTGTTGATTGTCGGTATGACTGTACGGATGACTATGATCATGCGAATCATTATGTGAATGACTCTGCATATGTCCATAGTCTCCGTAAGCGCCGGACTCGGGTTCGAAGGGAGCGTCTTCGGAGACGACTTTTAATCCCAGCCCATGGCAAAGTTCATTAAGCACATGATCAGCCTGAAAACGGATATATGTTTCTGTAATCTGCAATGCGACATGCCTGTTACCCAAATGATAACAGGCACGTGCCATCTGAAGAGCATCATCACAATAAACGGTACTGACTGCCTCTCTGGCGGCCTTGATCATTACCGTTTGACCATCATCAGTGGCAAGGCAATCGCCTTCTCTCAGTATGATACCGCGGTCGAGAAACAGACCAGCTTCATCACCACCATCGAGTTCGACTCGCTGGCGACTTTTCTGCCGCAATTCATAGTTCAAGGTCAGGGTATTATCTGACTTGGACTTCGTTTTATGGGTGAAACGCAACATGCTTAAAAGAGAAAATAACGTTGTGCCATTGGCAGGACACTCGCCGGTTCACAGGTCAGTAGCTCGCCATCTGCACGCACTTCATAGGTTTGCGAATCCACCGATATTTCCGGCAGATAATCATTTAGCAGCATATCTTTTTTAGTTACCGATCGGCACTGTTTAACGACACCGATCATGCTTTGCAAACTGAGCTGCTCGTGGACTGCAGCATCGTAACCAGCCTGCGACATAAAGGTCATCGATGTGGCATTTCGCGCGCCACCCAGTGCACCGAACATGTGCCGGTAATGTACCGGCTGAGGAGTTGGTATCGAGGCATTCGGGTCACCCATTGGCGCCGCCGCTATCATGCCGCCTTTTATTATCACCCCGGGCTTGCTGCCAAAAAATGCAGGCTTCCATAACACCAGGTCTGCCAGCTTGCCGACTTCGATCGAGCCCACTTCATGACTGATGCCATGTGCAAGCGCAGGATTGATTGTGTATTTGGCTATATATCGCTTGGCACGTGCATTGTCCGATTCTGCCGGGTCACCTGCCAGGCTGCCACGCTGCACACGCATTTTGTGTGCGGTTTGCCAGGTGCGCGTGATCACTTCACCAACACGTCCCATGGCCTGTGAATCCGATGCGATCATGGAAAAAGCACCAAGATCATGCAGAATGTCTTCGGCAGCAATGGTCTCTCGTCTGATGCGGGATTCGGCAAAGGCCACATCTTCAGCAATATTTGGATCAAGATGGTGACAAACCATCAACATGTCGAGATGCTCGTCAATGGTGTTGATGGTATAGGGTCGGGTTGGATTGGTTGAAGACGGTAATACATTCTCCTGGCCACATGCCTTAATGATATCCGGTGCGTGGCCACCCCCAGCACCTTCAGTATGATAGGTGTGGATAGTACGACCTTTCATTGCAGCAAGGCTGTCTTCAACGAAACCGGATTCATTCAGTGTGTCGGTATGTATGGCAACCTGTACATCATAATCTTCGGCGACAGCCAGGCAGTTGTCTATGGCAGCGGGTGTTGTACCCCAGTCTTCATGTAATTTCAGGCCGATGGCACCTGCTACAATCTGCTCTGCAAGTGGCCCGGGTAAGCTTGCATTGCCTTTACCCAGGTAACCCAGATTCATAGGCAACTCGTCCGATGCCTGAAGCATACGATGAATATTCCAGGGACCCGGTGTACATGTTGTTGCATTAGTGCCTGTCGCAGGACCGGTTCCACCGCCCAGCATCGTCGTCACACCTGACATCAGGGCATCATCGACCTGCTGGGGACAGATAAAATGTATATGTGAGTCAATACCACCGGCAGTCAGAATCTGTCCTTCGCCTGCAATCACTTCAGTACCCGGACCTATAACGATGTTCACCGCTGCCTGGGTATCTGGATTCCCAGCCTTGCCAATACCGGATATACGGCCATCCTTGATGCCTACATCGGCCTTGACGATACCCCAGTAGTCCATAATCAGTGCATTGGTAATGACTACATCTACAACTTCAGCGGAAATTCTCTGACTCTGGCCCATGCCATCGCGGATTACCTTGCCACCGCCAAATTTAACTTCATCGCCATAAACGGTGTGGTCATCTTCTACCGCAATCCATAACTCCGAATCACCCAGTCGGACCCGGTCACCGGTACTGGGTCCGTACATTTCTGCATAGGCCTGTTTACTGATCTTCGCCATCTCTAATCCTCCAAAGCACCCATGACAAGTCCATTGAAGCCGTAGATTTTTTCATCTCCGGCTATCCTGACTAACACTACTTCGCGAGTCTGTCCCGGTTCAAATCGTACCGCTGTGCCAGCAGCGATATCCAGCCTGAAACCCCGGCTTTTTTCCCGCTCAAATACAAGGCCATTATTTGTTTCATAAAAATGATAATGTGATCCAACCTGGATTGGCCGATCACCGGTATTGGCAACACTGACAGTGATACTTGCGCGGCCGACATTGATCTCACGCTCGCCCTCTTCGGTGATTACCTCACCAGGTTTAACAGAGTTCATACCCGCACCTTCTACCGGCATGATGGGAGAATGGACTGTCACCAGTTTTGTGCCATCAGGAAAGGTGGCTTCCACCTGCACATCATGGATCATCTCAGCTATACCATCCATTACATCAGCCGTTGTCAACAAGGTTCTGCCGTGATCCATTAGCTGCGCGACTGTCATCCCTTCTCGCGCTCCTTCCATTATCGCGCCACTGATATAGGCCACAGCTTCCGGGTAATTCAGTTTGAGCCCGCGGTCTTTGCGTCGTTCAGCGAGCAGGGCTGCGGTAAACAGCAGCAGTTTGTCTTTTTCACGTGGAGTGAGTTCCATGCTTATATCCTTTTTATTAATGCTTCGTTTGTATCAAATATAACTATTCTAACGAACTATGTATTCCAGATACGCGGTGCACAGGCATCCAGACCAAATGCAGCAGGTCTCAGAATTTGCCAGAGCTTTCGAAAATAAGACTGTGCATGTTCAGTTGAATCACCGAGATAGCGCGCCACGAGCACACCAGGCTCAACACAAGTAACACCTGCCATGCCGCTCTCTGCTTGTAGACTTTGCAGAGAACCCAGCAAAGCACCGGTGATCAACTGGCTGTATATGACAAAGCTTCCATATACCC
>Ga0316193_10000916_pt1 | contig 19128 bp, 19 predicted proteins | sample MerIslsedime2_MG_FD_207735 | JGI IMG/M metagenome (GOLD analysis project Ga0316193, IMG submission 207735) | Coastal sediment microbial communities from Maine, United States - Merrow Island sediment 2 | ecosystem: Environmental > Aquatic > Marine > Coastal > Sediment | place: USA: Maine... | reverse complement strand
CAGCACGGATGTGGCGCCGTGACCACCGTGCTGCATCCGCCCGACGTCGACGACGACGCCGGCACCCTGGACGTTCCCATCCCGAACGTGTGGCAGCTCGCGTGGCGCGTCTCGCAGCACCGTCCGAAGGAGTTCTGGATCGGGTGGTTCCTGTTCGTCGTCTTCTTCATGATGCCCGCGATCACGGGGTACTTCCTGGCCAAGGGCTACGCCGCGCTCGAAGCAGATGACGTGACCCAGACGATCTGGTGGGCGGTCGCGATCGCGTTCAGCGAAACGATTCGCATGGTCGCCATCCACCACGGCGCCCTGATCTGGACCAAGGCGTGGATCCACATGCAGACTCTGTTGCGAGCCAACATGCTCAGCGCCCAGATGGCCAGCGGCGGTCTGCACGCCGGCCAACCGGTCGGTTCGGCCGGCTCCGCGATCACCCACTTCCGCGACGACACCGAGGACGTCGCGAACCTCGTCGACGGCCTGATCGACATCTCCGGTGGAGTCGTGTTCACGGTCATCGCCGGATTCGTTCTCGGTGCCGCCGATGTACGGGCGGCGGCGATCCTGATCATCCCGCTGCTCGGGGTCGGGATCGCCACGCGGGTGCTCGACACGCGGATCAAGGAGTACCGCAGTGCGGACCGAGCAGCGACCGAGGAGGTGACCGGTCTGCTCGGCGACATCATGGCGGCAGCGACCACCGTGAAGGTGAACGACGCGTCCGAATCGATGCTCAAGCGGCTGAGCGTGCTCATTGATCGGCGCCGGTACACGGCCGTGCGTGACCGAGTGCTCGAAGAGGGTGTGATGGCGTTCAGCCAAGGCGCAGCAGATATCGGTCTCGGGCTCGTGCTGCTGGTCAGTGCGGCCGGCATCGCATCGGGCTCATTCGACCTCGGGACACTGGCGCTGTTCACCGCCTACCTCGGCTGGCTGAGCTTCCTCCCCCGGATGGTCGGCCGCGTGCTGGCGCGCCGCAAGCAAGCGGGGGTCGCCTTTGCCCGCATGAGCAAGCTGGTGGCCGACGAGGCGCCGGGCAACACTGTTCGCCCGAGATCGCTGCCGATCGACCCCGGCGATCTCCGCACGCGGCCCGACGTCGCGCGCCCGGACCGCGTCCAGCTCGATCGGTTGGACGTCGCTGACCTCACGGTTCGGTACGACGGTCGGCCGGTGCTGACCGACATCGGGTTCACGGTCCGGCGAGGCGAGTTCGTTGTCATCACCGGTCCGGTGGGTGCCGGCAAGAGCACGCTGCTTCGGGCGGTGCTCGGGCTCGCTTGGCAGGCCGACGTGGAGGGCTCGGTGCGATGGAACGGCGTGGAGATCGATGATCGGGCGGCGTTCCTCATTCCGCCCAACGCGGCGTTCCTCTCGCAGGTTCCGCAGCTCATCTCGGACAGTGTCGCCGACAACGTCGGGCTCGGGCCCGTCGACCCCGTCGAGCTCGCGGTCGCGTTGCAGCTCTCGGCCATCGCTGACGACATCGACGCCATGCCCGACGGGATCGACACGATGATCGGACCCCGAGGTCTCCGGCTGTCGGGTGGCCAACGTCAGCGCCTCGCAACTGCGCGGGCACTGGTTCACACACCGGAACTGGTGGTGCTCGACGACCTCTCGAGCGCGCTCGACGTCGAAACCGAGGTCCAGCTCTGGAGCAATCTCGCCGAAGCGGGGATGACCGTGGTCGCCGTCTCGCACCGAGCTGTGGCCTTCGATCGCGCCGACCAGGTGCTGCGCCTGCACCGAGGCCGCCTCACGACCTGAGCGCGTGGCGTCGTTCTCCGTCAGCCGGCGAGTCGCGTGAGCACCTCGGTCGGCGACGGCAGCTCCGCACTTCCACGCGAGAGCGATCGGACGCGATCTCGGTACGACGCGTCCACGAGCACCGCCTGGATCGCTGCGCTGATCAGTGGAAGGTCCTGCTCGCTGGGCGCTCGCCGACCGTCTTGGCCCTCGGCGGGCATGGCCCCGATGACCTCGCCGAGACGGTGTCGGGTGACGAGCTCACCATTGGCGAACTGGTCGGCGAACGATGGCACGACGACAAGCGGGACCCCGGCGTCGAGCGCTCCGAACACGGTGCCGGAGCCGCCATGGCAGACGACGACGTCGGCAACGGCGAGCACCCTGTCGTGATCGACCCACCGCTCGACGTGAACGTTGGGCGGGAGGGGTCCGAGACGTTCCGGGTCGAAGAAACGACCGACGGTCACCAGCACCCGGGCACGAACATCGGCCAGCGCCGCCAGGAGGAGGCGGTACTGCTCCTCAGCGAACGACATGTGAGGGAGCACCGTCCCGAGGGTCACGTAGACGAGGGGAGCCGTTGACGCACGCCACCAGTCCGGCAGCTGCTCGATTCGAGGCGGCGTCTCCCGCCGGTACCGGACTGTCGTCGCGAACGGTGACGGGTCGATCGTCTCAGGGAAGCGACTCAGGTACGGCGTGGCTGCGATCTCGGCAGTGAGACCGTGGCGGTGCTCCTCCAGAGCGGGAGACGCCGCGGTGAGCGACGCCCACTCGACCTCGGCGAGCGAGATCGCGACGTGCGCCGACGGAATGCCGAGATTGCCAGCGATCACGGCCGAGGCATACTCACAGGGATCCCGCAGCACGAGGTCGGGCTTCCACTCCGCGCAGATCGCCGACACGCTCGGCAGCATCGCGGTCGCTGCCAACCGGCCGAACAGGTCACGGTTCCCGAGCACGGATGCTTCCTCGGTGGACGCGGTCGGGAGACGTTCGCGAATCGGCGCGACCTCGGCCTCCGACGGTTCGCCACCGGTCGTGAACGCGAATCCGCTGTGCTCGACCATCTCGCGCAGGGCCGGTGGTCCGAGGACGACCAGCTCGTCACCGCGCTGCTCGGCCCCTCGGAGCACCGTCGAGAGTGGCAACCAGTGCCCGGCGCCGCCGAGCGAACACGTCGCGAGGATGCGCACGTCAGTCGAGGCGTTGCCGGGCGCGATGGTCGGCGGTGTGGGTGCGACTGGCGCAACGGGGGTCGTTGCAGAATCGGCGGGATCGGTTTCGTGTCGAGTCGTAGAAGAGATGTTCGCAATCGGTCGCGGCGCAGGTGCCGAATCGGTCGATCCCGTGGTCGGCGACTTCTTGGGCGAGTGCCATCACGATGTCGGCAATCACCTGGTCGTCGAAGGTCGCGGATGCCGGGGTCCAGTGGATGTGGAGACCGGCACCGTCGTGCTCGATCAGTGAAGGTGTGATGTGGATCCCCGACAGTGCGCTGTTGATCCAGGTGACGGTCGGTTCGGGCTCGGACTCGGGAAGACGCCGCAGCGTGTCGACCATCGAGCCCATCCGTTCCTCGACGCGGTCGATGGCGGCCGCGGATGCTCCGGCCGCACGGCTGAATCTGTGGTCGTGCAGCAGGCCTCTCACGTCGACCGCTGGGTGGTCGTGAGCTGCTTGGGCGTCGGCCAGTTCGTTGACCAGATCGACCATGGCCTCGAGTGTGAGGCGGATCTCGACGTCGTGTCCCGAACTGACGTACACGCTGCGAGCGTAACTGCCCGGAAGCATGTAAGGTGCTAAAGCTCGTTAGCCTCTTACACCTTCGAAGTCGGATCTCATGAACCTCGTCCTCAACCTCCTCATCGTCATCGCCACCGTGCTCGGCTCATCGATGGCGTTTCCGCAGGCTCGCCGCATTTCCCGAACACGCCGCGTCGACGGGGTGTCGGCGGCATGGATCGGTGTCAGCCTGGCGCTCAACGCGTGGTGGTTGGTCTACGGCTTCGCCGTCGGAGTCTGGGCCATCGTTCCGGTCTCTGCGCTGTCGCTGGTGCTCTACGGCGTGATGGCCTGGTTCTACGTCGCGTCCGTCGGCCGACGGTCGTTCCACGGGCTCACCCTCGGATTCTTCGGTCTCGGCATGATCCCGCTGCCGTTCCTCGTCGTGGGTGGTTGGTCGTTCGCCGGTGTCGCGGTCGGCTTGTGCTACGGAGTGCAACTCCTTCCTGCGGTTGTCGCTGCTTGTCGCACGTCCGATCTCGGCGGCGTGTCGTCGGCGACATGGTTGATCGCTTGGGCCGAGGCGGCGCTCTGGCTGGCCTACGGTTTCGGTGTCGACGACATGGCGCTGACCCTCGCCGGCCTGGTCGGTGTGATGATGGCATCGGTCATCCTGAGTCGTCTCGCGATCACCGGTCACCGGCCGTTCCTGGCGCTCGATCCGCGTCGCCGGCTGCAACTGGCGCCCGCCGGTTGAGAGACACAGCGTTCGCCGCGAGGTGGACAATCGCACAACCGTCACTAGTCTGACCCTCGTAAACGTGAGTCAACGGTGGCTCCGATTTCAACAAGGAGCCGAAATGGCCACAGGTACAGTGAAGTTCTTCAATGACGAGAAGGGCTTCGGTTTCATCTCTCGCGACGACGGCGACGACGTCTTCGTCCACTATTCGAACATCGTCGGTTCGGGTCGTCGTTCGCTGAACGACGGCGACGCCGTCGAATTCGAGATCGCTGCGGGCCGGAAGGGCCCGGAAGCGGTCGACGTCAAAGTCGTCTGAGGAGGCGTTCCGATTGGCTCGAAGCCCGCAGTCCTACCAGAAGCGACAACGAGAGCTCCGGAAGAAGGAGCGCAAGGCCGAGAAGCTTGCCGTTCGACACGGCAAGAGCTCGGACTCCGAGGACGAGGTCGAAGACGGCCCCGACGAGGACGCGCTGCTCGAGGAGTTCCGCCTGTTGAACGAGAAGTTCGCAGCCGGTGATGTCGAGGAGGACGACTTCGAGTTCCGCAAGGCGGAGATCTTTGCTCAGCTCGGCCTCGGGGAAGCCCCCGAACCGCGAGAGGAAGTCTCCGAGTCCTCCGACTGAAAACCGACAACTTCGATCGAATGCCCCTGGGTTCGTCCCGGGGGCATTCGTCGTTCTCAGCGCATGTCGGCGTTGCGGCGAGCGGTGAGCCAGAAGCCGGTTCCGGCTCTGGCGGTTCGTCCCGACCAGTCCCCGGGCAGCGCCGTCAGCACGTCGGGGGCAGGAAGGTGGATCGGTGTCTGATCGCCGAGCGTGTTGACCCAGAGGAGCACACCGTCGGGTCGCAGTACCCGGTTGATCTCGTCCGGGAACAGCAGCATGTTGATCATCACGACTGCATCGAAGGTTCGATCCGGAAATGGCAGAGTCGATGCATCGGCCCGAACACGCGGTGCGGCATCGACAGGAGCGTGGCGGAGCATCTCGGCGGACAGATCGGTCGCGACGAGCGAGCCGACCACACCCGTGAGGAGACGGCTGCCGGCTCCGGTGCCGGAACCGAGCTCCAGCCAGGTCCCGTCGATCGGAAGCCCACCGCGTTCCAGCGCATCGAGCACCGGAGCCGCCTTGGTGTCGTCGACGTGGCGGGCGGACCACTCCGCTGCCAGTCCGTCGAACAACTCGCCGACCCGCACGGCATCGTCGCCCGTCCAAGGTTCTCCGAGTGCGACCGCCCGTGTCAGCCGTCGCATCGGGTTGTCGGGCCCGGCGAACGGTGCCGGCACCGTCGCGGATGGATGGTCGGGCAGCCGTTCGAGCATCCCGCCATTCAACTGTCTCGATCGGGGTCGGACCCCAATCGAGATCCCGGCCGCCTCCGTTGGTTGCATTCATCGTTGAGTAGTTATAGAGTGCTGTTCATGCCGAAGGCACTCCCCCCTGAACTCTTGGAACACGTCGCCGATCGCTTTCGTGTGCTCGGCGACGCAACTCGGCTGGGCATCATCCGAACACTGCTCGACGACGGCGAGCAGAACGTCGGCCAGATCGTCGAGCAGTTGGGCACGAGCCAGGCCAACGTGTCCAAGCATCTGCGGATCCTCCACGACGCCAAGATCGTCTCTCGGCGCGCCGAGGGGACATCCGCGTACTACTCCGTCACCGACCCCAGCCTGATGCCGGTGTGCGCCATCGTCTGTGATCGTCTGCGCGAGCAGGTCGCGGACGACGTGCGCACTTTCGCTGTCTGAATCCTCCCCACCCCAGCAACTCGACAAGGACCCCACATGAGCACCGACCTCGAACCCGCCCCGTCCGAATCATCGCTACATGAGCATGCAGTGCATGATGATCTCGACACCGACGTCGAGCATCCGCCGCTGGCCCGGATGGGTCGGTGGGCCCACGGCCACCGCAAGTTCGTCATCATCGCGTGGGCGATCCTTGCGCTCGGCCTCGGGGTGTTCGCCCCCAAGCTCGAACACGCGCTCTCGGGCGCCATGTGGGAGGTCAACGGCAGCGAGTCGCTTGCCGCTCGCGACGTGATCGACGAACAGTTCGGGGGCCTTTCCTCGCAGTCCGCCGTTGTCGTGATCCAGTCCGAATCGACGCCCATCGACGACCCGGCCTTCCAGCAGGTCATCGCCGACGTCAACGCATTGATCGCCACCGAAGAGGGTTTCGGTCAACCGATGCCGCCCCAGCCAGGGATGGACGGCATGACGGTCATGATTCAGGCCGGTGCCAACGTCGACCCGACCGAAGCCGTCCGCGCCGCGGAGCGGCTCGGGGACGACATCGGCGATCTGTCCACCGAGGTGGCCGGTGACGAGATCGCTGTCGCCCTCACCGGTTCCCCGGCATTCTGGGACGACTTCAATGCCGTCAACCGCGAAGGGATGCTCAAGGCCGAGGTGCTCACCTGGCCGGTGACCGCGGTCATCCTCGTGCTCGCATTCGGAACGCTGGCGGCCGCAGGCCTTCCGCTGCTGCTCACCGCTGCCGGCCTGCTCGCCTCGATGGGTGTCCTCTACGGCATCACCGAGATCACGGACCTCTCGATCTGGACACTCAACTTCGCCATGATGTTCGCCCTCGCACTGGGCATCGACTACGCGCTGTTCATCGTCACTCGATACCGGGCCGCACTCCACGCCCACCCGGAGGACCCGCAGCATGCCGCCGGCATCGCCATGGATACCGCCGGCAAGGCCGTCCTGTTCTCGGGCATCACCGTCCTCATCAGCCTTTCCGCCGTCCTGCTCGTTCCCATCCCAGCATTCCGATCGATGGCCGCCGGCATGATGCTCTCCGTCAGCTTCGTCCTGCTCGCGGCACTCACCCTGCTGCCCGCGCTGCTCGGGCCCGGCATCGACAAGTTTGCGCTCCCGTGGCACAGCAAGGGTGACCATCACAGCGAGCGGTTCGCCCGGCTCGCGGATCGGATCCAGGCCCACAAGGTGCTCGTCGCTCTCGGTGCCACGGCGATCCTGGTTGCGCTCGCCCTCCCGCTGTTGGGCCTCAAGACCGGCATGCCCGGCATCACGGTGCTCCCCGAGGACGAACAGGCCCGTCAGGGTTACGACATGATCGGTGATGGCTTCGGCCCCGGCGGCCCCGGCCCGATCCAGGTGATCATCCCCGCCGACCTCGACGCACAGGCTGTCGCCGCTCAGGTGAGCGCCACCGAGGGCATCGTGATGTCCTTCCCGCCGCAGCCCGGCGCCGAGGGCGCCAACCTCATCCAAGCGGTCGGCGCCTACGACCCCTCGTCCGACGAGGCACTGGCGCTCGTGCCCACCTTGCGTGACGAACTCCCCGACGGCGTGCTCGTCGGCGGCCCGGTCGCCGAGAACTACGACCTCGACCAGACACTGTCGGAGAAGGCGCCGGTGGTCATCGGTGTCGTCCTCGTGCTCGGCTTCTTGTTGTTGATGCTCGCGCTCCAGGCGGTGATCGTCGCCTTCGTCGGCGTCGTGGTCAACCTGCTCTCGGTGGGTGCGGCCTTCGGAGTCGGTGCACTCGTGTTCCAGCACGGCATCGGTTCGGGGCTCCTGAGCTTCGACAGTCAGGGGTATCTCACCTCGTGGGCGCCACTGTTCTTCTTCGCCCTGGTGTTCGCGATCTCGATGGACTACACGGTCTTCCTCCTCGCCTCGACCCGGGAGCACTTCGAGCGGTCCGGTGACGCTGCGGAGGCCGTTCGCGGCTCGCTCGCTCACACCGGGCGACCGATCGTGGCCGCCGCGGGTGTCATGATCGCCGTCTTCTTCACCTTCGCCATCGCCGGCACGTTGCCGATGAAGGAGATGGGTCTGATCCTGGGCACCGCAGTGCTCCTGGACGCCTTCCTCGTCCGCTTGGTGCTGTTGCCCGCGGTGCTCGACATCATCGGAAACCGGGCATGGTGGTTGCCGCGTTGGATCGATCGGATCCTGCCCGACGTGAAGTTCGCCCACTGAGGACACCCTTCGTCGGAGTTACTCCAATCGCTCCGGCTGTGTGTGGTCCCGCGAGCCCAGGGCTCGCGGGACCACACCGCGTTCTGGGATGGGTCAGGCGAGTCGGGTGAAGACGCCTTCTGCTCTCGGTTCTCCCCGAGTTCGTCTCAGCGGACCATTCTGGGTCGGCATCGAAACCGCCGGCCTCACGAGAAATCGTCGGCGGCGCCGCTCGTGGTCGGGCGGTCGCGCAACGCCGTGACCAGCACGAAGTAGAGCAATGGTACGGCGAGGTAGAGCAGCAGGCTGACGGTCGGGAGCCAAAGGGCGAGGACCATCGCCACGACGTAGACGCCGACGGTGGCGACGGAGAGCAGCGTGCCGAACCGGCGGTGGGCCGGTGACACGGGCTCCCACAGCAGTTCGGGGCGCCGCATCACATAGGCGTACAGCACCATGCGGAACAGACTTGCCGCGATCAACACCGCCCCGTAGAGATGCAGCGCGACGGCTTCGTCGTGGTACTCGCCGAGCACGGAGGACGCGAATGGGATCAGGCACACCGGCAACAGGTAGACGACGTTGAGCCAGACGACGTCGCGGTTGACGAGCTTGACGCGGTTGAACAGATCGCGATGCCAGACCCAGTACATCCCCGTAATGAAGAAGCTGATCACCCACGCCGTGAACGTGGGGCCGACATCGCCGATCGCAGTGCCGAGCGAACTCGACTCGAGATCCTCTGGGATCCTGATGTCGAGCACGAGGATGGTGATGATGATCGCGAAGACACCGTCGGTGAACGTCAGCACCCGGTCGGGGTTGCCTTGTCGCGACTCCCGAGCCGTTCCGCCAGCTTCGTTCTCACCCATACTCATCACGTTGTAACAGATCCCGTCTCGTCGCCTCGACAACAGGCCCTGCACGCTGCGACGCATGCTGATCGTCGCGCTGGAGCCGAGCTGACCAACGTCCGTCGTGCCCATCAGTCCTGCGTTCTGGAGAACTCAAGGACGCGTGAGTGCGGCGAAGGTGACCGCCGCTGCGTGGCCGACGTTGAGCGAGTCGACGTGTGCGGCGATCGGAATCCTGACGAGACGGTCGGCTGCCGCCATCGTCCGGCGGTCGAGCCCCGGACCCTCGGCACCCAGGGCCAGTGCAACTCGATCGGGGACCGGGAGCTCCCAGAGGTCGTCGGCCGTTCCAGCGGGCGTCATCGCCCACACCTCGAATCCTCCGGCTCGGAGCTGACCGATCGTGTCCGACGTGGAACCGCCCCGCACGGTCGGCAACAGCAGCACCTCGCCCATGCTGACGCGCACCGTTCGTCGGCTGTAGTGATCCGTACACGTCGGATCGAGCACGAGGCCGTCGATACCGAACGCCCGAGCAGCCCGGGCGATCGCCCCGACGTTCTCGGCGTCGTTGAGACCTTCGAGGACGGCAACTCGGCGTGCGCTCGACGTGAGGTCGGACAGCTCGAGCGATGTCCGCCGCTCGGCGCAGGCGATCACCCCGCGATGGAGATCGAACCCGACCACGGAGGCGATGACGGCACGGTCGGCGATGTACACATCGAGCCCGTCGGGCACGAGTGTCCCCGCGCGTTCGAGGAATCGGTCGACTCGGGACGGCGCCAGCAGCACCGAGCGGATGCGATGCCCGGATTCGATCAGCCGGTCGATGGCGACGTAGCCCTCCGCGATGAAGCACTCGTCGGCCTCGTAGCGACGACGGAACGGCTGGTCGTTGAGGGCCCGATAGTCATCGAGTCGCGGGTCCATCGGGTCCGCGATGACGATCACCGAGCGAACACCTGCGCGTCGTCCGCGAACGCCTTGAATTCGAGGGCGTTCCCCGACGGATCGAGCAGGAACATCGTCGACTGCTCGCCGACCTGGCCGGCGAATCGCGTGCGCGGTTCGATCACGAACGACGTTCCGGCTGCGATCAACCGGTCGGCGAGCAGTTGCCACTGCCGAGGGGTGAGCAGTACACCGAAATGGGGAACCGGGACGTCATCGCCGTCGACCGGATTCGATCGAGCCGACGCCCGGTGATCTCGGTCGAGATGGGCGACGAACTGGTGGCCGTACAGATCGAAGTCGACCCAGAGCTCACTCGACCGACCTTCGGGGCACCCGAGCAGTTCGCCGTAGAAGGCCCGAGCCGCGGTGAGGTCGTGCACGGGCATCGCCAGATGGAACCGTGGGCGGTCACCCGACGGAGTGGTCACAACGGGAGCACGTAGGTGCCCTGGGCCGTTGCGGTTGGACGATCCTCACGATCGTCGCACCACACGCGGACGGTGCCGACGACGTTGCGGCGACCGGCGACGTCGAGGGTTGCTCGTGCCCACAGCACCGAGCCCTGCGCAGGCCGGAGGAACCGGATCGACAACTCCGAGGTGAGCGCCATGGGCTCGATGCGCCCGGTTGCGCCGAACACGAGGTACCAGATCGCCGCATCGGCGAGCCCGAACTGCGACGGACCGGAGACGAAGGCTCCCGGGCGGAGCTCGGCATCGGAGATGTCACGGCGAGCGACGGCGAAGTCCGCTCCGAGTTCGACGCAGTTGTTGTTCGAACCGGGGAACAGTTCGCCGATCATCTCGTTGACGGCATCGACGGTCGGCAGCGGACGCGATTCGATGTCGGACATGCCTCGACGCTACCGAGCTTCTTCCGACGGGTGAAACCATGGCATCGTGTCGCCATGAACGACACGGCACACCCTGTTCCCTCGCTCGACAGGGTGGTGATCGTCGGCGCGTCACTCGCCGGGCTGCGCGCCGCTGAGACGTTGCGTCAACATGATGGTGTCGGCTCGGTGGTCGTGATCGGCGACGAAATTCACCGTCCCTACGATCGGCCGCCGCTCTCGAAGAAGCTGTTGACGGGGGAGTGGGAGCCCGATCGGATTCACCTTCGTCAACCGGATGTGTTCGACGACCTCGATGTCGAGTGGCGACTCGGTGCTGCGGCGGTCGGCCTCGATCTCGACGACCGCCGGGTGCTGCTCGCCGATGGCTCCGAGGTGGCATTCGATGCGCTCGTGATCGCCACGGGCGCCTCACCCCGTCGACTTGCCGGTCACCACGACTTCGATCACGTTCACGAGTTGCGTTCGCTCGATGACGCATTGGCGCTCCGTCGGGAGATCGCTCCCGGCGGCCGCAAGGTGGTCGTCATCGGCGCCGGGTTCATCGGCTTGGAGGCGGCGGCGACCGCCAAGACGCTCGGCAACGACGTCGTCGTCCTCGAAGGGGCGTCGGCGCCGCTGATCCGCGGCCTCGGTGCCGAGATGGGCGAAGCGATCGCCGGGCTGCATCGAGCACACGGCGTCGACGTGCGCTGTGATGTCCGTATCGACGCGCTCACGGCAACCGGTGTCCAGCTCGCGGACGGCACCGAGGTACCCGCCGACGTGATCGTCGTCGGAATCGGCGTGAGGCCGGCGACGGAGTGGCTGGAGGGGAGTGGGCTGCAGCTTCGCGACGGTGTGGTCTGCGACGCCGGTCTGAACGCAGTCGACGCCGATGGTCGACAGATCCGCGGGGTGTTCGCGGCGGGCGACGTGGCCCGGTGGCCGAACGAACTCTTCGGCGAGGAGATGCGCGTCGAACACTGGACCAACGCTGCGGAACAGGGTGCGCATGCTGCGAACAACATGGTCCGCGCGAGTGCCGGCGAACCGTTCGAGCCGTATGCGCCGTTGCCGTTCTTCTGGAGTGACCAGTTCGAGCACCGGATCCAGTTCCTCGGTCGCGCTGCGCATGATGACGAGGTTCGCGTCGTCGCTGGATCGGTCACGGACGGCAAGTACCTGACGTTGTTCGGTCGCGAGGGCCGTCTCCACGGCGCCCTGGGTGTCAATGCGCCCCGGTGGGTGATGTCGACCCGGAAGTTGTTCATGGATCGCGCCACCTGGGACGAGGCACTGATCGCCACCGGCGGGCTGGATGCGTAGGCTCGTCGGATGACCGCTGGATCGCACACGTCGAACGTCTGGGCGAAGACCACGGATCTCCGAGTCGTGAGCGGTCACGGCTGTCGAGTCGTCGCCGCCGACGGCCACGAGTACCTCGACTTCACCGCTGGGATCGCAGCCGCGTCGACCGGGCACTGCCACCCCAAGGTGGTCGAGGCGATCCGGGAGCAGGCCGGTCGGTTCGTCCATGCGCAGCAGAACGTGTACACCCACGACCTCCTCGAACCGCTGGCCGCCCGACTCGCCGAGATCACGCCCGAGCCGATCGACACGTTCTTCTTCGCCAACTCGAGTGACGAGATCCTCGAGACGGCGGTCAAGGTGGCCAAGCATGCGACCGGACGTCACAACATCGTGGTGTTCGACGGAGCATTTCACGGTCGCACGAACTTGACCTTGGCGATGTCGACGTCTCGGGCCATCGACCGTGCCGGGTACGGGCCCTTTCCACCGGGGGTGTTCGTGGCACCGTTTCCCGACCCGCATGCATCCGACCAGGAGGCAGAGATCAGCGGAGCGTTGCGCGGGCTCGACCGGATCTTCCAGACTCAAGTCCCGTCGGACGAAGTCGCTGCGATCGTCATCGAACCCGTGATCAGCGAACGGGGGTACATCCCGACACCGGCGGGATTCATCCAAGGTCTCGCCGAACGTTGCGCCGCGCATGGCATCTTGTTCATCGCCGACGAAATCCAGAGCGGGTTCGGCCGCACCGGCAAGATGTTCGCGATCGATGCCCACGACGTCGAGCCAGACATGCTCTGCATGGCCAAGGGGATTGCATCCGGGTTCCCCTTCGCGGCGCTCGGCATGCGCCGGTCCATCGATGACTCCTGGCGAGTGGGAAGCCAGGGAGGTTCGTCCAATGGCAACCCGATCGGCTGTGCCGCAGCCCTGGCAACCATCGACGTACTCACCGAACCGGGATTCCTCGACAATGTCCAGGCTCGCGGCAACCAGCTGATCGACGCTCTCCGCGAGCTGCAGCAACTCGACCGGTCGTTGCTCTACGTTCGTGGGCGAGGGCTCATGGTGGCCACCGAGTTCGACTCCGCGGAGCGGGCGACAGCCATCGTTGCGCACTGTCTCCGAGAGAGTCGGGTCATCTTGATGACCGCTGGCACGCGCAACCGCACCATTCGCTGGATGCCCCCACTGATCGTGACCTCCAAGGAGGTCAGCGAGGCGCTACGCGCCTTCGAATCGGCGATCCGGGCGACCAGCTGAGGTCCCGATGGCTCGCCTCGATGCGTCGCGAGTGGCTGCATGGCGGGGACTTCAGGCCGTCGTCGGTCAGATCGAGCGGGGCATCGACGATGAGCTACGAGCCGACTGGGACATCCCGCTCGGCTGGTTCGACGTGCTGGCGTCGCTGCAACGACTTGGTGGGCGCGCTCGTCCCCTCGACGTTGCCGTCGACCTCCGGCTTCCGCCGTCGAGCTTGAGTCGACGGCTCGATCGGCTTCAGGAGGAGGGTTGGGTCGCACGCCACCGCGAGGTTCCCGGCGCCGACCATCGTGCTGTCGAAATCGAGCTCACCCGCACGGGCCGTCGGTTGTGGCGCGAGATGAGCGTGAGCTATCGCCGAGCGGTGCAAGCCCAATTCGCTCTCCATCTGGCGGATCGCGACATCGCTGATGTCAGCCGTGTGCTCGATCTGCTGATTGGTCTCGACCCGACCGCGGAAACCGTTCCTGATGGTGTCTGATCCCGTCAGGAACGCTCAGTCGGCGTACATTTCCTCGATCGCGGCGCCATAGCGGGAGGTGACGCCGCGGCGCTTGAGCTTCGAGGTCGGGGTCAACATGTCGCTGTCGGGCATCCATTCTTCACCGCCGAGGGTGAACTTCTTGATCTGCTCGACCTGCGCGAACTGCGCATTGATCTCGTCGACACCAGCTTGGATCGTCGCGATGACGTCGGGGTCGGCGGACAACTCCGGCAGCGTGAGGGACTCCTTGCCGTTGGCCTTCGCCCAGACGGTCGACGCCTCGGGATCGAGTACGAGGATCGCTGACACGAACTTGCGTCCGTCGCCGATCGCGGCAGCCTGACCGATCAGGGGGATCGTCTTCAATGCAGCCTCGAGGTTGGCCGGGCTGATGTTCTTGCCGCCCGAGGTGATGATCAGCTCCTTCTTGCGGTCGACGATGCTGATGTATCCCTCGTCGTCGATCTCACCGATGTCACCCGAGTGCAGCCAGCCGTCGACGATCGTTTCCGCGGTCTTGTCCGGCTGTTTGAAGTAGCCCTGGAACACATTGCCTCCGCGGCAGATCACCTCGCCGTCGTCGGCGATCTCGACCTCCATGCCGTGGCAGCCCCGACCGACCGTGCCGATCTTCGGGCGGTCGGGTGAGAACGTCATCGGGCCCGTGGTCTCCGACATGCCGTAGATCTCTGCCAGTGGGACACCGATGGCGTTGAACCACTCGAGCACCGGGACCGGAATCGGGGCGGCACCCGTGATCGCCAATTCGATCGCGTCCAGGCCGACCAGCGCCCGAACGTTGGAGAACGCGACGCCATCGAGGAAGTCGAGTGTGGCCTGTTGCTCGTCGGTGAAGTTGCCGTCGAGGTTCGTCCTGCGGATCTCGATCGCCGCGTTCACGCCTTCGTCGAACTGAGCCTTGCGGTCGGGGTCCGCTGCCAACGCCGCGTTGACCCCGTTGTAGATCTTCTCCCACACTCGCGGGACACCGAAGGCGAGCTGCGGGTGAACCTCTTTGAGATACAGCGTCAGCTGGTTCGCATCGGGGCAGCAGTAGACGCTGTAACCGAGCATCATGCTCTGATAGTGGCTGACCGCCCGTTCGGCGATGTGGGCCATCGGGAGGTAGGACACGACGCGCATGCCGACGAAGGTGTCGAAGTCGATCGAACGCTTGAGGATCTCGATGGTGTACACGACGTTGTACTGGGTGATCATCACGCCCTTGGGTGGGCCGGTCGTGCCGGAGGTGTAGATGAGCGTGGCGATGTCATCCGGTTGTGTGGCGGCGCCGAGAGCATCGAGGTCGGCCGAGCCCGTCTCGAGCAGGTTCGACGCGGGGAACACACCCTCGGGCAACGGCCCTTCGGGCGGCTCGATGACGTAGATGCGTTCGAGCAACGGCAGCTCGGAGCGGACCTTGAGAATGCGGTCGAGGAACCCGCCATCTTCGACGATTGCGATGCGTGCACCCGCATGACCGGCGAGGTACTCGATCTCCTCCGGCGACGAGGAGTTGTAGATGCTCACCGGCGTCGCGCGCAGGAACTGCGCGGCGGCGTCGAACCAGTGGAAATCCGGACGGTTGCGCATCATCAGCAGCATCTGCTGGCCGGCGCCGACTCCAGCGTCTGCAAGGCCCGCCGCCGCTCGGGCGACCAGGTCGGCGAACTCCTGCAGCGTCCAGACATTCCATTCGTTGTCGCCGCGCATCGAATGCAGTGCCGGCGACGATGGGTGCGTGCGGACGAGTTCGAGGAATTCTCGTGGGACCGTTCGACCGGCCGCGGCGGCGTCGACCTCGGCGATACTGGACAGTGACGTCAGGGTGCTCATGAGTCCATTGTCACATGGTCTGGCGGGCATGTGAACCTCCTCGTGTCGGAGAACCCCTGGTGGCGAACGACCGCTAGCGTGGCCGTATGCCTGCTGTCTCGACCGTGATCTGGGTCGGATTCGGCGTCCTGATGGGATATGTCCTGTGGAAAACCGGGATCATGATGCTGCGGAGCATGACGTCGCTTCCCCCGGAACCTCCACCGAGTGGCGAGCTGCGCAAGGTGAACCGCAGGTATCGGTGCGATGTCTGTGGGGTGGAATTGAAGTTGACAATGGCCCCGGACGACGATCCACCGCCGCCGCGGCATTGTCTCGAGGACATGACCGAGGTCGCTCCGCTGTACGACTGAGCGCGGCCGCCGCTGCGTTGTCCACAGAACTGTGGACAAGTTGAGAGGAACCACACGACTGTGATTCGGGTATCTCACAGGGCGGGATCGGGTCACCGCGGTGGGTGACGGGGTCACGCACCGCAGCCAGTGGTGCGGACGGGTCAGGCCGTCAACGCCACTTGGTGGCAGTCCACAATCCACCGAGGATGCACACCAGCCCGATGAGTGTCGGGATGTTGCTGTCGGTGAAGACCAGATAGCGCGCCATGATCATCAGCCCACCGATGATCAGCAATGCCAACATGATGATCGGGATCCAGTGCGGCGGGACCAGTTGACGTTTGGTGGCCTTCGGCGTGTAGCGCGACGAGGCGGCCACCGCGTGGTGTTCGCCGTCGTTCGACGCCGGCGTGGTGCGGCGGTCCTCGGGACGAGTTCCCTTCGGGGTCACCCGACCGCCACCGGTCTTTCGCTTCGGGGGAGCCATGCAGCGATGAGCATACGTGATCCGAGCGAGGGTCCGTTGAAAACAGCGGTCTCGACCTGCTGGTCGAATCGATCGGGCGCCCGGCCGTCGAGCCCTCCATACTGGAGGCCGTGCCTCGCGTCCTCGTCATCGACAGCTACGACAGCTTCGTCTACAACCTGGTGCAGTATCTCGGTGAGCTCGGAGCCGAACCGATCGTGATTCGTAACGACGAGGTCACCGTCGCCGACGCCGTCGCGCTGACGCCCGACGCGGTGCTGCTGTCACCCGGTCCGGGTCGGCCCGAGACGAGCGGGATCATCTGCGAGGCGATCGGCGCGTTCGCGGCCATCGGGACCCCCGTCTTCGGGGTCTGCCTCGGTCATCAGGCGATCGGACACGTCTATGGCGCCGAGGTGGTCGGCGCGCCCGAGTTGATGCACGGCAAGACGTCCGAGATCATCCATGACGGCAGCGGCATCTTCGCGGGGCTGCCATCACCGTTGACGGCGACGCGCTACCACTCACTCACGCTCGCACCCGGCAGCATCCCCGACGACTTGGTCGTCACCGCTCACACCGTTGACGGCGTCGTGATGGGTGTACGACATCGTTCACTCGACGTCGAAGGCGTGCAGTTCCATCCCGAGAGCATCCTCACCGGCCAGGGCCACGACCTTCTCGCGAACTTCCTCACTCGGGCGTCCACGCCCGCCCAGTGATCGTCGGTCGCCAGGGAGAGCCCTCGGACGGACCTGTCAGGATCAGGGGACCGTGGTGGTGGTCGTGGTGGTGGTCGATGTCGTGGTCGTCGGCGCGAGCGTCGTCGTGGTGGTCGGCGGGATCGTTGTCACCGGCACCACGGCTCGACCGACCGTGATGGTGATCGCGGTGCCCGGGTCGACCTCGGAACCGGGTGGCAGGCTCTGCGCGACGACGCGGCCGTCGTCGGTGCTGCCGGCCGGGACATCGATCCGGGTCACGTTGGGTACGAGCCCCTCCTCGGTCAGGGTGTTCGTCGCCTGGGCCTCGGTCCGGCCGACCACGGCCGGCACCCGGACGGGTTCGGGGCCGTCGGACACGATGATGACCACATCACTGCCCTTCGGAATCAGCTCACCGGGACCGGGTCGGATCTCCATCACGGTGCCCGGCGGGACCGTGGAACTGGAACGGACGTCGGTGGTGACGGTGAACTCGTAGGGCGGATCCTCGAGGAGTGTGCGGGCTTCGATCTCGGTCATCCCGATCACCTGACCGGGAACCTGAACACTGGAAGGAGGCGCGGCCACGACGAGGTCCACTTCGGTTCCCTGCAACGCCGGCGTCCCGGCCGCTGGATCGCTCGAAATGACGGTGTCCTCGGCGAGGTCGTCACGTTCCTCGGTGGTCACGGCGCCGACCACGAACCCGTCGGCTGAGAGCCGCTCGGAGGCCTCGGTGATCGGCAGGCTCACCACATTGGGAACCGGCACGAGCTGGGGGTCCGGGTTGTAGAAGACCTCGACGGTCTGGTCAGGAAGGAGCAGCGTGCCACCCGGTGGGTCGGTGCGGATCACGAAGTTGACCGCCACGAGCGAACTCTCCTCGGGCGTCGTGATGAACAAGATGTCCTTCGATGAGAGGTCGGCGGTGACCTCGGCGAGCGGCATGTTGGTGTAGTCGTCGAGGACGAACTGGGTCGGCTCGGCGTCAGCATCGTCGCCGCTGAGTGCCTGGAACAGCAGGACGCCGCCGACCACGAGCAGGAGCAGGGCGACGAATGCCCCGAGCGCGTACCATCCGGTCCGCGACGGGTTGGTGTCGTAGTACAGAGCATCGGCCGAGGCGCCGGTCGGGTAGCCGGCCTCCATCATCCCCGTCGACGGCACCGACGAGGACTGCGGCGGGGCCGTGGGGACGCTGCCGGTCGGCGCGACCGTGGGGTTCACGGTGGTCGCACCCACCACAGCTGCTGCGGTGAGGCCAGCCGCAGCAGCACCGGCCCCGCGGTTCTGGGCGGCGGCAGCAGCGGTCAGGGCTTGCACCGGCTCGTCGTTGCGGAAGCGGCGCAGGTCGTCGCGCAGTGCAGCGGCACTCGGGTAGCGGAGCTTGGGGTCCTTGGCGAGCAACTTGGCGACGATCGCCTCGAACGACCGGGGAACGTCCGCGACGATCTGCACCAGCGGTTGGGGGGCGTCATGGACCTGCTTGTAGGCGATGCTGACCGGATTCTCGCCGGTGAACGGCGGTCGACCGGCCACCATCTCGTACATGACGATGCCGAGTGAGTACAGATCGCTGCGCGGATCGGGCTGGGCGCCCTGAGCCTGCTCAGGGGAGAAGTAGGTCGCGGTGCCCATCACCGATCCGACCTGAGTGAGGTTCGACTCGGTCGGCGCGTTGAGGGCGCGGGCGATGCCGAAGTCGGCGACCTTCACCTGCCCGTTCGTGCCGATCAGGATGTTCGCGGGCTTGATGTCGCGGTGCGCGACATGGTTGTCGTGCGCGAAGCCCAGTGCCGCGGCGACCTCGCTGGCGATCTCGGCAGCCTGCTTCGAGGTCAGCTGCTTGTTCGTCGCGAGGATCTCGGCGAGGGTGCGTCCCTGCACTTCCTCCATCACGATGAAGTAGGTGCCTTCGTAC
>Ga0316193_10000915_pt1 | contig 19133 bp, 16 predicted proteins | sample MerIslsedime2_MG_FD_207735 | JGI IMG/M metagenome (GOLD analysis project Ga0316193, IMG submission 207735) | Coastal sediment microbial communities from Maine, United States - Merrow Island sediment 2 | ecosystem: Environmental > Aquatic > Marine > Coastal > Sediment | place: USA: Maine... | reverse complement strand
TGAGGGCGCCTCGCCTGGGCGGGGTTTATAAGCTATCGGAAAAAACCGGAGATCAATGCTGTGTTGCGTTTACTTGTGCTGTGTATCGCCCTTCTGACGAGCCATTCCCTCCTGGCTGCCCCCATGACGAATCAATTACGTGACCACGCCTCACCTTATCTGGCCATGCACGGCCATGATCCGGTGAAATGGCAGGAGTGGCATGCGGAAACGGTGGCGCGTGCGAAACGGGAAAATAAATTACTGTTTGTTTCCAGTGGCTATTTTTCCTGCCACTGGTGCCATGTGATGCAGCGAGAGAGTTATCAGAACAAGGAGATTGCGGCCCTGTTGAACAAGTACTTCATTCCGGTAAAGGTTGATCGTGAGGTGCATGCGGCACTTGATGCGAAACTGATTGCCTTTGTCGAGGCAACACAGGGTTACGCGGGCTGGCCGCTGAATGTGTTCATTACACCGGAGGGCTATCCGCTTGTCGGCTTGGTGTATGTTCCACCCGCCAGTCTCAAACAGGGATTACAGAAATTATCTGCGCAGTGGCAACAACAGACGGCGGCATTGTCCGAAATGGCAAAAAATGCCTCGTCTGAATTGGCTCAGGTAGAGATGGCGTCGGAGGTCTCTATTCCAGCCGGGTTTGGCCGTGAGTTGGAACAAAGGCTGCTGCAAGAGGCTTATACGATTGCAGATGAATTGGAAGGTGGTTTTGGGCAACAGAATAAATTTCCGAATGTGCCGCAGTTGCAGGTGTTACTGGAGATCTATCAGAGAAAAAAACAAGCACGTTTGAAGGCATTTCTTCTCCTGACCCTCGATAAAATGGCCTCACAGGGTCTTCGTGATCAGCTGGGCGGAGGGTTTTTCAGATACGCCGTCGATCCAGCCTGGCAGCTCCCGCATTTTGAAAAAATGTTATACGACAATGCCCTCCTAGCAAGGCTTTATCTTCAGGCGGCAAGCGTATTTAACAACAAGGCCTATGAAGTCGTCGGGCGCGAGACATTGGATTTTATGGGCCGTGAACTGGCGACCAGGCATGGCGGTTTGGCGGCCAGTCTCTCGGCAGTCGATGATAAAGGCATGGAAGGCGGTTATTACATCTGGACACTGGCCGAGTTGAAGAAAATCCTCAGCAAGGATGAATTGGCTGTGGTTCGGGTGGCATGGCAACTGGACGGGCCGTCGGATATTGAACACGGCCATCACCTTGTGCAGGCAGCAGAGATTGAAGACGTCGCAAAGACGCTTAAAAAGGATATCAAAACCGCATCTGCCTTATTCAGCAGCGCAGGCGAGAAAATGCGCAAGGCCCGTTTAAAGCGGCACCTGCCCAGAGATGACAAACGTATTGCTGCCTGGAACGGCCTGGCCTTGTCCGCCTTTGCCGCCGGGACGAAATTGTCACGGGGAGAAAAATATCAACAAATTGGGCAACGCCTGTTTAGCGACATTGCAAGCGTACTCTGGGATGGCAGGAATTTACATCGGGCCTTTGCTGGCAAGGGCAGTATGGGCAAAGGTGGAATTGAAGATTATGCCTATGTCTCTGCCGGTCTGTATGATTGGTTCGAAGTGACCGGCCACCAGGCGGGGCTTGAGCTGGCCAGGCAGGTGTTACAAGAGGCCTGGAACAAATTCTATAGCAAACAAGGCTGGCAGCACGCCGAGGGGATGTTATTAAAATACGGGGCAGGTGAAAGTCTTATTGCCGACGGTCCGATGCCTTCACCATCGGCGGTGATCATTAATACGAGCATGGCGGTTTCCAAAAAGACAGGCGATAACAGGCTGAAGGAATTAGCGGCCCTGGCCTTAAGCTCCAGCCATGACACGATGGCCAGTGCACCCTTCTGGAATGCCACGCAAGTTAATAATATTGTGCGTTTCCAGTCAGGGCATTAATACTTAAGCAGCGGTTCCTTAGGGAAGAACATCAAACTCAAATTGGGTGAACGAGCGGGTATCGAACAGAACTCGCTTGAGGCGAACATGAAGTATTTGTTCATGCATGTTTATCGTTAATGCCGTATCGATATCATAGCGCAAGGAGGGAACGATCAAACTACGTACTTGTTCATATGAGGTGTCTTTCGGGATCAAGATGCCACGGCAATAGTCAGATTCCTGTGCTTCATCGCCGCGCCATTTTATGGCCACGGCGATGGCGCTTTTGGCGAGATTTTTTATACCGATTTGATAGGTGGCCTGTTCACCGGAATCATCAATACGGTGCATCCAGTTCGCCATACCGATTTGCCAACGAAAATGCCTTTTTGATCCGGATCGATGTGCGATCAGTTCGCCAACCTGCAGAATTTTGTTTTGTACTGGCGGTTGATAAACCAGTGCCAAACCCAGTGGGTTGACATCCCGCTGCAAGGCCTGCTCAAGCTGGAAACCTTCTTTTTGTAGTTGCCGGTCTTTCTCCAGGGCCTGTTCATATTGCGTGCTGAACAAGCTTGGATCGATATCAGTAGTACGGGGAATTGCTGTCATGGAACGCAATTTCAGTTCATCCATTTCCGGGGTGTAGGACTTGTTGTTCATCAGATAGTGGTGGCAGGCATTGATCCCCGGAGCGAACAATACCTGGCCCTTTAGGTTAAATCGCTTACAGGCACGCGCGGGCTTGCCTCGATAGTTATTCAAGACACGCTGCATCAAGTCTCCTTGCGGTATATCATCCAGCAGCGAGAGAACAGGATCATGGCCTGGCTGTGCGTGCTGCGCCAAATCCCGTTCAATTTTGTGGATGGCGTCATTTATTTTGATGATGCGTCCATTGGTGGGTTGCCAGCTTAAATCAGCTGAAACAAAACGTGGCGGACGATCATCGGCCATATCAACGATATGTTTACCTTGTGGTGAGCCATCGGATAATGCCACCATTGAGATATCATTGGCCCAACGGCTGCATAAATAATATAGCTCAAAGCATTCACCTTGCATTAAACTATAGGGTTCGGCCAAGGCCAGTAAGATGAGCCGCTTGTAGATGAAGTCACCGGTGTGGAAGACAGGGAGGTCGGTGTCGGGGATCGGATCATCAATAATGTGAACGAGCAAATCATTTTCTTCGGCATAACGAAATATCTGATGCAGTTCTCGCCATAGGCCTTTGGGTATGGCCGCATATTGTGAGTAGGCGAGGGCAATTCTTTGGGATAAAAATTTTAAAGCGAAATAGATGGCTTCCTGTATTTGGGTTGATCCGTCTTCATCAAGCTGCCGCCTTTCTGCCAGCAGATGCAGCAGCAGTTTATAACCATAGATAAATTCTTCCAGGAGCTGCTCCAGCGTTTGCAGGTGTTTTGTCCCGTTTGGATTTAAGCACTCATCCACTGTCGTGGTATTTTTTCTGAGATAAAAATTTTCATACAGGGCCAGTTGCAGGGTTTCGAGAATAGCCAGTCGCTGTTTGACAGAATAATAGCGGCGATTGAAGCGGGATAATTTACCCAGGCACTGTTCCAGCGGGTCATGCCCTGATGAGGTCTCTAATTTAACGAGCCAGCGCCGCAGTAATTTCCTTATTAAAGAAGCGGGCAATAGGCTTGGTCGTCTGCCTGGCACAGGAGGGGTATGCAGGATTGGGCTGGTCATTGCTTCTCTGGACTGGATTCCAAAATATATACCTTATTAATAAAATAATATATATCGGTCTGCCGGTCAGTATAACCAAAAAAATGGGCTTGGTGTTGCGCTTAAAATTTAGTGTATTAAGGCCAGATAAAGTAAAACGGAGTGCTGAGAATGGCCTGTTCGTTTTATATAAAAGTGCTAAATATAAATAGGTAACAGTTCGGGAAGACAAATGAAGAAACTGATTAGCTTGGGAATGTTATTAGGCGTGGCCATACAAATGGCCACTACCCAGGTATTGGCGGTGGAACTCCTTATGACCGCACCCCCCAGAGAATCAAAGGCTGTGGGAAATCGCCTGTATGCCCCATTGGCGCAGCATATTGCAAAAATCACAGGGGCATCGGTTCGTTATCAGCATCCGGGTAATTGGTTCAATTACCAACGCAATATGCGTAAGGGGAAATATGACATCATATTCGATGGGCCTCATTTCGTTTCCTGGCGCAAGGTCCACCTGCAGCATGATGTCCTGGTGAAATTACCGGGCCAACTGGAGTTTTATCTGCTTGCCAATAAGGATGATCATGCAATCAATACACTGGATGACCTCATGCGCAAAAAGATCTGTGCTATGCCACTGCCAGACTTGTCAAGCTTGTCGGTTCTGGATCGATATCGCAACCCGGTGCGTCAACCGGTGATCGTGGGGGTCAAGGGTGGAATGGCCAAGGTTTATCAAGCCTTTAAACGAGGCAAGTGTAGGGCGGTCGTTCTTCGGACGACGTTTTACCGGGAAAAAATGACACAGGAACAGCGTAATACAATGAAAATCCTGTTTCATAGCAAGCCACGGCCTAATCAGGCCATTTCCGTTAGTCGCAAACTGGACGCAAATGCGAAACACAAGATCATTCAGTCCCTCACGGTTGGTGATGGGGTTCAGGCGAGCAAAGCTATCTTGGAACGCTTTGGCGGGGAAGGGGTCAAGTCGTTTGTGCGGGTGAAGGATACGGAATATGATCGGCATAATGAACTGCTTGAAGGGATCATATTCGGTTGGTAAATGCTCGTTAATACTATTCGGCCAGATGACGACGGCTTGATCAGAAACAGTGCGCATCTGGAATTGATGGATAGGGCTTAAGCTTCTGCATAGAATTGGAAATGGTATAGAATGAAACGATGCATTAATTCCGGATAATTTGTCCGCGGCTTTATTTACATTTCGAACACCGGGCATTAGCATTGTCCTCCCTTTTAAATAACAGAATAATCAAAGAAATCATCAAATGAGTACGAGTAAAATATTCGTGGCAGATAGTCACATCCATGGCAAAGGCCTGTTTGCCAAAAAGCAAATCAATGAAGGTGAGGTTATCGGCATTATTCAGGGAAAGAAAACCACCCGAAACGGGCCACATGTGTTGTGGTTCTCCGAGGACAAGGCCCTGAAAGTAAAATGCGATTTACGTTTTATCAACCATAGTGATGAACCCAACGCCTGTTACTATGATACTCGTGAAGTAGTCGCCTTACGCGATATCACCCCGGGTGAAGAGATTACCCATAACTACGAACAGGACTAGGGCATAAGCTGTCTTTTTTATCCCTGTGCGTCAGTAGTAAAAATAGATCATTTGGTGGCCCGCTAGCGTGAGGAGAGACCGTTTGTCCTAAATAGACAAACGCAGCCCGACGAACGCCCTGCCATGAATGACGTACAAGGATGTACTAATGTCGCGAGAGGCACGACCCCAGGGATGGGGGGAGGTAGAATCACGTCAGGAACGGAGATCGAGGAAGCCCGAAGCGACGGGCAAGGCCGGTGTTATAAAGGGATGGTGATAACGAATTATTAACCACTTAATAATTCGAAAAACGTTGGTGGGCCCGGTAGGACTCGAACCTACGACCAAGGGATTCACTTAGCCCTGATATTTCCATCAGGAGTGGACTATCTCATCACCCACAACACAACTTGTTTGGGTGCGGGACGCTCTTGCCTGTTATTAAGGACACTTGGTTAAACAACCAGTCCCCAGGTAGTCTCTGCACCTTCCGGAAGTGTACTCCCGGCTTGGCTCAGGATTGCCATCAGCCTACAGAATATCGTGGCTGTTAAGGTTTCCCTGAATTCATCCCGTTCATTTCACTGCTTTCGCGGTGAACGCACCATTTGATGAGTCCCCTGCTCTAACCAACTGAGCTACAGGCCCGTGGCGCGTATTCTAACAATAAATGCTGAATTAGTTTAGGAATTTATTTCAGATTATGAAAAAATACATAATCATTATATTGGGAGCTTTTTATGCATAAATGCCTAAATTGTGGCTCGGTTTTGACTGGCAGACAAAAAAAATATTGCTGTAGGCCGTGTAAAAATACGTTCAATAACCAGTCATATCAGTCATATCAGTCATATCAGGCCCAGCAAAAGAGAGGGAGGGAAAGAAAACTTGAGCTCATCAAGCTCAAAGGGACGAAGTGTAATCGTTGTGGATATTCAGGGAATTATGCAGCACTTGAATTTCATCATTTGAACCCGGCAAAGAAGAATTTTCAGCTTGATCTCCGGTCACTTTCGAATCGCCGTTGGGAAGTTATTTTGGAGGAAGTTAGGCAATGTGAGTTGTTATGCTCAAATTGCCATACGGAAGAACATAATCCGGATTGTTTTTTGAACTAGCAAAAAGGGCATCGAATGATGCCCTTTTGTTTGGTGATAAAACCTGATTTGTTAATCCATATCCAGGAAGCTGCGCAGATGGTCTGAGCGGCTGGGGTGGCGCAGTTTGCGTAATGCCTTGGCCTCGATCTGACGGATACGCTCACGCGTGACATCAAATTGTTTGCCCACCTCTTCCAGGGTATGGTCGGTATTCATGTCGATACCGAAGCGCATCCGCAGTACCTTGGCTTCACGTGCGGTGAGTCCCTCCAGCACTTCCTGAGTCGTCTCACGCAGGCCGCCTATGGTGGCGGAATCAACCGGGGAGGTATCATTCCCATCTTCAATGAAATCACCCAGGTGTGAATCCTCATCATCACCGATCGGTGTTTCCATCGAAATAGGTTCTTTGGCAATCTTCAATACCTTGCGGATCTTGTCTTCCGGCATTTCCATGCGTTCGGCCAGTTCTTCCGGCGTGGCTTCACGTCCCATCTCCTGCAGCATTTGCCGTGAGATACGGTTGAGCTTGTTGATGGTTTCGATCATATGTACCGGGATACGGATGGTACGGGCCTGATCCGCGATGGAACGCGTAATGGCCTGACGAATCCACCAAGTGGCATAGGTCGAGAACTTGTAACCGCGGCGATATTCAAATTTATCCACCGCCTTCATCAAACCGATGTTGCCTTCCTGGATCAAATCGAGGAATTGCAGGCCACGGTTGGTGTATTTCTTGGCAATGGAGATAACCAGGCGCAGGTTGGCCTCCACCATCTCTTTCTTGGCACGCCGTGCCTTGGCTTCACCAATCGACATCTTGCGGTTGATATCCTTGATATCACCGATGGTCAGCCCTGATTCAGCTTCAATCTCGGCCAGTTTTTGCTGTGCCTTTTGGATATCCTGGATGTACTCCTGCAACATGGCAGAATAGGTCTTTCCTACCTCGAGGTGCTGCTGGATCCATTGTTGATTGGTCTCATTCTGGGGGAAGGTGGAGACAAATTCACTACGCGGCATGTGTGACTTGTTCACACAGAGATTCATGATCAGGCGTTCATGCTTGCGGATACGTGCGACAAGACTACGCATCTTGCTCATGAGCATGTCGATGAGTTTTGGTGTCAGCTTGAGCTGCATGAACTCACCCAGCATCTCTCCACGCATTTTGGCCGACTTGTCGTCGGAATGGCCATGCTTACTGATGAGGCCGACCAGCTTTTTGTGCTGTTCACGCAGGCGATCGAAGCGTTCTCTCGCCTCTTCCGGATCGGGACCGGTATCGACAACAGTATCATCGTCGTCATCATCATTGTTTTCATTCTGTGCCGCAATTTCGGCCGGGGTCGGAATTGCGTCCGGCGCATTCGGGTCAATGAAATTGGAGATAATATCGGTGAGTTTGACTTCCTCAGCGGCAACCCGATCATACAGGGCCAGCACAGTGGCGACCGTATCCGGGTACATGGCCAGGGATGAGAGCATCTGGTTCAGGCCGTCTTCGATACGTTTGGCGATCTCGATTTCGCCGTCACGGGTCAACAGCTCCACGGCACCCATTTCACGCATATACATGCGCACCGGGTCGGTGGTGCGGCCGAATTCACTGTCGACCGAGGCGAGGGCGGCGGCGGCCTCTTCAGCGGCGACCTCGTCGACAGAATCGGCATCATTGATCATCATATTGTCAGTATCCGGGGCCGTTTCATGCACCGAGATACCCATATCATTGATCATGGCAACGATGTCTTCGATCTGCTCGGGATCGACAATATCATTGGGTAAATGGTCATTGACCTCCGCATAGGTCAGGTAGCCTTGCTCCTTTCCTTTTGCAATCAATAACTTAAGTTGAGATTCTTGTTGACTCTGGTTCATTAATCACGCTCTAGCTAACAATAACGACACACCACAGAAAAATAGCGGAGTAAAACCACCGAATTCTACACGATTAGTTTATGATTTTCTATTTTGCTACTTAAAAATAGTCCGATTTGCTGTCCAGTATAGTCAGTTGACCGCAGTTCTGCTCAGGAGTTGCTGTAACTCGGATTTTTCTTCCGGGCTCAGCGGCCCCTGCTCGGATTTGGCCAAAAGGGCATCGGTCCGGCTTTCCTGGGGATGGTTCTTCAGTGCGGCCAATGCCGCGTGAAATTCAACATCCACGGCGACACCCGCATTGGCCATGGGGTTCCAGGCCAGAAGTTTTTCCAGGTGAGGCCAATGCTCCGTGGCCCGCCAACGCTCCAAAAGGACTGCACTTGTGATGTGGGGGTTTTGTTTAATCATTTCAAGCAAGTCGATGAGTAAAGGGACACCAGCTTGCTGGATATCCTTCAGCGCCGTCAGCTCATCGAGCTCCTGCGCAAGTTCGGGAAAATACAATAACAGGGCGATCACCCGGCGTAGCGGGGTGAAGGGGGCCTTGCCTCGTAGTGCGGACCGTTGCTGGGGGCGTGGCTGCGCGGTACGTTCTTCCGGTACGGCCTTGGATTGGTGCATCTTGGCCTCAATGACCTGGGGCTCGACCATGGCCAGGCTGGCCAGTTGTTGGACCATCATATGGCGAAACAGGCCCTGGGGCAGTTTGGCCAGATACGGACGGGCCAGTTTCACCAGGCGGGCACGGCCATCGAGATTGCGAATATCAATCTGGCTGCCGAGCTGATCAAAGAAATAGCGTGATAAGGGCGAGGCCTCCTGCATGCGGGCCTCAAAGGCCGCCTTCCCCTCCTTGCGTACCAGTGTGTCGGGGTCTTCACCCTCGGGCAGGAACAGAAAGCGCAATTCCTGGCCTTCTTTGAGAATGGGCAGGGCATTATCCAGGGCCCGCCAGGCTGCATCCCGCCCGGCGCGGTCACCATCAAAACAGAACACCACCTCGGGACAGAGGCGGAACAGGCGACTCAGGTGGTCCGGTGTCGTGGCGGTACCCAGGGTTGCCACGGCATAGCGGATATCGAACTGGGCCAGGGCCGCCACATCCATATAGCCTTCCACCACCAGGATACGGTCGAGCTTGCGCATGGCCTGGCGCATCTCAAACAGGCCATAGAGTTCGCGGCCCTTGTGGAACAGGGGGGTCTCGGGGGAGTTCAGGTACTTGGGTTTGTCGTCACCCAGGATCCGCCCGCCGAAGGCGATAGTGCGGCCGCGCTGATCCCGGATCGGGAACATGATGCGATCACGGAATCGATCATAGTGACCACCCTCGTCCTTCTCGATCAACATGCCGCAGGTGGTGAGCTGCCTTACCTTCCCTTCATCCGTGCCCAGGGCCTTGATTAAATGCTCCCAGCCAGGCGGGGCAAAACCGAGGCCGAAGGCAGCGGCAATCTCACCGCTGAGTCCCCGTTGTTTCAGGTAGTCCACCGCCCGGGCCGCCTGTGGGTGGTGGCGCAACTGTTGACGGTAAAATCGATCAACCTGGGCCATGAGATCATACAGGCTGTCCTGGCGTGCCCGTGCCTTTGGGTCCGGGGCCGGGCCATCCTCACGCGGCACCTCCAGCCCGTTCATTCGGGCCAGTTCCTCCACCGACTCGGGGAAGTTCAGGTGCTCGAACTCCATCAAAAAGCCGATGGCGCTGCCATGGGCACCACAGCCGAAACAGTGATAAAACTGTTTTGCCTGGCTAACGGTGAAAGAAGGGGTCTTTTCGTTGTGGAAGGGGCAACAGGCGGTAAACTCCCGCCCGGCCTTTTTCAGCTGCACACGGGCATCGATGACCTCGACGATATCGGTGCGGTTCAGGAGTTCATCGATGAAAGCTTGTGGGATACGGCCAGACATAGGATACGTAGTATCTAGCAACTGGTGACGGGTATCTAGTGGAAATTTAGCGGGTCAAAAACGAAGAATACCAGGCTATCCAGCGGCCAGTCGCCGGTTACCGGACTAAGACAGCTTTGCCTTGATCTTGCCGCTCACGGCACTCATATCGGCACGGCCTTGCAGCTTGGGTTTGAGCAGACCCATGACCTTGCCCATCTCTTTCATGCCGCTGGCGCCGGTAGCACTGATGGCCTCGTCGATCATCTGGGCGATCTCGGCCTCGGAAAGCTGGGCCGGCATATATTCCTGGATGATCCCGACCTCAAATTGTTCCTTTTCGGCCAGGTCGTGACGGTCGGCCTTGGTATATTGGTCGATGGAGTCTTTGCGCTGCTTGAGCATCTTGTCCAACACCGCCAACAGACCGGCATCGTCCAGGGTGATGCGCTCATCGACCTCTCTTTGCTTGATGGCAGCCGTGATCAGGCGCAGGGTGCCCAGGCGCGGCTTGTCCTTGCTACGCATAGCGGACTTGACGTCCTCATGGAGGCGAGTGATCAGGGATTCGCTCATGGGATAAGGTTTGGCCTTATCGAAGAAACAGTTCTTAATACAGACGCTTACGGTTCATTCTGTCGCGGCTGACCTTTTTCAGGTGGCGTTTCACCGCGGCAGCCATTTTGCGCTTCCGTACCGAGGTCGGTTTCTCGTAAAATTCACGACGACGTACTTCAGACAATACACCGGCCTTTTCGCAGGAGCGCTTGAAGCGGCGTAGGGCGACATCAAATGGTTCGTTTTCTCTAACTCGTACATTAGGCATAGATACCCTCATCTCATTATTTGGGTTGACTTCAATGGAAAGCGCGCAATTTTACTGCTGCGCGTGGTTAAATGCAAAAGCAATATCGGTGAAATCCAGGAAATATTTAGGAAAATGCGTATATTAGGTATCGAAACATCCTGCGATGAAACAGGTATCGCCATTTATGACAGCGAACGGGGCCTGCTCGGCCATGCCCTGCACAGCCAGGTCGAGCTGCACGCCGAATATGGTGGTGTGGTGCCGGAACTGGCCTCGCGGGACCACGTGCAAAAGACCCTGCCCCTGATTCGCCAGGTCCTGCATGAGTCCGCTCTGCAGGCCGGCGATATCGACGGCGTGGCCTATACCGCGGGCCCCGGCCTCATGGGGGCCTTGATGGTCGGTGCCGGTATCGGCCGCAGCCTCGCCTATGCCTGGAATGTCCCGGCGGTGGCCGTGCACCACATGGAGGGGCACCTGCTGGCGCCGATGCTGGAGGCCACACCCCCGGCCTTTCCCTTCGTCGCCCTGCTGGTCTCGGGTGGCCATACCCAACTGGTACGCGTCGATGGTATCGGTCAATATCAGATGCTCGGTGAATCGGTGGATGATGCCGCCGGTGAGGCCTTTGATAAAACCGCCAAGCTGCTCGGTCTCGGTTATCCTGGCGGCCCGGCCCTGGCTAAACTGGCCGAACAGGGCAACCCGGCGCGTTTTCGCTTCCCCCGTCCCATGACCGACCGGCCCGGGCTGGATTTCAGCTTCAGTGGCCTGAAGACCTTTGCCCTGAACACCATGCATGCCAATAGACTGGATGACCAGAAACTTGATCCACAAACTAGGGCCGATATCGCCGTCGCCTTTGAGATCGCCGTGGTGGAGACCCTCGCCATAAAATGTCGCCGCGCCCTGCAGGAGACCGGCCTAAGCACCCTGGTCATCGCCGGCGGAGTGAGCGCTAACCAGCGCTTGCGCCAGCGTCTGGCCGAGGTGTGTAAAAAAAATCAGGCCGAGGTGTATTACCCGCGGCTGGCGTTTTGCACCGACAACGGCGCCATGATCGCCTTTGCCGGGTGTCAGCGCTTGTTGGCAGGGGAGGTGCAGGGTTTGGATTTTTCTACGCGGGCAAGGTGGCCGATGGAGGAGTTGAGTTCGGTTTCGTAGGTTTAGGCTATATGGACATTTTCCCTCCCTCTGGGACAAAATTGCAGGAGCAATTTTGGACAACCGAAGGTTGCCCGAAGGGTGAGCCACAGGGATGTGGCGAATCAAGGGGTTAGGGGGAGGGTGATAAAATGAATCACTTCGTGATGCCAAGATCTAAGTCGGTGGTTGACCGACAGCAAGTTACTTTCTCTTGCTTCGCCCAAGAGAAAGTAACCAAAGAGAAGGGCGCCCCTATGATGTCGCAAACGTATTGTGCTGTTTTGTATTCAAATTGATGCTCATCAACGGCACGTCCGTGTGCCGCTGATGAGCAGCGCCGCGTCCATGCGGCGCACCGGAATATATGATGAATACAAAACACCACAACCCGCCATCAAAGGGGAGTAGATAAGCTGTTTGAGTTACGTATTACCTTTTATCAGGCAAAGAAAAGATCAAAAGCCGAAATCTGTAATTATTGCTTTTTTATGTTTAGCTTGTTATGTGTTTTTGGCTTTTGTACAGGTTTGTTTAAATAAAGAACGGCGTTTCAGATTGCTCTGAAACGCCGTCTTAGTTTTATGTCTCGGGCTTCCTTAGCCGTCGAAGACAATGTTACCAGGCCAGGGCCAGGGCTAGGCGAGGTCGAAGCGATCCAGGTTCATCACCTTGGTCCACGCGGCGACGAAGTCCTGCACAAACTTTTCCTTGTTGTCATCCTGCGCATAGACTTCGGCATAGGCACGAAGGATCGAGTTGGACCCGAAGACGAGATCAACTCGTGTCGCCGTCCACTTGACCTTGTCTGTCTTGCGGTCGCGGATTTCATAGAGATTATCACCGGCCGGCTTCCACGTATAATTCATATCCGTCAGGTTCACGAAGAAGTCGTTCGTCAGTTTTCCTTCGCGATCGGTGAATACTCCGTGCTTGGTACTGCCGTGATTGGTACCCAGCATACGCATGCCGCCAACCAGTACGGTCATCTCAGGCGCAGTCAGCCTCATCAGTTGCGTGCTATCGAGCATCAACTCTTCCGCGCTGACGGTATAGTCCTTCTTGAGCCAGTTGCGGTAGCCGTCATGGATGGGTTCCAGCGGTTCGAATGACTCGACATCAGTCATCTCGTCGGTTGCATCCCCGCGGCCAGGCGAGAAGGGCACGGTCACATCGACACCGGCGGCCTTTGCTGCCTGCTCGACACCGACGCTACCTGCCAGCACGATCACATCAGCGATGCTTGCGCCGCTCTCGGCAGCGATCGGTTCCAGCACGGACAACACCTTGCTCAGGCGTTCGGGTTCGTTGCCTGCCCAATCCTTCATGGGGGCCAGGCGGATACGCGCACCGTTGGCGCCGCCGCGCATATCGGAACCGCGGAAGGTTCTGGCGCTGTCCCAGGCGGTGGCGACCATTTCGCTGATGCTCAGACCGCTGGCTGCAATCTTGTCCTTCATGGCCTGGACATCGTAGTCAGTCTTGCCAGCAGGAACCGGGTCTTGCCAGATCAGATCTTCTTGCGGCACATCGGGACCGATGTAACGCGCCTTTGGCCCCATGTCACGGTGCGTCAGTTTGAACCATGCCCGCGCAAACACTTCGGAAAAGTACGCGGGGTCTTTGTAGAACCGCTCGGAGATCTTCCGATATTCCGGGTCCATCTTCATGGCCATGTCGGCATCGGTCATGATCGGGTTATAGCGGGTCGACAGGTCTTCAACATCAACCGGCTTATCTTCTTCCTTGATGTTAACCGGTTCCCACTGCCAGGCGCCGGCCGGGCTTTTCTTTGATTCCCAGTCGTAGTTGAGCAGCAGCTGGAAATAGCCGTTGTCCCACTGGGTGGGATGGGTCGTCCATGCGCCTTCGAGACCGCTGGTCACACTGTCGCGGCCAATGCCGCGCTTGGTCTTGTTGTTCCAGCCCAGGCCCTGCTCTTCGAGATCGGCGGCTTCGGGTTCCGGGCCGAGCAAGGCGGCATCGCCGTTGCCGTGGCATTTGCCCACCGTGTGGCCACCGGCGGTAAGAGCCACGGTTTCCTCGTCGTTCATAGCCATGCGTTCAAAGGTCACGCGCACATCATGGGCCGTCTTGAGTGGGTCCGGCTTGCCGTCCACACCTTCGGGGTTGACGTAAATGAGACCCATCATCACCGCGGCCAGCGGATTTTCCAGATCGCGCTCGCCGGAGTAACGACTACCTTCGCTACCGCTGGGGGCGAGCCATTCCTTCTCCGAACCCCAGTAGGTGTCTTTTTCCGGATGCCAGATGTCCTCACGGCCAAAGCCAAAGCCAAAGGTCTTCAGCCCCATGGATTCATAGGCAATAGTGCCTGCGCAGGCAATCAGGTCAGCCCAGCTGAGCTTGTTGCCGTATTTCTTCTTGATGGGCCAGAGCAGGCGGCGCGCCTTGTCCAGGTTTGCGTTGTCCGGCCAGGAGTTGAGTGGTGCAAAGCGCTGGTTACCGCTACCGGCACCACCGCGGCCATCCGCGGTACGATAGGAACCGGCCGCATGCCAGGACATGCGGATCATCAGACCACCATAGTGGCCCCAGTCCGCTGGCCACCACCCCTGGCTGTCCGTCATCAGTGCGTGCAGGTCTTTCTTGAGCGCCTCGAAGTCGAGTTTCTTGACCTCTTTCCGATAGTTAAAGCCCTCACCCATTGGATTGGTCTTGGTATCGTGTTGATGCAAAATGTCTAGGTTCAGGGCCTTGGGCCACCATTCCATGTTCGACATGCTGCTCTCTGTAGCAGCGCCGTGCATTACCGGGCATTTGTTCTCAGACATAGTGATATCTCCTTTTGTGGTCACGTACGACTCATATTTGGTCGGTGTGAGAATAGTTATAGTTATTTGTTATTGATATGGCCAATCGATTGTTTCGAAAACAGTGATAGGTTTTACCTAAGATAGGAATTTGGAGGATCATTGCGCGTTGTGTTAGTGAGGTTTCTGGGTTCTATAAATAGTGTGCCCCAGGATTGTAGCGAATCAAGCGGTTAGGGGGATAGTGATATCGATCAAATATCACTGGCAGATGATAGATTTCAGGCTTTTCCGCCCGCCGCTGCCCGGCCTGGGCGGGTGACTTTTGAAGCATCAAAAGTCAGCAAAAATGCCTCTTTACTCTAACGCTTGCTTGTGGGGCCGCCTGCGTAGCGAAGCGGAGTAGTAAGGCGTCCCACACGAAGCGATTGTTAGGCATTTTTACGTTTAACATTGGTATTCCTGTAATTTGCTAATCACTTGGTTTACGAATTCTTCTGGATTTAAGCACCCGCACTGCTCAACATGAAAAAACTCATTTACCCCACCAAGCTCAGCATCGCCATTATATATTTTGAAATAAGCTTTTGAATTTTTACTTTTTAAAATTAATACTTTTTCCTTAATATCTTCTTCTGTGATTGCTTCGTGCTCTGAAACTAGGTTTTTTTCGAGAGCTGCCGCGAGACATCTTTTTTGAATTTGGGACAATCTATCAGTATCTAAAGTGTTGGAATTTTCCCATGCTATCTCATGGGCAGAGCCCCACTCTTTTTTTGCATTCATTGATTGCAAGATCCCTTTTAACATTTTTATGTTGCCTAACGATTAGTTGTGGGTGTGAGGCAATTTTTGCCGAGCGTCACACACGAACGTGTTGTTATGTGTTTTACTCATCAAAAATATGTATGGTTATTTTTTAAAACCACCTAGTTCAAAATAACCCTCCAAGACTTTACCATCCTTATAGGTATATCTTCCTTTTCCATGAAATTCACCATTTTTAAACTCACCGGTGTAAAAATCTCCATTCATAGATACCCATTTGCCTTTTCCGTTCGGTAAGTCATTTTCAATTTCACCCTTATAGTAATTCCCATTTATATATACAATTTTTCCACGGCCTGATTTAATATCTCTTTTAAATTCACCTTCGTACCTCATTCCATCGACATAAACCAATACACCGTTACCATGAAGCATTCCATCCATGAATTCGCCAGTGTATTTATCACCGTTTACATAAGTAAGTTCCCCTTTGCCGTACGGTAAGCCTTGTTTAAATTCACCAATATATTCGTCACCACTTGGATAGTGTAGTTCTCCTTTTCCATCTGGAGAACCCTTTCGGTACATACCTATATATTTCGCACCATTACGTTCTGTTTTTATCCCTTTTCCATCCATTAATCCTTTTGAGAACTCACCAATATATGTTGAGCCATCTAGCCACGTCAATTTACCATAACCATGAAATAAACCGTTCTTAATTTTCCCAACATATATAGAACCATCCGGTAGAGTAGTTGTGACTTCCTCACTATAAACTTTGCTATTGCCATTTGATACAACAATGATGAGAATCAAAAACACCTTTAATAAATTATCTTTTAACATAATTTAATCTTCAAGTAATACGATTATCTCTAGCCTCAAACATTTGATGACTTAATATTCATTTTACACATAACGTCTCGCTTAAAAGGCGCGCACTTTTCGCGCGTCCATTTTGAAGCGATTGTTATATGCTTATTTATCTTCTTTAAATATCATATTTTCTTTATTGCAGGGCACCATTTGACCGCATTTTGGGCAGTTAACAATATTCCCCATCAATGTTGCGCTCTCAAATGATTTTCTATCACCAAAAGCAATTGGAGACCTAAATATAGTTTTACAGTTAGGGCAAACAACAAGTGTCTCAGCCATACGATTAATTCCTGTTTGTTAATTAGTTTTAATAGATTGTAGTTCGCTATCGAATATGCTTACTACAGCCTTGCCTATGTTTGCAGTCTTTCCGCTAATTGTTATTTTATAGTTTGTTTCAAGATCCTCTACCGTTCCACCTAATAACTCAAGAAGTTTGGTGAATGACTCTGCTGCATTAACATTTTCTTGCGTTAACTCCGTTACTCCAACAACGCCTAGCTTCTCTTTAAACTGTTCAAGATTTTCATGAATCTCTATGCTAGGCTTTTGGGTATTAAATTTTAATTGTTCGCCTTGTAAGAAGTTTTTAAATAGGCTCGCCCACTGCTTCTTTAAATGTTTTAGAATATCGGCGATGGAAGAAAATGCTATCAATGAGTTATCAGTTGACGCATCTTGTATATTATTTATGAGCTCAAAAATATTAGGATCTTCTACAGCCCTATAGTTGCATTTGTCTGCTCCTTTATTTTTATTATGAAATTCATAATCATGCAGAACATCTAGGTCAACGAAAGAGTATATAGGGATGGATTGATTTTGTGCTTCTATATATTCTCTATGGGTGATTGATAAAGTATCGCCTGGGAATGTAGAACCGTATCTTTTACCAACTATTAGAACGAATATATCGCAGCTTGATATTTCCCTCAGACAAGAATTTTGTACTGTATCACCTGGCCGATAGAAGATGTCAGAAAATTCAGACAAAACAGGCTCATATCCAAGATCTTCAACAAATTCACGAATTATTTCTCTGACGTGTTTCAGATCGTAGTATGTGGAGCTAATAAATATTCTTGGGCAAGACATTCAATACTCTCTCGATGTTTTATTGCATATTATTATTAGGTGGCCTAAAAGCTCTTTTCGGATGGAGCTTTTAGGCCCTCTAAGAAAATCGGATTATTCAATATCAACAACTTAACTCCATATTAGGGAGCCGAAAAGAAAAAGTAAACTACGCTTTGTTTTTCTTGCTTTATAAGAATATGTTTATTTAATCAATAAGCCGTAATGACCCACCAAGTCCCCTTTGATGGCGCGTGGTTGGAATTTAATTTCTTCGATTTTATATATTCAGGAGCGGCAGGGATGCCGCGCATTGGCAGAGGGGCAGGACGCCCCTTCTGTCAATGACATTAAGAAATTAAATTTTAACCACAGGGTTGCGGCATCGTAGGGGAAGCACTTTTTGGGTACTTTTTGGTGTTTCAAAAAGTACCTCGGCTGTCCGGACGAGCCCGGACTTAGATCTTGGCATCACGTAGTGATTCATACTCAAACAAACTAGAAAAACAACTAACCCTTCTTCCCAATCTTCCCCTCCGCCCCCGACAACAATTTCTGAATATTGCTCTTATGCCGCCAGAACAGGATCACCGTCATGATGGCGGTGATGAGGATCAGGACATCCGCCTCCATGAGCAGCCAGACATACAGCGGGGCCAGGGCGGTGGCGATGAGGGCGGAGAGGGAGGAGATCCTGAAGACCTTGGCGGCGATGAGCCAGGTGGCGGCGGTGGCGAGGCCGAGCCACCAGGAATAGCCGAACAGCACGCCGAGCATGGTGGCGACGCCCTTGCCGCCCTTGAAGCCAAAGAACACGGGGAACAGGTGACCGAGGAAGGCGGCGAGGCCGACCAGGCCCAGGATCAGGTGATCGGTTGTGAAGGCCATGGCGATGAGTACCGGCAGCAGGCCCTTGAGCATGTCGCCGAACAGGGTGATGGCGGCGGCTCTTTTGCCGCCGACGCGCAGCACGTTGGTGGCGCCGGGGTTGCCCGAGCCTTCGCTCCTGGGATCGGGTAAGCCCATGAGTTTGCACACGATAATGGCGGTGGAGACGGAACCTAAGAGGTAGGCGAGGACGATCAGGGTGGTGTCGAGCACGGCGTTGATTCTCTATATATTATGAGATTGCGCAGATTATAGGGGTAGAACAGGGGGGGCTGTCCAGTCAGGGGTGTTTAGCATTGCCGCCATTTCCCTTATGATGGCGGTCCGAATTTTGACTTTGATAACGAACAGAAGACACAGTACATCACATGGACATCATTTATCTCAGCGACCTGCGTATCGAGACCATCATCGGCATTTTTGATTGGGAGCGTCGGGTCAAACAAACGATCAGTCTGGATATCGAAATGGCCACGGATATCCGCAAGGCCGCCGCCAGTGATCACATCGACGATACCCTGGATTACAAGGCGGTGGCAAAACGCCTGATCGATTATGTTGGTGACAGCGAGTTTCAACTGGTGGAGACCCTGGCCGAACGCATCACCGAAATCATCCTGCAGGAATTCAGTGTCCCCTGGGTAAGATTACGTCTGAATAAACAAGGTGCGATTCGTGGTGCCAGGGACGTGGGTGTACTGATTGAACGTGGCACGAAAGAGTAATTAGAGAGTGAGCGCTGCCATGCATCGTGTCTATGTCAGTA